>Ga0111539_10000184_pt1 | contig 73055 bp, 50 predicted proteins | sample RhiMethybrSRZTD1_FD_79667 | JGI IMG/M metagenome (GOLD analysis project Ga0111539, IMG submission 79667) | Populus rhizosphere microbial communities from Tennessee, USA - Rhizosphere MetaG P. TD hybrid SRZTD1 (version 2) (version 2) | ecosystem: Host-associated > Plants > Roots > Rhizosphere >...
GCCGGCGTCGAGTGGGTGGAGGGGCGGCTCGACGAGATCGCGCCGATCGAGCGCCTCGTCGACGGCGCGGACGTCGTGATGCACGCGGCATTCGAGCGTTCCGGACTGGAGCCCGTCCCCGTATCGGGGCGCAGCGAAGCGGAGCACTACGTGCAGTCGAACTTCGCCGGCTCGATGCGCCTGCTCGAACGGGTGCCGGGCCTCGGCTGCCGGCAGCTGATCTACGTGTCGAGTCTCGCCGTCTACGGCCACGAACCAGACACCGACCCGCTGCAGGCGCGCACGCCGCGCGACGAATGGTTCCCGCTGTGGCCGCGCGAGTTCTACGGCGCGATGCGCGCGGCCGTCGAGAAACTCTGCCACGCGGCGGCGCACGCGTACTCGCTCAACGTGAGCGTGTTCCGCCTCGGGCTCGTGCTCGGCCGACGCACGACGTTCGACGAGACGCCGTGCGCGTCGTCGGTGATGGAGGCGCTGCGCCACAGCGAACTGCGCGGGCGACACGGCTCGTATGTTATCGCCGCCGAGGACGCGGCGGAGATCCTCGCGGGCGCGGTCGGCGACGCGGGTCTGCGTGGCGAAGTGTTCAACACCGTCGATCGCTGGCTCGATTTCCGCGAGCTCGCGCCGCTGCTGTCGACGATGCTCGGCCGGCCCGTGGTTGCCGTGTGCGAGCCCGCGCCGCCGCCGCGGGTGCCGATCGTGTGCGAACGCATCCGCGCGCGCTGCGGCGCGTGGCGCACCGACGCGGCGCTGCGCGCGCTGCTCGAACTGCTCGTGCGCGAAGGCCGCGAACGGCTCGCGGCCGCGCGATGACGCCGCGCAGTGCGGTGAACGGGTGCGTCAGCCGCGCGGATCGGGCTGCGGGCCGAGCAGCGGTTCTTGTTCGCTCGCGACCTGGCCCTGCGCGCTCAGCTCGGCGATGTCGGCGATCAGGCCGTCGCACGCGATCTTCGACCAGATCTTGGCGCCGATGATCAGCGGGTCGTTCGTCGCGGGCCGGCATTCCCCGAGCTGCCGCCATGGGCTCGCCGCGTCGGCGCGCCAGAACGCGAGCACGGTGTCGCCGCGGCGCACGAGCCGCAGCCAGCCGCTGTCGGCCGGCGCCGGCACGTGCGCGCCCAGTTGCCCGGCGAGGCTGGCCGCGACCGTGCGTTCGTGCGGTCGGTCCGCGGTGCTCATCACCTGGCTGTAGTAGCGGGCGCTCGACGCCGCGTTCTGCAGGAACAGCCCCAAGCAGGCCGAGTCGGGCCCCGCCTGCCAGCGCCGCAGCACGTAGCGCGCCGCGACGTCGAGGTCGCCGACGAACGCCGTCGGCAGGAAGAAGCCAGACGACGTCACTTCGCCGAGTGGCCCGCGCGCGAAGTCGATCCGCATGCCGGCGCCGTCCGGCACCGGCGCGACGCGAACGGCGCCGAGGCGCGGATAGCGGTAGAGGCCGATGCCGCGCGCGCGCAGCACCGGATCGCCGCCCGCGAACGCGTATGGCACGCCGCCCGACAGATACGAGTTGTACTCGATCAGCTTCACGCGGATGCGCGCCAGCGCGCGGTCGAATGCTGCGTGCAACGCCTCCGGGCCACGGCGCCGCAGGTTGCTGCCGAACAGCAATGGGCCGCGCACGTGCCAGCCGAGCGCTGCGAGCTCGAGCGCGAAGTGGTGGTCGATCAACCCGCCGTCGGCGCCCTCTTGGCCGCGCCAGCCGAGGGCCGGCATCGACGCCGGCCCGCGCCACTCGACCTGCAGCTGCTCGCGCTGCACCACGCGTTCCACCGCGGTGATCAAGCCGCGGCCGAGCTGCTCGAGGCGCGCGTGCGTGTCGTTCTCGCCGCGCGCCTGCAGCACGGCGCCGACGACCGCGCGCGATGCCGGGTGCACCGCAGGCTCGGCGACCCCGGGCAGGGCACCCGCGACCGCCGCGAACGGCAAGCCGCCGGCGAGCGCCGGGCCGAGCACGACCCAGTCGGCGGCTAGCCGCAGCTCCGCGTGCACGGTGGTCGCCGCGGCGCGGCCGGCCGTGCGCGCTTCGTCGATCGACACCGGGATGCCGCGCGCGTTCGCCGCGGTCAGCAGCGCGCGCAACTCGTCGGCGGCCGTCGGACTTGCGAGCCACGGTTCGACCACCAGCACCACGACGTCGTCGCCGAGCTCGGCGAGCTGCGCGCGCGCCGCCGCGAAGTCGCCCGCCGGGACGTGGACGATCGTCGCCGCCGCTGCTGCGACCGGCACGTCGCCGACGACGAGCAGCCGGTGCGACCTCGGCCGCAGTGCGGCCGATCGCCGCAGGATCGCGGCGCGCGCCGGCTCGAGGCCGTCGAACAGCAGAGCCGGAGCATCGCGTTTGCCCGCGAACTCTGCTAGCCCGGCCCGCAGCGCCGCTGGTTCCGGCAGCACCGCGTCGCCGGCGAGGTGCCGCCACAGCCACGGTTCGTCGAGCGCGAACAACGCCGCGGGCTCGCGCAGTTCTTCGGCGGGTGCTTTCGGCACGTCGAGCGGCGGCGCCGCGTGCGCGCGGGCGAGCCGGGCGAGGTACTCGGATACGGCCTGCGGCGGCACCATGCGTGAACAGACTGTCCGCGGCAGCAGCCAAAGGGGATAGGAAAAAGAAGCTTCCAGCTGCGTCGCGTGTCGAAGCGCTGACGCACCTGTATCGCAACGCAGTGCTGCGCGCGGTTGACCCAGGAAGAAGACGCGCTCGCCGCGGCGCGCGGCGAGATCGCGACGATCCTCGTCGCCCTCTACCGCAGCCTCCGTGGCGGCTGGCGCGTGCCGGTCCCGCCGCCTCCCGAGGCATGAACCCGACGCCGCATCGGACGCGCGACGCCGCACCCCGGCTGCGCGCGCGCGCGCGCACGGGGGGGAGGTCCCATGCCTCACTGGCGCGATAGAATCGTGCCACCATGCGCATCGAGAACCTCGCGGCGTTGTTTCTCGTCTGCTCCTTGCCCGCGCAGTTGTTCGTCGTCGACCCGCTGGGTCGCGGCACGCACACGGATCTGCAGGCCGCCATCAATGCAGCTCCCGCGGGCGCCGTCATCGAAGTGCGCGGTGGCACCTACGGCCCGCTCTTGATCACGCGCACGGTCACGATCCTCGGCACCAACACGCCACACGTGCGCGCGCCGTACACCGGCATCGGCCAGCAGCCGCCGGCAATCAGCCTGCAAGGCACGGGCAGCGAAACCGCCGTGCTCTCGGGTCTCGACGTTTCGGGCCTGTGCAGCGGCTCCTGGTGGAACTTGGCGGGACCGGGCATCGCGAGTACCGGCTTCCGTCGGCTCGCGATCTTCGACAGCGTGGTGCGCGGCCACGAGTGGGTTCAAGCAACCGGAACGGCGCAGAGTGCGTCGGCGATCGTCGCCAGCGGTGCTGCAGCGCTGCACATCGTGCGCAGCGTCGTCGCGGGGACGCAGAGCGACTCAGGCGGGGCCAACACTTGGGCTCCATCGGGCGCCATCGGGATCAATGCATCCTCTGCGTGGGTGACGCTGCTCGCCAGCACGGTGACCGGCGGTTCCGCGGGCTCGACGTACTGGTACGGGCCGCCGGCGGGCCCGTGTCCGTGCCCTGGGTTCCCCGGTAGTGGCGGGGTTGGTGTCAGCGCATGGGCCACCTACGCGGCTGGAAGCACGATCGCCGGCGGTCACGGCAGTCAGGTCACGAGCTACCCAGGGTCGACACCATGGGGCATGCAGCCCGCTGGTGCGCCGATCGTTGCCACTGCATCGACGACGGTTGCGGCGACGCTCGCGCAGACCGCACCCTTGCGCCTCGGCACCGTTCACTCGATCGGCTTCGCGCCGAGCAACGCGCTGTCGCTGCTGCTGGTCGGCAGCCCGGCGCCGGGGCCGACTTCGGTCGTCGGTGTGCAGTTCGTCGCCATCGACCTGGCGCAGCCGATCGTGCTCGAGTTCGTGCCGGCGACTGCGACTTCGTGGTCGCTGGTCGTGCCGCCGATCGCCGGTCTGCTCGGTCTCGAGCTCGCCGAGCAGCGTTTCGACCTCACGCCGAGCGGCTCGTGGGTCGCCACCAATCCGGTGTTCGGCGTCGTCGTGCCGTGACGTTCCTCGCCCAAGGCTGAGTGGCGAGAGGGCCACCTCGTTGACACCGTCGCCGCCCTCCCATGCTGCCACTCCGTCTGGCCGGCGTGCAGCGAGCATCGCCGCACACCTCGGCTGGGGCGCGTACGCGATGGCCCTCGGATTGGCACCGGTGGTGCCACTGTCCGCGGAGCCGCTCGTGGAGCTCGACCGTTCGTGGTACGCGATGCTGTGCCACGCCTGGCGCGACGGACTGCAGGCCGGCCCGGCGTCCGCGTCACTTCGTGGCGACGACGCACGTCTTGGCCAGGAGCGCGAGCAGCGCGGTGCACTCGGTGCTGCGCCGGTCGTCGTCGAGCACGTCCTGCAGCGACACGACGACGCCACCGCCCGCACGCTCGATCGGGACCAACGTCGTCTCCATCGCCGTCGACCCCATGCGGAACCGGCGCGTGAACCCGTCGTACTCCTTGCCCCCGAGCACGACCTTGCACGGGCTCGGGGCCTCCCCCTTGCCGATACGAAGCATCCCCTTCGCGATCACCGACGCGGCCACCGGGGTCCGCATGATCATGAACGTCACGTCGGGCCCTTCGAGCGTCCATTGCTCGTTGTCGCCGAGCTCGTGCTCGAAGTTCATTCCCCGCGGGTACTCGAACTGCAGCCCCGCGGCAGCGAAGCGCCGCAGCGGCTCGACCACGATCCGGACCTGGTGCTCTCGCTCGCCGACGCGCAGCGCCTTCGCCTCGTTCTCGGTCAGCTCGTGCTCCTGGCCGTCGATCGCGACGCGGAAGCGCAACGGCGGTTCATCGCCGGCAGGGTTCTGCGGCGCGGGTGCGGGGACGACGGCGCCGACCGCGAAGGCGGCGGCCGCACCGAGCAGGAGAGTGCGCATCGCCGCAGCATGCTGCGCGGCGAACGGGATGACAACTCGCGAGGCCGGGGATAGGAAGGGAAGCTACGGTTCCGGGCGGAGCCCGCGCACGGCGCCACGAGGCACGCGGCGGAAGCGGAGAGGCGGAGTCAGCCGCCGAAGCGTCAACGCCGGCGCGGACCGCGGGTCAGCTTCCACTCGACGATGGTCTCCTTGCCGTCCTCCACCGTGACGCGCTCCGTCGGTTCGCTGTAGCCGTCGCCGGCGGCGCGCAGGTAGATCCTGTTGCGACCGGCAGGAGCGCGGATGCGGAACGTGCCATCGGGCAGCACCGGCGTGCATTCGCAGGCGCCGCCGTCCCCGCGCGCCGGCCCATACATCGCGACGTCCGTCCATGGGCCGGGCGCGAACGGCTTGCCGGTCTCCGCGTCGAGGATGCGGCCGACGATGAAACCCCCGGGCGTGAGCTGCACGATCGCGGCGTCGCTCGTTTGGCCGCCGTGCACGGCGATCCCCGTGACGGCGATCACGGTGAGGTCGGGCGCCTCCGCCCAGACCTTGTAGGTGTCCGGCGGCAACCCGGTCAGCTCGAAGTTGCCCTGGTCGTCGGTCAGCGCGTTGGCGTAGCCGATCCCGTTGGCGGCGGCTGCGACGAGCACACGCACCGCGGGCTTGCCGTCGGGCGTGCGCACGCCGCCGCGGATGCGACCGCCAGCTTCGAGCTGGGCCGCCACCGGTTGCGCGGGGTCCACGGCGTCGACCCACGCGGTCGCGTGGTCGGGGTGGGTCGCGCGCAGCTTGAACGGCGCCAGCGGCGGCAGGTCGCGCAGCGTGAAGCTGCCGTCGGCCGCGGTCTCGGCGAGCCACGGCAGCAGCGGCTCGGTGACCCACGCGCGCGGCATGCCCTTCTCGTTCGCACCGAATTGCGCCGGCCACACGCGCGCGCCAGCCAGCGGCTTGCCGTCGGCGCCGCGCACGGTGCCGCGGAGCGCGATCGTCGGCGCGACAGTCACGGCGATCGCGCCGACCTTTGCGTCGTCGCCGCGCAGGGTCACGAGGCCGGCGTGCCCGTCGCGGCGCGCGACCATCACGATCGAGTGATGACCCCACTCCTGCCGCACGAACCACGGCACGCGGTCGAACGCGAAGCGGCCGGCGTCGTCGGCGAATCCCTCCGCGATCGGTTCGATCGCGTGCTTTCCCATGTCGTTGTGCCAGACGGTGACGCGGATGCGTCCGGTGCCCGGGCCGTTCACGGTGCCGCGCAGATCCGCTGTCGCCGAGGCCGGGGCCTGCGCGACGACCGGTGCGGCGACAACGGCGAGCAGGACCGCGACGGCGAAGGTCGGAGTGCGCATCGCGGCAGCCTACGCGCTGCCGGCCGTCGCGGCAGGAACAGCTTCAGCGAGCACGGCAGATCCTGGCGACGTTCGGCTACCAATGGCACACTCTCTTCCCCGACGGCGCGCGGCTGCGCGCCGATCCCGCCGCGACCAAGGAGCCGCGCTCATGACTGCATCCGCACCGACCCCGCTCAAATACCTCGACAAGGCCCTCGGCGTGCTGCGCAATCTCGGGCTCGTCAAGCAGGAGCCCGCGCCGGCGCCGGTCGTGGCGCTGATCGACCGCATCGCCCATCTGGAGCCCGACAAGGCGGCGGCCATCGCGCGCACGCTGACGCAGGCTTCGCTGTTCAACGAGGTCGTGCGCGAGCAGATCCAGGCGATGAAGGTCGGCGAGCGCTACCAGGCGATCACCGGCGCGTTCGATTCGATCCGCGACGACGCGAAGCGCATGGTGCAGCAGATCGCCGACAGCAAGATCGACACGTTCGAGCGGATGTCGAACATCTGGATGAAGGTCACGCGCGGCGACATCCCGTCGCGGTTCGCGAAGATCAAGGCCACGTATCTCGATGTCGCCAAGGACACCAAGGACCAGATCCAGCGCGAGCAGACGATCCTGCGCGCCTACGCCGACTTCCGGGTCGCGCTGAAGGAAGCGCAGGTGCTCGGCTTCGAGCTGCTGAAGCAGGCGGAGACGGCGCTGCAGGGCAGCAAGACGGCTCTGCAGCAGGCCACCGACGCGCTGCAGAACCCGCCCGCCGACCCGGCGGCGCGTGCGAAGCTGGAGCTGGCGCGCGACCTCGCGCTGCAGGCGCTGCAGGACGAGGACAAGCGCTACCAGATCGCCAAGGACCTCGCCGAGAACCTGGCGATCTCCTACAGCACCACCGAGGTGGTGATGGCGCGGATCGCGCAGATCACCGATTGCAAGGAGCGCGTCTACTCGCAGGCGATCACGTTCTTCGGCACCAACGAGACCGTGTTCACGGCGCTGTCCGCCTCGTTCACGGGCATGCACGGCCTGCACGAGAGCACCCAGACACTGGAGGCGATGAAAGCCGGCATCAACAAGAGCCTGGAGACGCTGGGCGAGACCGGCACCCAGATCCAGGAGGCGGCGCTGCGCGCCGGCTACGGCCCGACGATCCGCGCCGAGTCGGTCAAGAAGCTGGTCGACGCCGTCGTCGACTTCCAGGAGCGCTCGCACCAGATCATCGACGAGATGCGCGACCTTGCGACCCGCAACGCGGCCGAAGTGACCGCCGCGACCGAAGCCGGCAAGCAGCGGCTGGTTGCCCTGCAGAACCGCGCCGCGCGGCTGCCGGCGCTGCCGGCGTGAGCACCGACGGGCGACCTCGACCCACCGTGAGCGAGACTCGCGACGCCAATCCGAACCCGCCGACGCCGGACGCCGGCACCGGTACCGTTGCGCCACTCGACCAGGTGATGCTGGCGATGGACGTCGTCGACACGCTGCGCCACGAGCAGGACCTCGTGGCGGCCGAGCTCGACGAGGATCGCCGCCAGCGCGACTTCATCGACCAGGTGCAGGCGATCTACGAGTCGCAGGGCATCGACGTGCCCGCGGCAGTGATCGCCGAGGGCGTGCAGGCGCTGCGCGAGAACCGTTTCCTCTACAAGCCGCCGGCCCGCAGCTGGTCGGTGCGCCTCGCCGAGCTCTACGTCGAGCGCGGCAAGTGGGCAGCCCGCGCGGCGCTGGTCCTGCTGCTGCTCGCTGGCGTCTATGTGGCGATTGCGCTTCCGGGCCACTTCCGCGCCCAAGGGCGCCTGCAGGCGTTCTTTGCCGACGTCGCGGCCGTCGCCGCGGATGCGCTCGCGATCGACCAGCAGGCCGAGCAACTCGAGGCCGAGCTGCAGACCGTCGGCGGAACCGACCAGCCGACGGCGGCACAGATCCTGACCGATGCGCGGACGGCGCTGGCCGTCGCGCGCGAGCGCGGCGCCCGGGTCCGCGCGGCCCTCACACCGCCGCCGGGCGAGTCCGAGTTCGCTGGCGCCGAGGCCGAGTGGGAACAGCGTCTGGGCGGCCATCGCGAGTCGCTGGCGGCGGCAATCGACGGCCTCGGCCGGACCCGCGGCCTGTTGAGCGGCCTCCGGCAGCTGCGCGACGCCCGCGGCCACCTGCTCGCCAGCCTGCAGCGGCTCGACGGCATCACGCTGTCCCCGGTCGAGCAGACCGACGTCGGCGCGCTGCGCGGCGAGGTCACGGCGGCGATCGAACGCGGCGCCGGCGCCGAGGCGGCTGCCGCGATGTTGCGCCTGAACACGCGCATCGACGCGATCCTGACGCTGCGCCAGCAGCAAGCCGAGCTGCGGGCGGCCGCCGACCGGCTCGCCGCGGCGCTGTCCGGCGTCGACGTCGAGTCCGATGCGGCGCGCGACCTCGACGGCATGCGCGCGCAGGCGGCCGCGGCGCTGACCGCGGGCGATGCCGCGGCCGCGCGCGCGGTGCTGCATCGCTGGCAGCAGCTCGTCGACCAGCTCGAGCAGAGCTACGAGCTGCGCATCGCCACCGGGCGCAACGTGCAGAGCGGCGTCTGGCGCGAGTCGATCGACCACCCGGGTACGCGCAACTACTACCTGATCGTCGAAGCGATCGGCGCCGACGGCAACCCGCTGCGGCTGCCGATCACCAGCGAAGAGGACCGCAGCACGCGTCCGGTGCGCCGGTTCGGGATCCGCGTCCCGGAGCACGTCTACGAGGCGGTGAAGGCCGACAAACTCGACAACGGCATCGTCGACCGCACCTCGTTCGGCCACAAACGCCGTGGCCGTCGCGCGCCCGATTACGAGTTCCCCGTCAGCGGCGGGATGATCACGGAGTGGTGATGACACACACCGGCAGCCAGGTCTATGGCCAGCTCAACGAACAGGTCGCCGCCGCCGACGACACGGTGGCCGCCGCCGGCGCGCGCCTGCGCCAGGCCGTGCAGCAACGCGAACGGCTGCAGGCCGAAGCGACGCAGGCGCTGACGCAGCTGGCGCGCGTCCGCCTCGACGAGCTGGCGGCCAGCCGCGTCGCCGAGCACCTCGACCAGGCCGACCAGCGGGCGATCGAGCTGCTGCAGCAGCGCGAGCAGGAACGCCTGCGGCTGCAGCGCGAGCTGGAGCGCTCGGCCGGGCAGCAGTCGGAGCTCGACGCCCAGCGCAAGAGGCTACAGCAGGCCCGTGACGCCGCGGAAGCGGCGCACCGGCAGCTGCTGCAGACGACGATGGCGGCGCTGGCCAAGGACGACGGCTACGAGCTGCAGCTCGCCAAGACCACCGAGCTCGCGGCACAGGCGGCGCGCGCCGATGCGAAGTCGGACCAGGCCGAGGCCAACCGCGAGCAGAAGCGCCGCCCGTACGAGGCCGACAAGTTGTTCGCGTATCTGTGGCGCCGCCGCTACCGGTTCCCGGACTACCGCGCGCTGCCGCTGTTCCGGACGCTGGACGAATGGGTCGCGGGTTTGTGCGACTACGAGCGCGCGCACCGCGACTACGGGATGCTGCTGGAGATCCCGGTGCGCCTGCGGCAGCACGCCGACGCGGTGGCGGCGAGCGCCAAGGACGCGACCGCGGCGCTGGCGCTGCTCGAGCAGCAGGCGCAGAAGGCCGCCGGGGTGCCGGAACTGGCCGCCGCGCTGGCGGCGAGCCAGCAGCAACTCGAAGCCCACGAACGCCAGATCGACTCGGCCGAGGACGCGCGCACGGCGCTGCGGCAGCAGCAGGCGGCGCTCGACGGCGGGCAGGATCCGCATCGCAGCGAGGCGCTGGCGACGATCACGGCACAGCTGGCCCGCGAGGACGTGGCGACGCTGCGGCGCGACGCCGCGGCGACCGCGACCAGCGCCGACGACGCGCTGGTGCAGACGATCGCCGATCTGCGGCGACAATACGACGACCTCGGCGCTGCCGTGGCGCAGGCCGAACGGTCGCAGCAGGAGGCGCGGCGCGGCCTCGATGAGTTGCAGGACATGCGCCGGCGTTTCCGCCAGCAGGGCTTCGACGGCGACGACTCGGTGTTCGACGACGGCTTCGACCTCGGCGACCTGGTCTCGGGAGTGCTGCGCGGCGTGCTGCAAGCGGGCACCGGCTGGTCGACCTTGCGGCGATACCAGCGCTTCCGCCGGTCGCCGGTCGCGAGCACCGGCGCCGAGATCGCCGGACAGGTCCTCGGCGGGATCCTCGGCGGCGTGATGCGTTCCGGTTCGCGCGGCGGCTTCGGCGGCTTCGGCGGCGGCGGTGGCGGTGGCGGATTCAGGTCGGGCGGCGGCTTCGGCGGCGGCGGGTTCCGGACCGGCGGCGGATTCTGACGACAGGCACCGCGATCGTCGTTGCGTACGGTCGCTGAAGGGGAAGGCAACGGCGCGTGGACGCGCTCCTGCTCACTTGGTCGGCTGCGGCCGCAGGAACGAGCCGCCGTTGCGCTCGGCGACCTGCTTCATCAGCTCCGCGCCCGACATGCCGCCGCGGCCCCAGCCGCCGCGCCCGCCGCCACCGCCGGGGCCACCGCGCCCGCCGCCGCGGCCTCCGCCACCGCCCTCGCGCACGGTCTCGATGTAGATCGTGTTGATGCGGATCCGGCTCGTGCGGTTGGTCTCGCACAGCGTCTCGAGGATCTGCTCCGGCCGCACGATCTCGCCGGTCGTCGGCGCGCCGTCGCTGAGCACGAAGATCTCGTCGGCCGGCGTCGCATAGCGCGCGTTCTGCTCGATGGTCTTGATGCGCAGTGCGAGCTCGAGCCCGGCCCACACGTTGGTCGCCCCGGCGATTGCGATATTGTCGACGTGCTTGAAGAAGGCCTCCTTGTTGGGCTTCGTCGCGGGCGCCAGCGTGTCGCGCCACGCGTTGGCGCGGTCGCCGAACGTGACGACGTTGAACGCCGCGTCCGGCGCGAGCTGTTCGACGGCGCTCCGGAGCTCGCGCTTTGCGACCTGCAGCTTGGTCTCGCCGCCGCTCCACTCCTGGTTCATGCTGCCGGACGCGTCGACGATGAACAGCACGCGTGTGCCGCGCACCGGCACGCCGAAGAACGACGACGCGACGGTGCGCTTGTCGCCCGCTTCCGGCTTCGCAGCGGGCTTCGGTTCGGCGAGCCTGAACTCGTCGCGGACCTTGTCCCACCACTCCTGCCACTGCGCCGGCGCGTTGGCGGGGTACACGGCTCCCGTCAGCGACACGAGCAGCTCGTGGGCGCGGTATGGCACGAGCGCGGACTTCTCGTCGTCCTTGCGCAGTTTGGGGGCTTCCGCGTAGACCGCGAGGACGCGTATCAGCCGGGGCACCGTGTCCACGCTGCGCACCTTGCCGAGGTAGTCGAGCGCCGCGAGGTCGACCTGCCAGCCGACCTGGCCGAGGTTGTCGAGCACGGCGGATACCGCGCGCCGGCGATGGGCCTCGGCGACTTCGACGCCGCGCTTCGTCGCGATCGCGTTCAGCGCGTCGATCAGCGCGATGCGAGCCGCGACTTCGGTCTCGGCGGCGAGGCGATCGGCGAGCGCCAACACGGCCGTCGCCAGCTGCGAACGCGCCATTCCCTCCGCGGCGGCAATGCGCAGCGACAGCGCATGGTCCGCGAGCGCGGTCTCGAGCACGGGGCGATACAGCTCGTCCTGGAAGTTGCCGAGCGCCCGCAGAGCGGCGGCCCGCACCGGTGGTGGGGTCGCGGCGGCCGCAACGAGGTCGAAGACGACCTGGCGCTCGGCGCCGGCCGCAAGCTTCGCGAGGTGCTTCTCGGCGATGCGGCGCACGAGCACGGGGTTCATCGCCGGCTCGTAGTCGCGCTGGTCGAGGCCGACCGCGGCGACGTCGAGCAGCGCGCGCACGGCCCTCGGACCCTGCGTCGCCGCGACGAGCTCGCACAGCTTCTCGAGCTCCTGCTCATGGCTCCAGCGCTCCGGGTTCTGATCGGGCAGCAGCCCCGACGTGATCGACACGAAGTCCTTCGCGCTCATCGTCGCGTTGCGGCCGCGCAGCCGCAGCTTGCTACCGGTCAGGTCGAGCTCGCCCTTCAGATACAGCGCGAGCCACTTGCCGAGCACGTCGACGGGATCGATGCGCACGACAGCGCAGAGCGGAACGAAAGGGGCCGGTTCACCGGTGGGGGACAGGAACAAGCCGACGGCGAGGAGCAGGGACGAAGGCATGGCGGGCGGGGGGAGAGCGGCAGCCAACATCATCGCGCTGCAGGGCCGCGGTCGCCAGCCGTAGCCGGGCGCGCGTCGCCGCCCTCACGCTGGGGCGTCGGCGTGCAGGTCTACACGCAGGCGCTGGGCCTCGACCTCGGTCTGAACCCGTTCGGGTTCTCGATCTCGGATGCAGCCGTGATGCTGGTCGGCAAGTAACCGGTGGGTCGCCTCGGCGCCCTCAGCGGCGCGTCGCGGGATCGACCTTCCGGCCGCCGCGCGGGGCCGCGCCCTGTGCGCGCGCTGCGGGCGCGGTTAGCATCCACCACCCGGCCCTGCTCGTCGTGCTGCTACCGATGCCTTGGAGCAGAAGGATCCCGTCATGCTGCTGCGCATCCGTCGGCTCGTTCGTTCGCTGATCCGTTCGCCTCGTTCCGCCCTGGTAATGCTGGCGGTCGGGAACGTGCCGCTGTGCGGCCAGACGATCTGGAACGTCGCTCCGCCCGGCAGCAACCTGTTGGGCGCGATCGCTACCGCCCAGCACGGCGACACGATCGTCATGGCCTCGGGCTTCTACAACGTCCTCAGCGGCATCGCGACCGACAAGGGCCTCACCATCGTCGGCGTCCCCGGCGCGGTGATCTACGGCGCCGGTGGAGGACCTGCGTTGCACGTCCAGAATCTCGGTCCGAGCCGGACCTTCACGATGCGCGGGGTCGAGCTGATGATCTCGAGCTACGTCGGCTTTTACGCGTTCCTGTTCGACAACAATGCTGGTGCGATCCACCTGGCGAAATGCCGCTTCCGGAACACGTGCAGCGCCTTCTCGTGCAGTCCGATGCTAGGCATCACGTCGTGTCCGCTGGTGACGATCAGCGAGTGCCAGACCGACAACGTACAAGTGGAGCTGATCGGCAGCAACGTGGCCATCGCGCACTGCTCGTTCCTCGGCCACGAGGCGCGCGCCTATCCGGGGTCGACGCCGGGTCGTGCCGCAACCAATGCGATCCTGGTCCTTACCGGCGTGGTCACCATGGCGCAGTGTTCCGCCGCGGGCGGCGACGGCGATGGCACCTACGGGGGCGTCGCGGGGCTGGCGATGATCGGCGGATCGGTGGCCATCGCTGGCGACGCGAACGATGTCTATGCCGCGGGTGTGCAGGGCGCCGCCTCGACGATCGCAGCATCCGCGATCGAAGTTCTCGGCGGCAGTCTGCTCCTTGCGCCGCAGGTCACGCTGCTGCCCCATGCGACGCAGCCCGGCGTCCTGGGACCCCACGCGACCTCGCCGCGACCACTCAGCGTGGCCACCCGCGCCGCGGCGCCGGGAGGAACGGCGACCGTAACGGTCATCGCGGAGCCGGGCGACTCGCTCTTCCTGTTCGCCGGCCTGCCTGCTGCACCGTGGGCGCTGCCACCGTTCGGCGACGCTTGGTTGCTTGCTGGCAGCGGACTCGCTCTCGCGACGCAGCTGATGGGGCCGACCGAGCACTGGACTCACGCGCTGCCGATCCCGAACGTGCCGGTGTTGTCCTCGCTCGCAGTGACCGTGCAGGCCCTCGGCGGGGGCGTCTCCGGTCCGCTGCGTACGTCGTTGCCCGGCGCGTTCGTGATCGAGTAGGAACGCGGAACGATCGCCCGCGCGCCGCGGTCGGTTGCAAGGTCGGGCAACCCGAACAGGGCTGCCGGTTCCGGGTGCCGCGGCCTGCACTACTGGCCGCTCGGCGCCCCCGCGTCGATCCAGGTCCTGAAGGCCGCGACGAACTCCGCGTGCGGCGTCGACACCGGCGCGCGCTCGCCGCCGGGACTCCAGCCCCACAACACCAACTTGTCGTGGCTCACGTGCTCGAGCAGCTGCTCGAGCGTCTTGCCGCCGTTCTGCTTCGGGTCGGCGAGCGCCTGCGCGAGCTGCGCCGAAGTTCGGCCCTGGAACACCATCGGCGTTCCAGCCGGCGGCAGGTGCCAGTTCGACGCTCCGGGCGGTGCGTGCGGGCCGTAGCTCGCCGGCGGATTGGCCGCGCCGTGGCACGCGCTGCAATGCATGCCGGGAACGCCCTTGCCATCCGGCCCGCGCGTCACGAATTGTGCGTGCGGCGTGCCCGCTTCGAACTGCAGCGGCGAGTCGCCGAGCGGGTGGCAGTTCTGGCAGCGCGGATGCTGCAGGACCTGACGCACGGTCTCGAACGCGATCACACCGGCGGACTCGCGGATGCTCGCGGCCGGCCCCGTGCCCGACGCCGAGCCGCACGCGCCGAGCGCCGACAGGCCGAACATCACGAGCATGCCGAGAACGCGCAGCGGCAAACGCCGCAGCCGTTGGCCCGTCGCGGCGAACACGGCGTTCGCGACCGCGGGTGCGACCGAGGGCACGCTCGGCTCGCCGATGCCGCCGGCCTTGGCGTCGCTCGGTACGACGTGCGTCTCGACCGCGGGCATGTCGGGCAAACGCAGCAGCGGATGGTCGTGGAAGTTGGACTGCTGGACGCGGCCCTGATCGAGGCTCAGCTCGCCGAACAGCACCGCCGACAGCGCGAACGCGGCGCCGCCCTCCATCGAGGCCGCGACGCCGAGCGGGTTGACGCAGATGCCGCAGTCGACCGCGACGGTCAGCTTGTGCACGCGGATCTTCTTGCCCTCGACCGAGACCTCGGCAACGTGCGCGACGTAGCTGCCGAACGATTCGTGCACCGCGAGGCCGCGGAAGCGCCCCTGCGGCGGCGGCGTGCCCCAGCCAGCCTTGCTGGCCGCGAGCTCGAGCACGCCGAGGTGGCGCGGGTGCTGCCGCAGCAGGCGCCGGCGATACTCGAGCGGGTCCTGGCCGGCTGCATGCGCGAGCTCGTCGATGGCGCTCTCCATCGCGAACGAGCTGTGCGAGTGCCCCACCGAGCGCCACCACAGCACCGGCACCGGCAGCGTGGGCGAGTGCAGCTCGACGCGGTGATTCGCGAGGTCCCTGACGTATGGCGAGTCGGCGACGCCTTCGACACACGTGTCGTCGATGCCGTTCTTGATCATCATCGCGGCGAACGGCGTGCCGGCGAGGATCGACTGGCAGACGACGCGCTGATGCCACACGGCGGGCAACCCGTCGGGTCCGAGACCAACGCGCACCTTGTGCAGCGCCATCGGGCGCCACCACCCAGCGCGCAGGTCGTCCTCGCGCGTCCACATGACCTTGACCGGCGCCGCGGCGGCCTTCGCGATCAGCACGGCCTCGGTGACGAAGTCGGAGACCGGGTTGGCGCGCCGGCCGAAGCCGCCGCCGAGGAACGTCGTGTGGACCTGCACCTGCTCCGGCTTCAGCCCCGCGGCCTTGGCAGCGAGGTTCTGGTCCATCGTCTGGAACTGCGTGCCGGTCCACACCTCGCACGAGTTGGCCGTGACTCGGGCAGTGCAGTTCATCGGTTCCATCGTCGCGTGCGGCAGATACGGCACCTCGTACTCGGCATCGACGATCTTGTTGCACTGCTCGAGCGTCTTGTCGGCGTCGCCAGCCGTCGTGGCCGGCAGGCCCGCGCGGGCCGCGAGCTGCTTGAACTCGGCGCGCAGCGCGTCCGTCGACAGCGAAGCACCGGGCCCGAGATCCCATTCGACCTCGAGCAGGTCGCGCGCCGTCTTCGCGGCCCAGAAGTGGTCGGCGACGACCGCGACGCCCGAGGGCACCTGCCAGACGCCGCGCACGCCGGGCACGCGCGTCGCGGCGTCGGCGCCGAAGCGCTTGACGGTTGCACCGAAGACAGGCGCACGTGCGACGACCGCGGTCAGCATGCCGGGCAGCCGCACGTCGGCGCCGAACTCGGCGCGCCCGGTCACCTTCGCGAACGAGTCGAGCCGCCTGGTCGGCTGGCCGATCCGCCGCCAGGCGGTTTTCGGTTTCAGCTCGACGGCGGCGGGCAGTGCCTGCTTCATCGCCTCGCCGGCGACCTTGCCGAACGAGAGCGTGTTCGTGCCGCTCGTGATCACGCCGTCTGTGACGCGGCAGGTGTCCGGTTCGACGCCCCACTGCTTGGCCGCAGCCCGCACGAGCATCGTGCGGGCCATCGCGCCGACCTGCCGATAGCGGTCGAACTCGGACCATGTCGTGGTCGAGCCGCCGGTCATCTGCATGCCGAACGCCGTGTGCGCATAAGCCGGGGCCGCGGGTGCGTGTTCGACGCGGACCTTCTGCCAGTCGCAGCCGAGTTCCTCGGCGACGAGCATCGGCAGCGTGGTCCAGATGCCCTGGCCCATCTCGGAGTGGCTCAGCAGGATCGTCACGGTGTCGTCGGGCGCGATCCGCAAGAACGCGTCGGGCGCCGGCAACTTCGCGGGGCCGTTGCCTGGCTGCTGCGGCGGTGCGGCCGCGTGGCGTCGTGTCGCTGCCGGGATGCGCGTGTGGAACGCGAGGACGAGGCCGGTGGCGGCGGAGGACTTCAGGAAGGCGCGGCGGGTCTCCATGGTCACCCCTTCGCGAGTTCGGCGGCGCGGCGGACCCCGGCGCGGATGCGCTGGTAGGTGCCGCAGCGGCACAGGTTCCCGGCCATCGCGGCGTCGATCTGCGCGTCGCTCGGCGCCTTGACCTCGGCGAGCAGTGCTGTGCAGGTCATGACCTGGCCCGACTGGCAGTAGCCGCACTGCACGACGTCGCACTCGATCCACGCGCGCTGCACCGGATGGGCGCCGTCCGGCGACAGCCCTTCGATCGTCGTCACAGCGCGGTCGCCGACCGCGCCGGCCGGGGTGACGCAAGAACGCGTCGCCTGTCCGTCGAGGTGGACGGTGCACGCGCCGCACTGCGCGATGCCGCAGCCGTACTTGGTTCCGGTGAGACCGAGCAGGTCGCGCAACACCCACAAGAGGGGCATGTCGGGCGGAGCGGCGACGTCGTGCTTCTTGCCGTTGACGTTGAGGTGCATGGTGGTCTCCGAGGCGAACCGCTGTGGCGGCGGCGTCGATCCTCGCGTGCTTCATGACGCCGCGCATCCAGTACACACCCTAGCCGTCGGCCCCATGCGGTATATCCTTCTCCGGCTCTACCGCGACGGTGCGGCCCCCCCCGAATCATGTCCACACCTACTGCTGCCTCGACGCCGCCGCTGCTGTCGCTCGAGAAAGGCCCGAGCTTCGCTTGGAGCTTCGAGGAGACCGACGCTTTCTCGTTCTCGATCCACAACCTTGGCCTGCCCGAGCTCGCCGACCCTGCCGCCCTCAACACGCTGCGCTACACCGCGGACGTCTATCAAGACGACGTGTTCGCGCGGCGCGTCGCGCAGGCACCGTTGCCCGAGCCGGTGCCGATCGGTGAGCGCCGCGTGGTCCGGGCGCACCTCGGTGTCAGCCTGATCGGCGGCGACTACGACCTCGAGTTCGGGCTCGCGCGCGACCGCGGCACGCAGCAGCCGCTGCCGATCCCGGTGCGTGCCGAGCGCTCGACGCTGCGCGTCAAGAACCAGATCATGGACGCGTTCGTCGAGCTGATCAACGCGTGCAACTTCCGCTGCACGTTCTGCCCGCAGACGACGCTGCAGCGCAAGCAGCGCGCGATGGACTTCGAGCTCGCGACGAAGGTCGTCGGCGACCTCGCGACGATGGGGCATCACCATCCGATCATGGTGCACCTGCTCGGCGAGCCTCTGCTCTATCCGCGCTTCTTCGACTTCGTCGAGATGACGCACGGGATGGGCCAGCGCGTGCACCTGCTGACGAACGGCTCGCGCTTCACCGACAACACGATCGAAGGCATCTTCCGCACGAAGCTCGACGAGCTGCTGATCTCCCTGAACACGCCGGAGAAGGCGCTCTACGAGGCGCAGCGCGGCACGAGCATGCCCTACGAGGCCTACATGGCCGGCATCCGCCGCATGGTCGTCGAGGCCGTGCGCCGCGGACCGCCGCCGAAGGTGCTGATCCAGATCCTCTACGAGCCGACGCGCACCGACCATCCCGAAGAGATCAAACGCGTCAACGCGCTGTCGAACGAGTGGGCGAACCTCGTCGCGGAGACGAAGGGCTTGCCGCTGAAGCACCCCGACGAGGTCCAGCACTTCACGCCGCCGTTCACGATCGTCAACCTGTGCGACAGCGTCGCGATCCAGTACATGCCCTATCACACGTGGGGCGAAGGCTTCTCGGCGCAGCAGCACTTCTGCTCGTATCCGTGGCGCCAGCTCGCGATCCTCGTCGATGGTCAGGCGACCGCGTGCTGCGTCGACGCCGAAGGCGAGATCTGCCTCGGCAACGCCAAGGAGCAGACCGTCGAGCAGATCTGGGAAGGCCCGGTGCTGACCGGGATGCGCAAGGCGTTCTGGAACGAGCTGAAAGCGACCAACCCGCGCTGCGTGCGTTGCCCGATCCGTCACTGGGACATGGAGAAGCTCTACCGCACGCACAAGATGAAGTAGCGCGCGTACGACCGGCGTTGCTCAGGCCGGCGGCTCCGTGTGCCGAAGCGTGAGTTGTGCCGACAGCAGGCCGAGCGCGCACACACCCGTACCGCGAGACCGCGGACTACAGCCGCCGTCCCTTGCGGTGGGTGACCATCAGCTGCCGCAGCCGCCGCGCGCGCGCGAACTCGGTCGACCGCCGTATCGAACGGGCGCCGCCCTCACGTACGGGCGGGTTTGGTAGGATTGCGAAGATGTCTCGGACGCAACCACTGTCGCGCGGTCTCGTGCATTCCGCCGTTCTCGTCTGCATCGCTTGGCTCAACACGCCGCTCGCGGCACTGTCGGCGGCCCCCCAGGGGCACGTCGCCGACGATGGGGTGACGATCGTGCTTGCACCGGCTCAAGGCACGCCGTCTGGCGCGCCGGTTGGAGTGGACGGGCCCGTCTGCGCCGACCTCGTCTACTTCGAGGAGAACGGCGGCGCTGCAGGAGGCCGCGGTCTCTACAACTTCTGCAGTGCCGTGGGGACCTCGTCGCTGCGAGCCTCTGTCGGCGGATCCGAGCGGATCTTCGGACTGGCCGCCGGTCCTGGCGGAGTCGTACTGGGCGTCGATCCGCTGAGCCACAGGATCTACCTGGTCGATCTCGGCTCGGGCACGCTGACCCTCCTCGTGACCCTGGTCGGCACGTCGACGGTCGCGAACATCACGTTCCACCCCTTCACCGGGCAGCTCTATGGCAACGAGCGCAATACACCCTATCGGCTCTACACGATCGACCTCGGCAGCGGGGTCGTCACGACGGTGGGCACCATGTCCACCGTGCGCACGGGTCTGACGTTCGCACCCGACGGCACGCTGTACGGATGCGCGCTCAACGGGGCGCTCTATCGCATCGACCCGCTGACGGCGGCGGAGACGCTCGTCGGCGGCGGCGGTGGCCCTCAGCTGCTCGAGGACGCGACGGTCCGCGCGGACGGAAGGATCTTCGCGACCGACTTCGACGGCGACCTGTTCGCGATCGATCGCCTTACGGGCACCAACACGCTGCTCGGCAACAGTGGTCTCGGCACCGGACTGCTCGCAATCGTGCCCGAGCCGCTGGCAGTCCCTGCGGCCGAATCGGTGCGAGTCGGAACCCCGCCCAATCCCAACGCCTTGATGCCTGGAGTCACGAGCAGGCCTCTCATCGGCTCGACCTGGGATCCAGCCATCAGCCACTCGTCGTTCTTCCCGGGAGCACTCATCGATGTGCTCGCGCTCGGAGTCGTCCCGTACAACGTGCCGTCGCCGTTCGGGACGATCCTGTGTGACCCGCTCGTGCTACTCGCTGGCCTGCCCGGCGCTCCGCTTCCGACCGCCATTCCCGCCAATTGCAGCCTCGCGGGGTTCGCGCTCTACGCGCAAGGCGCGTCGACCGACGGCATCTCGATCCTCGTCACGAACGCCCTCGACGTCATCGTCGGTAGCTATTGACGCTCACTGCGTCGCCGACAGCGGCGGTCGCGCGCCGCTCGGCTCACCGCAATCGCTCGACTGCGGAGCTGCCTGAGTCATGTGGCTTGCCGCGCAGTGCTCGGGGACGGTGACACTCTGGGCGATGCCACTGACTGGTCCGGTGGATTTGAGGGAGTCGAGACCGGCGAGCTGCCGACTACAGAGCAACACCGGACACGGCATCGACGTCGTCGCCGTCTGCGCATGCTCGCTGGCCGCGCTTTCGTTCGACCGCGCGCATGCACAAAGGCATGGGTGAGGCGGGTTGACTCCGGAGAACGGGGCGGCATGGTAGTCCCGTTCGCCTGCACGAAGCCTGGGCCCCACCACTGACGGCCGATGCTGCCAGCGGACCAAGAAGGACCTTTCTCCAATTCAACCACTCCTACTCCGACCCACATCCATGCGCCTTTCCGTCCTCGCGGTTTCCACTTTGCTCTCGCCAGTGCTGCTGGCACAGACGCGTGTCCCAGAGATCGAGCCGAACAACAACGCGGCCGCCGCCCTGGCCAACCCGGCCTTCAACGTCGGCGACCAGATCGATTGCAATCTCGTAGCCGGTGAGCAGGACTGGTTCCGGTTCTCACTCGCTGCCGCGGGTCGCATCCGCATCCACACGAGCTGCAACACGACCGTCGGTGCGGACACGCGCATCGCGCTGCTCGACGCCACCGGCACGGTGTATCGCGCGATCGACGACGACGCGCGCGGATCGACCACGAGCAACTTCGCCAGCGAGATCCAGCTGAACGTTTCGGCGGGTGCGTTCATGGTCCAGGTCGTCGGGTTCGGCTCCACCTCCGCGGGTCTCTACTCCCTCGAAGTCGACAACCTCACGCCCGTCGTCTACGACGGCGTCGAGGTCGAACCGAACAACAGCGCGGCTACGGCGACCCCGACGGGCGTCCTGGGCCTCGGCAACAGGAAGTTCCACGGCACGGTGGGCGCGGACGCGGTCGTCGGCGCAGGCGTCGCCGACGTCCCCGTGTTGCCGCCGGTCGTCAACGCCGGCCTCTGCTCGCCGCCCGCGATCGTGTTCAGTGGCACGGCCGGTGTCTATCCGAACCTCGCCGCGGTCGCCTTCTCGACGACTGTGACGCCTAGCGTGACGCCGCTCGGGCAGCCGATGGCGAACCCGCCGCTCACCTCGTACGTCCCGGGGATGAACATCGCGATGACCAGCGGCCCCAACGTTGGCCTCGGTCGCCTGATCTCGAGCAACACCGCGGTCTCGATCACCGCGGCCGCGTTCCCGGCCGCCAACGCCGCCGGCAACACCTACGACATCGTCACCGCGAACTCGACGACGGTGACCTGGGTCCCGTCGCTCCCGCTGGCCAGCCTGTATGTCGGCGGCAGCGGCTACAGCCTGCGCATGGTGACCGGTGTGAACGCTGGCCTCACGATGGCGATCAGCGCCAACACGGGCCCGTCGCCGTTCGGCTCGGAGATCACACACGCGGCCTTCCCGGCCGCCAACGCCCCGGGCGACGCCTTCGAGGTCATCTGCACCGGTTCGACCACGGCCATCCGCGTGCTGCCCCTGGTCCCCAACGCCTACAACCCGACGACCGGTGTCTCCGGCACGAGCGGGCTCGGCGCCTACAACGTGCGCTTCACCAGCGGCGCCAATGTCGGCCTCGTCCGCCAGATCTCGGGCAACACCGCCTCGAGCATCACCCTGGCCTCGGCGCTCACCGCCGCCCCCGCGCTCGGCGACACGTTCAACATCGAGCAGGCCGACGTCGACTACTACCAGGTCGTCCTGACCGCGCCGAGCACCGGCTTCTGGTTCCAGATCAACGAAGGTGACGACAGCTTCGTCTACGGCCACCGCTACGAGCTGTACGACGCCGCCGGCAACGCGCTGCTGCCCGCGAGCTCGCTGCAGCTCCCGGCGTTCGGCACGCAGAACGCCGTCTGCAGCACGCTGACCCCCCGCACGTCATCGGCCCGCGTCCTGCCGGCCGGCACCTACTACGTCGCGGTCCGCGCCCCGCAGCCGTCGTCCGCGTTCACCGCCGCGGCGACGATGCCTGGCGGCGTGGTGCCGAGCGGCAACTACGCGCTCGAGATCTACACCATGCCAATGGACACCGGCGCCACGGTCGTCGAGGCCGAGCCGATCGGCACGCAGAGCAACAACACGGTCGCCACGGCGCAGCCGTTCACCCCGGGTGCCGTCCTCCGCGGCAACGTGACGGCCAGCACCGGCGCCGACCCGTCGGACTGGTACGGCCCGATCTTCATCAACGTGCCGAGCACGATCAGCTACCAGGGTCGACGTGCCGCGACGGCCACACCGATGCTCGACAGCACGATCAATCTGCGCGACTCGAACGGCGCCCTCGCTTTGACCGCGACCACCGGCAACGTGCTCGACGTGCCGACTTCCAGCACGACCGGTCTGCACGGCCGCACGATCGTCACGTTCTACCTGACGCCGGGCACCTACTACATCGACATCACCTCGCCGGGCACGACCGCGCTGCCGGCGATGTTCGGTGACTACGAGATCGAGACCAGCGGGCTGATGCCGGCGCCGTATGTTGCAGCGTCGTTCACCTCGCTCGGTGGCAACAACACCTCGCCGTGCGCCACGACCTCGTTGGCTGACGCGGTCCCCGCCGCGTCGACCGCACTGAGCGGCTCGGTGACCGCCGTCTCGACGACGACCTCGATCGTCACGACCGGCCTCGTCTCCGGCGCCTGGGCGACCGGCTATGCGTTGCAGATGACGAGCGGCGCCCAGAACGGCCTGATCCGAGCGATCAGCGCCAACACGGCAACGTCGATCACCGTCGCAGCGTTCCCCGCGGCCCCGCTGACCGGGGACACGTGGAACATCATCACCAACAACACGACCACGCTGACGTATGCGACCACGCCGCTCGTGGCCGGCACCTACGCCAACGGGTTCTACTCGCTGCAGATGACGAGTGGTCCCAACAGCGGCCTGATCCGGGCGATCACCGCCAACTCGGCGTCGACGATCACGACGGCCGCGTTCCCAGCCGCCAACGTCGCCACCAACACGTTCTTGGTCGTGCAAGGACCCGTGCTGACGCGGCAGTTCACTGGGGAGGTGCCGGCGATGGGCTCCCTGTATTCACGTCAGGTCGCGAACTGCAACCCGTTCGCGCCCTTCATCCACATGCTCGGATTCTCCAACACGCTGGCTTCGGGCTCGATCCCGTTGCCCGCCGACCTGTCGGGCGCCGGCATCACCGGCTGCAGCCTCAACGTGGATCCCGTGATCCTCACGGCCGGCATGTGCGATGGGGCCGGTGTGGGGGAAGTCCAGACGGTGCTGCCGCCGATCACTGCGTTCCGCGGTTTCGTCTGGTATGAGCAAGCGATCGTGCAGAACGTCGCCGCCAATCCGTTCGGCGCGAACCTGACGAACTACGGTCGCGTGATCACCGGCGAGCGCACTTACTGAGCGCTTCGCCAAGACGCCCCGGCCGACGCCGGGGTGGTCCGCCCACGCCCGCTACGCTCCCCGAGTGTCGCGGGCGTGTTCGTTTCCGCCGCGACCTCACGATCTCGGGTCCGCTCTGACCACGCCTCTGGTTGCGGCCGGCCGCGATGCGGCCTTGCCCACTGGCTGAAGCACAGCCACCCCGGCATAGTGCCCGCGCGCCCTCCATGCCCTCCGTAACCCGCAATATCGGACTCTCCCTCGGCGCCGACATCTGTTGGCCGCTGGCCTTCGAGCAGATCCTCGTCGACAGCAAGCTCGAGCTGAAGCTCGGCGCGGACGTGATCAAGTTCGCGTGCGAACGCACGACGATCGAACCGTTCCCGCTGGCGGCCGGCTGCAAATACGACCTCGTCGTGGACCGCCTCACGCACTGGCTCGTGATCCAGCGCGAGTGGATCAAGAAGTCGGTCCTGATGGACGGCCTCTACGTCTACAACAATCCGTGGTCGGTGCAGAGCTTCGAGAAGCACTCGACCTACTGCGCGATGACGGCGCTCGGCATGCCGGTGCCCGAGACGCTGATGGTCCCGCAGAAGCACTACGAGCCGAAAGCCGACCTCGAGTACACGCTGAAGACCTACGCGCGGCACTTCGACCTCGGCGGGCTCGGGCATCGCATCGGCTACCCCGTGTTCATCAAGCCGTTCGACGGCGGCGGCTGGCAGGGCGTAAGCAAGGCCGACGACGACAAGCAGCTGCGGGCTGCTTACGAAGCGAGCGAGAAGTGGCTCATGCACGTACAGAAGGCCGTCGCGGGGTTCGACCTGTTCGTGCGCGCGGCCGGCATCGGACCGCAGGTCCGGCTCATGAAGTACGACGCGAGCCAGCCGCTGCACGGCCGCTACCTGACGGACCGCAACTTCTGTAGCCCCGAAGACGAGCAGGTGATGATCGACACCTGCCTCACGATCAATTCGTTCTTCGGCTGGGACTTCAACACCGTCGAAGCGCTGCGCCGCGACGGCGTGTTCCACCCGATCGACTTCGCGAACCCGTGTCCGGACAGCCAGGTCAACTCGATCCACTACCACTGGCCGTGGTACGTGACGAGCAACCTCAAGTGGGCGCTGTTCGTGGCCGCGACGAAGCGCCCGATGCGCAAGACGCTCGACTTCGAGCCGTACTACGCGATCGCGCGCAAGAAGGACGTGCCCTACCGCGAGAAGCTGCGCGGCTACGCGAAGATCGCGCGCGAACGGCTGTCGGCCGATGCGTTCGCCGAGTTCTGCAAGAAGCACCTGGGCCCGGTCGAGCAGGCCGCGCGGGCGTGGTTCCGCAGCGATCGCTGCCGCGACGCCGTGCGCAAGAAGGTCGCGCACATCTACCCTGCGCACGAGGTCGACCACTTCACGGCGCGGTTCTTCAAGCTCGTGCAACAGTCCGTCAGCGATCAGGACAAGGAGACACAGCAATGAGCAAGCACAAGATCAGCTGGAAGTCTCCGTCGCTCGGCGGCCGCGAGATCACGTTCGTGCGCTACGGCATCAGTGGCACGCCGCTGCTGTTGTTCCCGACCGCGGGTGGCGACGCCGAGGAGCCCGAGCGCTTCCACCTGATCACCGCGGTCGGCGACTTCCTGAAGGACCTGCGGCTCAAGGTCTACGTCGTCGATTCGATCGCTGGACAGGCGTGGCTCAAGGAGTGCAAGACCCTCGAAGAGGCGGCCGCGATGCAGAACCGCTTCGACCGGTGTCTCTATCGCGAGGTCGTGCCGGCGATCCACCGCGACTGCGGCGGCGACCGTGGCCTGATCTGGACCGCGGGTGCTTCGATCGGCGCGTTCAACGCGCTGGCCGCCGTGTGCCGGCACCCCGACGTGTTCGACAAGGCCTTCTGCATGAGCGGCACCTACAACATGAACCGCTTCCTGGAGGGGCGCATCAACCGCGACTACCACGAGAGCTCGCCGCTCGATTTCGTGCCGACGCTCGAGGGTGCGCATCTCGATCTGCTCAGGAAGCGGTTCATCCTGCTCGCGCACGGCCAGGGTGAGTTCGAGGATCCCCAGCAGAGCTGGAACGTCGAACGCGTGCTCGGCCCCAAGGGCATCCCCAACCGCGTCGACGCGTGGGACAATACGTGGCGGCACGACTGGGTCACATGGCGCAAGATGCTTCCTCAGTTCCTCGGCGAGTTCCTGCCGCAGCGGCAGGCGGCCAGCTAACCGTCTCGTTCGGGCAGAACGGGGCTCCGACGCCGCGCAAGCGGCGGCGCTGGTTGTTCCTGTCGACCGCGCTGTTGCTGGGGCTCGTGTTCGCGGCCATCGCGCTCGAGCTAGCGTTCCGCTTCTTCTGGCAGCCGCCGGTCTGGTTCACCGAGCTGCAGCTCGCGGGCATGTATGTGGCGACGCCCGACGGCGACGTCGCCCTGCAGCCCGGCTACCGCGGCACGCTGCAAGCCGTCGACGAGCCCGTGAGCGCCGTCTCGATCAACAGCCTCGGCCTGCGCGGCGCGGAGCTCGGCGCCAAGGTGCCCGGCGAGCGGCGCGTCCTGATGGCCGGCGACTCGCTGGTGTTCGGCTACGGCGTCGAGGCACGAGACTCGCTGCCCGAGAAACTCGAGGCGGCGTTGCGCACCGGTGAGATCAAAGCGACCGTCGGCAACGCGGGCGTGCCGGGTTACGGCTGCAGCCACGCGGTCATGCACATGGAGCGGCTCGACGCGCCGTTCGCTGCCGACGCGTTCGTGCTCTGCGGCTACCTCGGCGACGACGCGATGGACGACGCGAGTCCGCAGCGAACGGTCTACGCCGGGCTCATGCTGAGTGGGCCGATGGTGCGGCTCGTGAACACGTCCTGGCGCGCGCGGCTCGCGATGCGTTCGCGCGCCGCGTTGTGGCTCGAGGCCTGGATCCTGACCTATTGGCCATCGCTGTCGCCGATCACGCAGCTGTCGCCCGATCCCGAGGAAGAGAAACGCTGGATCGGCATGCCGCCCGAGGCCCAACAACACGCGGGTCTGTTCCTCGACGTGATCGACGAGAGGAAGACGTGGGTGCCCGGGGCGCCGCCGCTCATGCCGCGCGTCGCGGAGCACCTGCGCCAAGCACTGCAGCGCGCGGTCGAGGTGGCAGGCCAATGGCCCCTCGTCTTCGTCGTGCTGCCCACCGTGTGGCAAGTCGTCGAACAAAAGCGCGTCGAGGAGCTGCAGCGGCTCTCACTCGTACCGGCCGAATACCAACGCGGCCGCGCGCAAGCGCGATGGCTGGCGGTCGCGAAGGAGCTCGGCATTCGCGCGTTGGATGCGACGCCGATCCTCGCCGCCGAGCCCGCCCCCGACAAGCTGTTCATCGCCGACGGCGGACATCTCAGCGTGCGCGGCAACGAAGTGGTCGCGAAGTGGCTCGCGACCGAGCTCGCGCCGCTGCTGAAGTAGGGTCACATGGGGCAAGATGCTTCCGCGGTTCCTCGGCGAGTGGCTGCTCCAGCCGCAGGTGGCCAACCAGGCGGTTCTCTCGCGCAGAACGGTGCTCCGCCGCCGCGCAAGCGACGGCGCTGGGCGTTCCTGTCGACTGCGCTGTTGCTGGGGCTCGTCTTTGCGGCTGTCCTGCTCGAAGTCGCGTTCCGCAGCTTCTGGGAGCCGCCGGCCTGGTTCACGGAGCTGCAACTGGCTGGCATGTATGTGGCGACGCCCGATGGGGAGATGGGGCTGCAGCCCGGCTTCCACGGCACGATGCACGCCGGCGATGCGCCCACGGTGTCCGTCTCGATCAACAGCCTCGGAATGCGCGGCGCGGAGCTCGGCGCCAAGGTCCAAGGCGAGCGACGCGTGCTCGTGGCCGGCGACTCGCTCGTGTTCGGCCACGGCGTCGAGGCGCAGCAAGCGCTGCCCGAGCGACTCGCGGCGCAGTTGCGCAAGCAGGGGCTCGTGGTGACGGCCGGCAACACGGGTGTGCCGAGTTACGGCTGTAGCCACGCGGTCACGCACATGGCGCACCTCGCCCCGCGGTTCTCTGCCGACGCGTTCGTGCTCTGCACTTTCCTCGGCAACGATGCGATGGACGAAGTGAATCCGGAGCGAACCGCTTACGCGGGACTCATGCTGCTCGGGCCGATGGTGCGCCTCGTGAACACGTCCTGGCGCGCGCGGCTCGCGATGCGTTCGCGCGCTGCGTTGTGGCTCGAGGCCTGGATCCTGACCAATTGGCCATCGCAGTCGCCGCTGACGCAGCTGCCGCCCGACCCCGAGCAGGAGAAACGCTCGGCCGGCATGCCGCCCGAAGCACAACAACACGCGGGTCTGTTCCTCGACGTGATCGACGAGACCAAGACGTGGGCGGCCGGAACGCCACCGGTCGTGCCGCGCATCGCGGGCTACGTGCGAACCGCGCTGCAGCGCGCGCTCGAGGTCGCAGGAAAGCGGCCGCTCGTCTTCGTCGTGCTGCCGACTCTGTGGCAGGTCGACGAACAAAAGCGCGTCGCCGAGCTGCAGCGGCTGGGTTTCGCACCTGCCGAGTTCGAACGCGGCCGCGCGCAGTCGCGATGGCTGGCGGTCGCCAAGGAGCTCGGCATCCCCGCGTTCGACGCGACGCCGGTCCTCGCCGCGGAGCCCGATCCGGAGCAGCTGTACTTCGCCGACGGCGGACACCTCAGCGTGCGCGGCAACGAAGTGGTCGCGAAGTGGCTCGCGACCGAGCTCGCGCCGCTGCTGAAGTAGAAAGTAGAGCCGGCGCCGCAGTCGTGGCTACAGCCCGCCGAGGTGCCGTGCGTTCACTGTGTGTCGGGGCGCCGTTCGTACCAGAACTCGAGGCCGGCTCGCGACTGCAGGCCGGCGCGGCCGCGGCGCAGGATCCCCGCGATGATCCCGAGCGTCTCCCACGTCGTGTAGGCGCGCACCTTGCGGCCCGACGTGACCACGCGGTGTCGCACGATGCGGAACCGCCGCCGCCGCGCGATGCCACGCTGCTTGCCGACGCGCTTCAACGCCTTCGCGAGCTCGATCTCCTCGCCCGCGAAGAACGTCTCGTCGAAGCCGCCCGCGTCGACGAACGCGTCACGCCGGCAGAACAGGAAACAACCACCCGTGAACTGGAACAGACGGAATCCGACGACGAGCAGCTCGAGCACGACCTTGGCCGAGAACGGGATGCGGCCTTCGAGCTTCACCATCGCGCCGCCGCCGACAGCGCCTTCGCGCAGCGCCGCCATCGCCTCGCCGAGCGTCTGCGCGTTGACGAGCGTGTCGGCGTCGATGAAGACTAGGATCGGGGCAGTCGTCGCACGAGCTCCGGCGTTGCGCGCCGCGGCGATCTGCCGGCATTCGACGCGCACCACCGTGGCTCCGAGCGAGCGCGCAAGCTCCCCGGTGCCGTCGGTCGACGCGTCGTCGACGACCACGACTTCGTGCGCTGCCCCGCCGAGCGCCGTGCACGCGGTGGCGAGTGCTCCGAGCGTGGCGCCGAGCTGGTCGACTTCGTTGTGCGCCGGGATCACGAACGCAACATGCGGCGCCGCCACCGGGTTCGCAGCACAGTCCGTTGCCGTCATCACCATTCGTGCCCGTGCTCGACGACGACGATGCCCGTCTGCGAGACCGCGAACCGCTTCTTGTCGGCGTCCGGGTCGTAACCGATCACGGTGCCGTCGGGCACCTTGTTCCACTTGTCGACGATCACGCGCTTGAGCTTGCAGTTCCTGCCGACCTGAGCGCCGCGCAGCACGATGCACTCGTCGAGCTGGCTGTGCTCCTCGACGCGCACGCGGTTGCTGAGCAGCGTGCGCCGCACCTTGGCTCCCGAGACCACGACGCCGGGGCACACGAGCGAGTCCTGCACTTCGGCGCGCCGGCCGTCGCCGGACTCGGAGAACACCGTCTTCGCGGGCGGGTCGTTGTGCCACAGCGTGTACGTCGGCCAGTCCTCGTCGTAGAGGTTCAGCTTCGGTTTCACGCTGCAGAGGTCCATGTTGGCGTCGAAGTAGGCTTCGATCGTGCCGACGTCGCGCCAGTACGGATCGGGGCTGCCGTCGCGGCCGCGGAAGTAATGCGCGTAGACGGGCACGCTCTCGATCATGCGCGGGATCACGTGCTGGCCGAAGTCGCCGCCCTGGCCTTCGGGCATCTCGTTGTCCTCGCGCAGGCGGCGCACGACTTCGTTCGTCTCGAACACGTAGATGCCCATCGACGCGAGGCAGTAGCCGGGCTGGCCGGGGATCTGCGGCGCGTCGTGCTTCGGCTTCTCGACGAATCCCGTCACGCGGCCGTCCGCCCCGACCTGCAGGATGCCGAAGCGAGACGCCTCCTCGACCTTGATGCGCACGGCGCCGATCGTCAGCGCCGCGCCGTGTTCCGCGTGCTCGCGGAACATGTCGCGGTAGTCCATCTGGTAGATGTGGTCGCCCGACAGCACGGCGATGTTCGCGGGCTCCCAGTCGCCGATCGTGTGCAGGTTGTGGAAGATCGCGTCCGCCGTGCCGCGATACCATTTGCCGACCGAGACGTGGTGCGGCGGCGTGCACGTGATCCACTGCTCGAGGCGCCGCGGCAGGAAGTTCCAACCGAAGCGGATGTGCTCTTCGAGCGAGCGCGCCTGATACTGCGTGAGCAGATTGATGCGGCGCAGGCCCGAGTGGATGCAGTTGCTGAGCGTGAAGTCGATGATGCGGTAGCAGCCGCCGAACGGGACCGCGGGCTTGGCGCGCAGCTGCGTCAGCGGCTTCAACCGGCTGCCTTCACCACCGGCGAGGATGAACGTCAGCGTGCTCTTGAGGTCTAGATTGACCATGGGGCTGTGCGAACGAACGCAAACGAACGTGGGTTTGGAAAGGATGCAGCGGGCGGCGTTGTCGCGACAGGGGCTCGTTCCGAATCCGCTCCGGAACCGAAGCGGCGCGCCGAAGGCGCGCGGCAAGGTCCTGAGCCGGTCCGCCTGCGGCGCGAAGCAGCAGGGCGGCCCGGCTCAGAACGAGCGTTGATACCTTGGGTTCTGGACGTAGGCTTTGCGCCTCCTGAACTCGATGGCGTCTGCCAGGTCCTCTGCTCGATCCCAGGCCGGTGAGGCCGCTGCCCACCCGGCGGCATCGAGCACCGGCGTCGAGTGGCTGCTGACGGATGGAGCAGGTGGCTACGCGTGCGGCACCGCGGCCGATCTGCCGACGCGCCGTTACCATGGCTTGTGGACCGCGCGCGGCGCCGGCTCGGTGCTCAGGCACCTGATCGTCGCGGGTCTCGACGAACGTCTCGTCGGGCCGGGGCAGACCTTCCTCATGCATGCGCACTGGCGCAGTCTACCAGCGCCGTCGGCGCCGCAGGCGCAGGTGTCGTTCGTGCATCGGCCGCTGCCGCGGTGGACGTTCGAGACCGCGGACGCCGTGCTCGAACGGACCGTGGCGCTGCAGAAGACGGCCGGCGCGGCGCCGCCGCTGCTGCTCGTGAGGTGGCGAAACCTGGGCTCGCGGCCGCAGCGGTTGTGCGTGCGCCCGCTGCTCGGGTGGTGCGACGCCGACAGGCTGATTGCCGTCGATCCGCGTTTCGACGGCACGGTGCACGCGCGCGGCGCGAGCTGGGGCTTCCGGCCCGACGATTCGCTGCCGGTGTTGTGGTTGTCCGCCGACGGCATCGCGGGCTTCCGCGCCGAGCCGGCCTGGTATCGCGACTTCCTCTACGCGGTCGACCGCGACCGCGGCTACGACCACGTTGGCAACCGCTGGAGCCCCGGCGTGCTCGAACTCGATCTCGCCGCCGGCGGCGCGGCGACGGCCGCGTTCTCGCTCGAGCAGCCGTGCGAAGACCCGGCGACGGCCTGGGCGGCAGTCGTTGCCGCTGCAACCGAACGCGCGCGTGCCGCGAGCGCGTGCGACGACGTGCTGCGCGCGCGGCTCGAGCTCGGCGCCGACGATTTCCTCTATCGCGCCGGGGACTGGCGGGTCGCGGGTGCGCGGCGCGGCGTGCTCGCGGGTTTCCCTTGGTTCGGCGAGTGGGGCCGCGACGACTTCATCGCGCTGCCGGGTCTCACGCTGGCGCGCGGCGACCTGCAAGCGTGTGCGGAGGTGCTCGTCGGGGCGCTGCCGTTCCTGCGCCGCGGCCTGTTGCCAAACATCTTCGGCCGCAGCGTCGCCGACAGCGGCTACGGCAGCTGCGATGCCGCGTTGTGGTTTGCGCTCGCGGTGCAGCGCTACGCCGCAGCGGGGGGCGATCGCACGCTCGTATGCGAACAGCTCGTTCCGGCGCTCGTGTCGATCGCCAACGCATACATGATCGGCACCGACCTCGGACTCGCGGCCGACGCGGCTGGGTTGTTGCGCGCTGGCCGCGCCGATCTCAACGCGACGTGGATGGACGCGCAGATCGCGACGGGACCCGTGACGCCGCGCGCGGGACAGCCGGTCGAGATCCAGGCGCTCTGGTATTCGTTGCTCGCGTTCTTGACCGCAGAGGCGCAGCCGCAATACGCGCAGGCTCGAGATCGCTGCGGTGCTTCGTTCGTGTTGGGCTTCTGGCTCGCCGACGGCGCCTATCTCGCCGATCGCCTGCACGACGGCGTGGCCGATCGCACCGTGCGGCCGAACATGGTGCTCGCCGCAGCCCTGCCGCTGTCGCCGCTCTCGACAGCGCAGCGTGCCGGCGTCGTGAAGAAGGCTCGCGAAGAGCTCGTGACGCCGCGTGGACTGCGCACGCTGTCGCCGCGCGATCCGGCCTACCAGCCGCGCTACGAGGGTGGTCCGCACACGCGTGACTCGGCCTACCACCAGGGCACCGTCTGGCCGTGGCTGTCGGGGTTCTACGTCGAGGCGGCGCTGCGCGCTGTGCCGCAGGATCAACTCGCCGCAGAACGCAAGACGCTCGCTGCGTGGCTCGACGGCTTCCTGCCCGAGCTCGATCGCGCGGGTCTCGATCACGTCAGCGAAGTGTTCGACGCCGAAGAGCCTCGCCGACCGGGCGGCACGTTCGCGCAGGCATGGAACACCGGCGAGCTGCTGCGCGCGCGGGCCCTCGGGTCGGGTGGAGAGCTGTGATCGACATCGTCTTCTACTTCCAGGTGCACCAGCCGTATCGGCTGCACAAATGGAAGCCGTCCGATCGCATCGTGCGTCTCGACTGCTTCGACGAACCGCTGAACCGGCTCGTGGCCGAGCGCGTCGCATCGCGCTGCTATGTGCCGATGAACAAGCTGCTGCTCGACGCGATCGAACGCACGGACGGACAGTTCCGCTGCGCGTTCTCGCTGTCCGGCACCGTGATCGAGCAGCTGCGAGCTTGGGTCCCCGACGCGCTCGACAGCTTCGTGCAGCTCGCCGAGACCGGCAACGTCGAGTTCTTGTGCGAGACGAGCCAGCACAGCCTCGCCGCCGTGATCGACCTCGACGAATTCGCCGACCAGGTAACGGAGCAGCGGGCCACCGTAACGGACTTGTTCGGCGCGCCGACTTCGTTCCGCGACACCGAGCTGATCCTCGACAACAAGATCTGCAAGAAGGTCGAGGAGCTCGGGTTCGAGTGCATGCTCGGCGAAGGCGCCGATCGGCTGCTCGGCTGGCGCAGTCCGCAGGTGCCGTATCGGCCGAAGGGCTGCAGCCGGCTCGTGCTGCTGCTGCGCAGCTACTCGCTGTCGGACGACATCGCGTTCCGGTTCTCGAACCGGAAGTGGCCGTCGTTCCCGTTGTATTCCGATACCTATGCAGGATGGTTGCACGACGTGCCGCCACCTGCACAGTTTGTCGGCCTGTTCATGGACTACGAGACGTTTGGCGAGCACCAGGGTGAACGAACCGGGATCCTCGAGTTCATGCAGCACCTGCCGGCGCACGTGCTCGGCAAGCCCGGCTTCCGATTCCGCACGCCGGCGCAGGTCGCCGCGGAGCGGGGCGTCGCCGGCGAGCTCGACATTCAAACACCGGTGTCCTGGGCCGACAAGGAACGCAACCTGTCGGCCTGGCTCGGCAACCCGATGCAGCGCGCTGCGCACGAGGCGATCTACGCGCTGCGCAAGGACGTGCTCGCAGTCGCCGGAGATCGCCCCGATCTGCTGGCCGCCTGGCGCCGTTTCACGACCTCGGACCACGTCTACTACGTCGCGACCAAGCACCACAGCGACGCCGAGGTGCACGACTACTTCAGTCCCTATGATTCGCCGCACGCGGCGTTCGTGAGCCTCATGACCGCTCTGGACCACCTGCGCGCGCAGGTCGACCAGGCGTTGGAGAAAAGCAAGAAGTGACCATGCCGGAGCGTTCGTTCCAACTATTCGAGATCAGCTGGGAAGTCTGCAACAAGGTCGGTGGCATCCACACGGTGCTGACGAGCAAGGCGGTGACTGCCGTCGAGCGCTACGGCGACGACTACATCACGGTCGGCCCGCAGCTGCCGGGCGGCACGGGCATGCATCCACCGTTCGACGAGGAGCCCGGCTACGAGGACTTCCTGCAGTCGTGCCGCCAGCTCGGCGTGCCGATCCGCATCGGCCGCTGGCGCATCCCGGGCCGGCCGCGTTGCATCCTGGTCGGCTTCTCGGGTCTCTACGAGCGCAAGGACGGCGTCCTGTCGGGGCTCTGGGAGCGGCACAAGGTCGACTCGATCGCGGGTGACTGGGACTACGTCGAGCCCGTGTTGTTCGCGACGGCGGCCGGCATGGTCATCGAGCGCTGGTGGGAGGAGTTCCTGGCGCCGTTCCACCGCCGCGCCGTCGTGCAGGCGCACGAGTGGATGACGGGGGCCGCGCTGCTCTACCTGCAGGACCGCATTCCGAGCATCGGCACGGTCTTCACGACGCACGCGACGATGCTCGGCAGGGCGCTCGCATCGCTCGGCATCTCGCCGGATCCGAACGCCGGCGACAAGGGCCTCGGCGGCAAGACGCCCGACGAGCTCGCGCGCATCCACGGTGTGCAGGCCAAACACTCGATCGAAGGCGTCTGTGCGCGCAAAGCCGACGTGTTCACGACCGTGAGCGCGATCACGGCGGCCGAGGCCGAGCTGCTGCATCATCGCAAGGTCGACCCGCTGCTGCCGAACGGCATCGACCTCGACGTCGTCGACGAGCTCGTGGCCGGCGATCGGTCGGCGATGCGGCGCGAGCTCGAACGCATAGCACACGCGGTGCTCGGCGAGGACGTCGCCGATGCGGCGTTCCTCGCGCTCGCGGGCCGCTACGAGTTCTACAACAAGGGCATCGAGCTGCTGCTCGACGCGCTGGCCCAGCTGGAGCACCCGGCGCAGGACAGCCACGCGCAGAGCAACGGCACCGGCAAGGCGCCGCAGCGCAGCAAGCCGCGGCGGCTCGTCGCCTTCTTGCTCGTGCCGGCCGGGAACTCGGGCATGCGCGCCGAGCTGATCGACCGCCTCGCCGGTGGCCCGATCGGCGGGCCGATCGGCCTCTGCACGCACAACCTCTTCGACGAGGAACGCGACCCGATCCACGCGCATTGCAAACGCCTTGGCATCGACAACAGGCTCGGCAGCCGCGTCAAGGTCGTGCAGATCCCGATCTACCTGCGCCTCGACGACGGTCTGTTCGGGCGCGAGTGCGAGGCGGTGCTCGCGGCGATGAGCCTCGGCGTCTACCCCTCGTTCTACGAGCCGTGGGGTTACACCCCGCAGGAGACGCTCGCGGTCGGCGTGCCGACGATCACGACGGACCTCGCGGGTTTCGGCCGCTGGGCGACGTCGGCGGGTCTAGGTCCTGCCGACGGCATCACGGTGCTCAAGCGCGAACGCGTGCCCTACAAGGAGGTCGTGACCTCGCTCGTCGAGGCCGTCGAGCGCTTCCTCGACTCGCCGGGCAACACCGAGGAGCTGCGCGCGCGCTGCCGCGCCGCTGCGGGGCGCACGGCGTGGAAGGATCTCTATGCTGCGTGCGTCGACGCCTACGACAAGGCGATCCTCGCGGTGCAGCAGCGCAGCACGTCCGGTGTCGTGCAGTTCCGCCTGCCGCGGCGCGCGCTGCCCTCGCCGGGCTCCGGCACGACGCCGCGCATGTCGCCGTTCGAAGCGTCGGCGACGTTGCCGCAGAGTCTGCGCGGGCTCGAGCGCCTCGCGCGCAACTTCTGGTGGGTGTGGAACAGCGGTCTCGAGAGCCTGTTCGGCGAGCTGGCGCCCGGTTTCGCGACCGGCGACCAGAATCCGGTCGCGTTCCTGCAGAACGTCGGCCTCGAGGCCCTCGAGCGGAAGGCCCAGGATCAGGACTACCTGCGCCGCTTGCAGGCCGTGTGCAAACGCTTCGATGCCTACATGGCGCAAGCCGGCACGCCGATGCCCGTCTCCGGCGCGCCGGGTGCGCCGGCGCTCTCCGCACAACACCCGGTCGCGTACTTCTCCGCCGAGTATGGCGTGCACCAATCGCTGCCGATCTACAGCGGCGGCCTCGGCATCCTCGCCGGCGACCACCTGAAGTCCGCGAGCGACCTCGGCGTGCCGCTCGTGGCGGTCGGCCTGTTCTATCGCTTCGGCTACATGGGCCAGCAGCTGTCGAGCGATGGCCAGCAGATCGCCGTCGACCGCGAGAACCGGCCGCAGAAGCTCGCGGTCGAGATGGTGCGCACGCCGGACGGGCGCCCGCTCGAGATCTCGGTGCCGCTGCCGGGGCGCGAGCTGTTCCTGCGCGCGTTCCGCGCGATGGTCGGCCGCGTGCCGCTCTACCTGCTCGACGCGAACCTGCAGCAGAACCGGCCCGAGGATCGCGACATCACGCGCAACCTCTACGGCGGCGACGTCGAGATGCGCATCAAGCACGAGATCGTGCTGGGCCGTGGTGGCGTGCGGTTGCTGCGCGCGATGGGCATCGGTCCCGCGGTCTATCACATGAACGAAGGGCACGCGGCGTTCCTCGTGCTCGAGCGCGTGAGCAGGCTCGTGCGCGGCGAAGGTCTGCCGTTCGAGGCCGCGCGCGAATACGTGTCGGCGACGTCGCTGTTCACGACGCACACGCCGGTGCCGGCCGGTCACGACCGCTTCGCCGAAGATCTCATGCGGCGTTACTTCGGCGACGCCGAGGAATGGGTCGGCCTGCCTTGGGATCGCTTCTTCGCGCTCGGACAGGCGAGCGGCGGCTCGAACGAGTTCAACATGACCTACCTGGCGATGAACTTCGCCAGCTTCGTCAACGGCGTCAGCAAGCTGCACGGGGTTGCGTCGCGCAAGCTGTTGCACGCGTTCTGGCCCGGCCTGCTCGAGAACGAGGTCCCGGTCTCTTCGGTCACCAACGGCGTGCATCTGGCGACCTGGACCCAGGCGGGCATCAAACGCCTGCTGCGCAGCGACGACGAGACGCTGCGCCCAGCCGACTTCACGAACGCCAGTGCACTCGACCACAGCCAGCTCTGGCGCGTGCGGCAGGCCAGCAAGAGGGTGATGCTCGACACGGTGCGCACGGCGTTGACGCGCCAGTTCCACGCGCGTGGCGACAGCCCCGTGGTATTGAGCGCGATGCTCGCGGGTCTCGACGAGAAGGCGCTCTACCTCGGTTTCGCGCGCCGGTTCGCGCCATACAAACGCGCCCACCTGCTGTTCTCGGATCCCGAGCGGCTGCGCAAGATCCTGTCGGACTCCGACCAACCCGTGCGTGTGCTCGTGTCGGGCAAGGCGCATCCGCGCGATCGCATCGGTCAGGACATCCTGAAGTCGATCGTGCAGATCGCGCGCTCACCGGAGTTCATCGGCCGCGTGTTCTTCGTCGAGGACTACGACATGTCGGTCGCGAAGGCGCTCGTGCAAGGCGTCGACGTGTGGGTCAACACGCCAACGCGCATGGAGGAGGCCAGCGGTACTTCGGGCATGAAGGCCGCCGCCAACGGCGTGCTGAACCTCTCGATCGCCGACGGCTGGTGGCCCGAAGCGGCCGACGGCGGCAACGGCTGGACCATCGGCGGCTCGCAGGTCTACGGCAGCCACGAGCTGCAGAACCAGGCCGACGCGGCAGCTCTCTACCGCCTGCTCGAGGAGGAGGTCGTGCCGTTCTACTTCGCGCGCGACAAGAATGGCCTGCCGACGTCGTGGACCGAGATGATGGTGCACGATCTCGAGAGCATCCCGGTCGTGTTCAACTCCGACCGCGTGGTCGCCGACTACCTGCGCCTCGCCTACCTGCCGCAGGCCAGCAACTACTTCATGCACCAGGCCGAGAAGAAGGTCCCGGCGCTCGAGCGCGCCAAGGACTTCCTGCGCGTGCGCAGCGGGTTCGAGAAGTTGCGCATCACGGCGGCCACGACGGTCGAGCTCAGCGATTTCAAGGTCGGCCAGCACCTCGACGTTCACCTCGAGGTCGACCTCGGTACGCTGCTGCCTTCGGACGTCGTGGCCGAACTCGTCGTCAGCCACGGCGACGGTTCGGCGCGGCTGGACATCGTCGTGGTGCCGCTCGAGCACCGCGGTGTCGTGCGCGGCACCGTGCATGCATTCGACGGCGGCTATCGCGTCGAACACGCGGGCCACTACCAGCACGGCATGCGTCTGCGCGTAGTCGGCAACGGCGGTCCCGATGCCAAGGTGCGTGGGCTCGTGTTGTGGGCCTAGCGCCGCTTCGCGGCGCTAGTAATCGCCGATCCTGCCATTGACGCCGCCGCTCGTGATGGCGCCGAACGCGTTCTGCGCCGGCACCAGCCAGACTGCCGCCTGCGTGAACAAGTGGAAGTCGAGCACGGTCGGGTCGTTTGGGATCGCGGTGCCGTAGCCCTTCGTCGTTCCCGTGACGAGCCACGGGCCATCGATCAGATCGAGCGTGCAACGCAGCTGGCAGCCGGGCAAGCCGAGGAAGGACAGGTCGGGGATGTTCGCGTCGGCGATGCCGTAGAGGCTGACGCCGAAGACTCCCGTCGTCGGGATGTCGCTGACCACGAGGTTCCAGTTCGTGTTGATGACCGGGCGGCTCGTCGCGGCGAGCGCGAGCGGTGCCAGGTCGGCGTCGTATGCGGTGATCGAGCCGCTGGCCAGCGTCGCGGAGAGGTCGATGCTGCCGGGGTCGAGCGAGGGGCCACCTGGCGAGTAGCCGACGAGGTAGGCGGCGCCGGCGCCGATCGCGGCCGAGGTCGCCGTGGACATCGTGGCGAACGCGAACACGACCACGCCCGAGGGGTAGAACTGCAGCTGCCACGTGCTGTCGTCGAGCGGGCCCGTGCCGCCGAAGTTGCGGACGTGGTCCCACGTGATCACGCTCACGGTCGCGGTCTGTTCGTACTTGATCGAGCCACCGAGCACGTTGGAGAAGTCGTGCCAGCAACGCCAGCAACTCACGGGCGCGCCGAGGAACTCGCTGACGACCGGGGCCCAGTTGACGCCGTTGCCGAAACCCGCCGACACGAAGCCGTTCGAGCAGACCGTGAGGCTGGTCACGGGGCCGGTGCTCGTCGGGAAGGCGCCCATCGCAGTGAGCTGGACCGGTACCTCGACATCGTCACCGACGGCGATCGTGGCCGGCGTGCTCGTCGAGCCCACCGGGAGGAACGCGCCCGCGCTGGTCACGGCATAGCCGCTGCCCGACGGGGTCATCGTGATGCTCGTGTTGCTGAGGTCGAAGCCCGTCGGCGGGTTCGGGAAGTACTCGTAGAACGACGTGTACTTGCGGATGCAGCCGACTCCGAGCGTCGCGTTGGTGGCGAGCAGCGTGCCGGGGCCGGCCGGGCAGTAGTGCACGCGACCGATCCACGGACGCCCGGCGGTCGGCAGGCCGAAGGTCGTGCCGAACGGGTAGGCCTTGCCGACACCTCCTCGCACCAGGAGGTCCGCATTCGAGGCGATCACTGCGCCGACCTGGCCGACGCCATTCGTGTATGCGACGTTCGGCGAAGGCGCGTCGCACGTGATGTAGAAGGCCTGCGTCGCCGCTGACCCGATCGTGACGCCGACGGGGATCGCGACCCCGTCGATGGCAGGAAAGGCACCGTGCACCACGGCCGGGTCGGAACCGACCAGCGTCCACGCGGCCGGAGTGGACTCGAACCCGTTCCAGGTACCGGCCTTCGTGTAGATCGACATGTTCGAAGCGCCGGGCACCGCGAAGGCCTGGTCGAAGCTGCCGATCGTTATCGCGTGGGCGGAGATGTTGACGACGTCGAACATCGTCCCGTCGTTGCTGTTGCCGCCCGCCGAGCTCGACGTGACCGAGAAGCACTGGCCCAAGGCCGATCCGGCAGTGAGCGTGGCGAGAAGTAGAAAGAGCAATACTGGTGGCAAGGTGCTGAGCTCCCGGCGTGGCGGGAATCGCGAAGGCGCGCAGTCCTTCGCGCTGGCAGGCGACATCGCGGCGACGTTCCTAGTAATCGCCGATCATCCCATCGATGCCGCCGGTCGTGATTGCGCCGAACGCGTTCAGCGCCGGCAGCGTCCAGACCGCGGCCGTCGTGAACAAGTGGAAGTTGAGCACGGACGGGCTGTTCGGGATCGCGAAGGCGTAGTTCTGGGTCGGGCCCCCGACGAGCCATGGCCCGTCGATCAAGTCGAGCGTGCTGCGCAACTGGCAGCCGGGCATGCCGAGGAAGAACAGGTTCGTGATGCCCGGGTCGGCGATGCCGTAGATGTTGACGCCGAAGACTCCGGTCGCCGGGATGTTGCTGACCTGAAGCGTCCAGTTCGTGTTGGTGATCGGGCGCGTCGTCCCGGCGAGCGTCAGGGGCAGGATGTCGGCGGCGTGCGCGGTGATGCCGCTGCCGAGCGTCGCCGAGAGATCGATGCTGCCGGGGTCGAGCGAGACACCGCCGGGCGAGTAGCCGACGAGGTAGCCCGTGCCCGACGTGTTCGTCGTCGACATCGTCGCGAACGCGAACACGACCACGCCCGAGGGGTAGAACTGCAGCTGGAACGTGCTGTCGTCCGCCGGTCCGGTGCCGAGCCATTGGCGGACGTTGTCCCACGTGATCACGCTCACCAAAGCACTCTCTTCGAACTTGATGGAGCCGCCGAGTTGGGGCGAGAAGTCGTGCCACACGCGCCAGCAATGTTGTGACGAACTGAGGAACTCGGGGATGGTTGGCGACCAGTTGGTGCCGTTGCCCGCACCGGTCGACACGAATCCATTCGAACAGACCACGAGGCTGGTCGTGGAGCCCGTCGCTGTCGGGAACGGGCCCATCGCCGCGAGGCTGACCGTCGCCTCGCCATCGTCCGGGGAGGGCAGGGGGACGAGCACTTGAGGAGTGCTCGTCGTGCCAACGGGGATGAAGGCGCCGCCCGTGCTGACGGAATAACCGCCGCCGACCGCGGGCGTCATCGTGAAGCTCGTGTTGCCGAGGTCGAAGCCCGTCGGGGGATCCGGCCAGTTCTCGTAGAACGACGCGTATCGGCTGATGCAGCCGGTGCCGAGGTTCGTGTTGGTCGCGAACACGGTGCCGACGACGACCGGGCAGTAGTTGATGCGGCCATGCCAGAGCCGGCCCTGCGTCGGCAATCCGAAGGAAGCGGCGAACGGGTAGGCCTTGCCGATGCCGCCGAGCACCTGGAGGTCGGTGTTCGAGGCGATGACTGCGCCGAGCTGAGCGACGCCGCTCACGTACTCGATGCTGCCCAGGGTGTCGGTCGTGATGTAGAAGGCCTGCGTCGCACTTGCCGGGATGTTCACGTTGATCGGCAGCGGGATCGGGTCGAGCGACGGCGACACGCCATGCGTCGTGACGACGGGCCCACCGACGAGGGTCCACGCTGCCGGCGTGTTCTCGAAACCGTTCCACGTGCCGGTCTTCGTCCAGACATACACGTTGCTCGTACCGGCCGTGTGGAAGCACTGGTCGAAGCTGCCGATGTTGATGCTGGCGGCCGAGAGGTTCACGACATCGAACATCGAGCCGTGCTGCGAGTTGCCCCCCGGTGTCGGCGTCGCCAAGGAGTTGCACTGGCCGACCGCCGCACCGGCAACGAGAGTCGAGACAAGGACGAGAAGTAGAGTTCTTGGCATGGTGGGTTGCAGGGACCTGGACAGACTGGAGCAGCCTACCAGGATCGCTGCAGGGCCGGAGTGCCCCAGCCGAGCATCCCAGTCGAGCACCCCAGTCGAACGCCGAAGCCTTTTACTCTCTGCCGATTTGCGTAGGGCGTTGGCGCGCACCGAGATGCTCGCAATCGCAATCTATCGCGCTGCAGCACTGCTGGCGAGACTACGGGCCATGGGCGCATCCGGCACCGCGTTTCACGTCGGCACGAGCGGCTTCAGCTACGACGAGTGGCGACCGAGCTTCTACCCCGACGACCTCGGCAAGGACGCGATGCTCTCGTTCTACGCCGAGCGTCTGCCGGCCGTCGAGCTCAACAACACCTTCTATCGCATGCCGAACGCGAAGCTCGTCGCGAAGTGGCGCTCGCAGGTGCCGGACAAGTTCCGCTTCGCGGTCAAGGCGAGCCAGCGCATCACGTGGACGCAGAAACTGAAGGACTGCGGCGAACTGTTGCAGGTCTTGTTCACGGCGATCGAGCCGCTCGGTGAGACGCTCGGCTGCGTCTTCTACCAACTGCCGAAGTGGGTGAAGAAGGACACGGGACTGTTGCGCGAGTTCCTGCAACAGCAGCGGCCGGGTCTGCGCGTCGCGTTCGAGTTCGCGCACGAGAGCTGGGCGGACGCGGATGCGCTCGCCGTGTTGCGCGAGCACGACGTGGCCGTCGTGGCCAGCGACAAGGACGGAGCGCCGCCGCCCGTGCTCGCCGACACCGCGCGCTGGGCGTATCTGCGGCTGCGCCGCGCCGACTACACCGACGATGCGATGCGCGGCTGGCGCGACGCGATTCTGCAACGCGGTTCGACCGATGCCTTCGTGTTCATGAAGCACGAGGACTCATGCGCGGGACCGGCCCTCGCGCGCAGGTTCCTCGACCTGTGAGGCTGGCCGGCCGGCACCTCCTGGTATCCTGTGCTCGTCCCGTCACTGCACGAACCGAGAACCCCATGGCCGTACCGTCCCGAACCTCCTGGAAGGGTTTCCTGAAACTGAGTCTGATTTCTGTTCCGGTCAAGGCGTTCACCGCCAACGACACGAGCGGCGAGGTGCACCTGAACCAGTTGCACAAGGGCTGCAACAGCCGCGTCAAGTATCACAAGGTCTGCCCCGAGCACGGGGACCTGAAGAGCGAGGACATCGTCAGCGGCTACGAACACCAGAAGGACTCCTACGTCGTCGTCGATCCCGACGAGCTCGACAAGCTGCGCACGAAGACGGATCGCGCGGTCAGCATCGACGGCTTCGTTCCCGCGAGCGCCATCGACGGCCTCTATTTCGCGGGCAAGGCACACTACCTGCTGCCCGACGGCGTCGCTGGTGCGCGCCCATACGCGCTGCTGCGCGATGGCATGGTGCAGAACGCGGTCGTCGCGATCGCGCAGGTCGTGATGGCCGGTCGCGAACAACTCGTGATGCTGCGCCCGCACGGCCGCATGCTCGTGATGACGGCGCTGCACTACCCGCAGCGCGTCCGCAAGGCGACCGAGTTCGAGGGCGAGATCGAGGACATCTCCTTCAAACCCGAGGAGGTCGCGCTGACGAACACGTTGATCGGCGCCTCGAAGATCGCCGAGTTCGATCTCGACACCTACAGCGACCAGTACGTGACGAAGCTCAAGCGCCTGATCGAGCTGAAGGTCGCGGGTCAGGAGATCGTGCAGGCGCCCGACCACGAGGAGCCGAAGATCCTCAACCTCATGGACGCGCTGAAGAAGAGCGTCGTGCAGGCGCAGGCGAAGCTGGCCGGAGTGCCGGCCGACGCCGAGAGCAATCCGGCTTCAGCGCCGGCCGACGCCGGCGCAGAAGCCGACAAGAAGCTCGCTCCGAGCGCGGGCCGCAAGAAGGGTCCACGCAAGGTCGAAGGCGGGTGAAGCTCGCGGTGGTGGAAGTGTCGCTGCCCGAACACATCGAGCCGATGCTCGCGCGCATCGGCACGCCGTTCGACGATCCGCAGCACTTGTTCGAGATCAAGTGGGACGGTGTCCGTGCCATCACGTATGTCGAAGGCGGGCGCCATCGCATGCACGGGCGTCGCCGCCGCGATCTCGCGCAGCGTTATCCCGAGCTGCAGTTCCTCGCGGCGCTGCCGGCAGGCCTCGTGCTCGACGGCGAGCTCGTCGTGCTGCGGCCCGATGGCACGCCGGACTTTCGCGCGGTCATCGGGCGCGAGAACGCCTCTGCGGCGCGCGCCGCGGCGGCGGCGAGACGCCATCCGGTCGTCTACATCGTCTTCGACCTGCTCTACCGCGACGGCAAGCCGCTGCTGCAGCTGCCGCTGCACGAGCGCCGGCGACAGCTCGAACAGGTCGTTTCGGCTGCCGGCAATGCCCGGCTCGTGCTGTCGGAGGGCGTCGTCGGCGCGGGGCTCTCGCTGTTCGCGGCGGTCCGCGAACGCGGCCTCGAAGGCATCGTCGGCAAGCGCCTCGACTCGGCCTACCGGCCCGGCGAGCGCACGCTGGCCTGGCAGAAGATGAAGCCCGTGCAGTCGATGCACTGCGTGATCCTCGGCTACGAACCGGACGGGGACTCCGACTTCAAGTCGCTGATCATCGGCACCGACGTGGACGGGGAGCTGCGCTGCGTCGGCCGGGTCGGTTCGGGCCTCACCGATGCGAACAAGCAGGAGCTGCGCACGCTGCTGTTCGCGCGGCGCGCGCCACGGCCGCTCGTCGACACCGACGTGGCCGGCGTTGGCAAGTCCGGGGTATGGGTCGAGCCGGGGCTGTTCTGCACGGTCAGTTTCCTCGAGTGGACCGAGAACGGCGCGTTGCGGGCGCCGGTGTTTCTCGGGCTCGTTCCGGGCGGGGGCGAATGACGGGCGACGAACGAACCTTCACGGCCGAGGAGCTCGCACAGGCGTGCGGTCTGCCGGTCTCGGTCGTGTCGCGTTGGGTCGACCGCGAGCTGATCGCGCCGAACCGCGGTGCGGTGCGGTTGTTCTCGTTCCGCACGGTTGGAGCGGCGCGCACGTTGGCGCAGCTGTGGCGCGCCGGTTGGTCGGCGCCGCGCATCGCGCGCGCGTGGCAGCTCGCACGGACCGTCGTGAAGGATCCCGACGAAGCGCTCACGGGGCTGCTCGCGAGCATCGGCCAGCGGCGCGTGACGGTCCGGACCCGCGACGGCCGTTTGCTCGAGCCCGGTGGCCAGTTGCTGTTCGACTTCGCGGCGGCGGCCAGCTCGACCGAGGAGCTGCCGCAGCTGCGTTCCCCCCAGGCGTGGTTCTCGATCGGCGTGGACGCCGAAGCCGCGGGCCGCACCGAGGATGCCGTGCGGGCCTACGAGCATGCGCTGCCGGGCGGGAGCGCCGAGACGCACTTCAACCTCGGCAACTGCTACTACGCGCTGCGCCGCCGCGAGGCCGCCGCCGAGCAGTTCACGGCCGCAACGGCGCGCGATCCGGGCTACGCGGAGGCCTGGAACAACCTCGGCATCGTGCGCGGCGAGCTCGGCGATCGCGCCGGCGCGATCGCTGCGCTGCATCGGGCCCTCGAGCTCGTGCCGCACTACGCGGATGCGCACTACAACGTCGCCGAGGCGCTCGCCGTCGTCGGCGACCTCGAGGGCGCGCGGCGGCATTGGCGCGCCTACCTCACGTTCGATCCGAACAGCCGTTGGGCCGAGCAGGTCCGCCGGCGGTTGCAATCGAACGGCGGCTAGCGGCTCAGCGGCCGCGCATCATCTCTTCGAGGGCGGCGATCGCGGGCAACAGGTCCTGCTGGTCCTCGAGGGCCTTGCGGAACAGATCGCCTTGGTTCGCGACCCGCTCCGGCACCGTGTGGATCGTGAAGCGCTGTGGCGAGAGATCGCGTTCTTCGAGCTCGTCCCACTGCAGCGGCGTCGAGACCGTGGCACCGCGCACGGGTCGCACCGAGTAGGGTGGTACGATCGTCTGGCTCTTGCGGTTCTGCAGGAAGTCGAGGTAGACCTTGCCCTCGCGCTCGTCGGGCAGCCGTTCGACCGTCGCGATGTCCGGCAGCTCACGCGTGAGCACGCGTGCGACCGCTTCGGTGAACATGCGCGAGTGGTCGTAGGTGTAACCGGGGCGCAGCGGCACGAAGACGTGCATGCCCTGCTTGCCCGAGGTCTTGAGCAGCGGGCGCAGGCCGATGCCGCGCAACAGCCGGCCCGCGGCGCGCGCGATGCGCACGACGTGCGCGAACGGCGCCTGCTTCGGATCGATGTCGAGCACCGCCCAATCCGCGGAATCGAGCGAGCCGACGCGCGACAACCACGGATGCAGGTCGATGCTGCCGAGGTTCACGACGTGCAGCAGCGTCTCGAGGTCGTCGATCACGTGGTGGGGGACCGGGACGCCGTCGTTCATGATCGGCACGGTGCGCACCCAGCTCGGCGTGCCTTCCTTGGCTTCGCGCTGGTAGAAGGACTTGCCGTCGATGCCATCCGGAAAGCGATTGAGGTGCACCGGGCGATCGCGCAGGTGCGGCAGCAGCGCTGCCGAGATCGTCTGGTAGTAGGCGATCAGGTCGCCCTTCGTGTACCCCTCGGCGGGCCAGTAGACCTTGTCGAGATTGCTCGGCCGCCAGCGCTTTGGTGACGCCGGCGGCGTCTTCGCGGCGCCGGTCTCGCCCCTGGCTTCGCCCTTGGTCTCGATCGGGGGCGCCGTGTGCTCGGCAGTGGCCGGTACACGCAGCCAGTCGGCCGCTTCCCCACTCTGGTAGTGGCTGCTGCCGCGTTTGGCGATGGCGGCCGGCAGGCCGGCATCGGCGATGGCCTGCAACAGCGCTTTGCCGCTGCCGGCGACGTGATCGACATACATCATCCGCGCATGGCCCTGCACGATCGTGCGCAGTGCGGCTTTGCGATCGAACAGAGCAAGGCCACGCAGGTCGTAGTCCTCCCACTGCAGCAGATCGAAGGCGTAGTAGGCGGCCGTGCTCGCATCGCCGCCGGCCAGCACCTCGTCGATCGCGGCGCGGCTCGGGCGACCCCTGGCATCGAGCGCCACGAGCACGCCGTCGAGCACCGCGTGTTGGCAGCGAAGCGACGCGAGTCCTTCGAGCAGAACCGCCGGGACGCGGTCGATGCCCGCGAACGCGCAGGTGCTGCCGTTCTTCTCGGCGAGGCAGCGACGGCCCGCGAACTCCATCTCGAACGTCCACCCCGGATCGACGAAGGGGCCGCGCTCGGCGGACCAACGCATCGGCGGCGTCGACGTCGGCACCGGGACTGCGGGAGCGTCGCCGATCTCGATGCCGAGTGCGCTGTCGCGCGAGTGTCCGGCGTAGAGATCCTTCGACTTGAACAGGAGCCAGCTGTTCTGCGACTGCTTCGTGCGCACGAGATGCCACTCTCCGCGCAGGCGGCGGCCGAACAACTCGATCTTGATCTCGCCGCGCTGCATGGCCTCTTCCCAGTTCGCGGCTTTCACGAGCGCGTAGCGGCCACGGTCCCAGATCACCATCGTGCCCGCTCCGTATTGACCCTTCGGGATGCGGCCGTGGAAGTGCTCGTATTCGAGCGGATGGTCTTCGGTGCGCACGGCGAGTCTCTTCTCGGCCGGGTCGAACGAGAAGCCGCGCGGCACGGCCCAGGACCGCAGCACGCCACCGTGTTCGAGCCGCAAGTCGTAGTGCAGGTTGCGCGCTTCGTGGCGGTGCACGACGAACGCAGTGCCGTCACCTGGCTCCGTCGCCTCGGGGCGCGGTTCCGGCGTCGTTTCGAAGTTGCGCTTGCCCCGGTATTCGGCGAGCGGATCACTCATGTTCGTTCGTCGGCGTGAGCACGCGCCTTGCGGCTGTGCGATGCTACGCCCCGGACTTGGCCCGCGCATGCCGCGGCGGATGGCGGCGCGGCGCGCGGGTTTTCCTTGCTGCCGGTCGTTGCCCGCGTGCAGAACCGGGTGCGGTTGCGCACGTCGAGCGATCGCGCACAGCGAGGGCTTGGGACCCCTACGGCATTCTCCAAGATCATTGTTTGAGCCAGGTTATACCTTTTCATCCTGGCAGAGTCCGGCAGTTTGCCCTGGCCTTCTACAGCTCCGATTTCGGGCAATGACGCGGGCACCCTCTTTGCTTTTTGGCGCCCTGACCCGAGGCGTCGCAGCCTGGGGCTGTAGTCAAACCGAGCTTGCATGGAACCTCAAGCGAAGTAAGGTGCTACGGCCTCCAGACTGGACTTGCCCTCGAGTTGATCCCTACCGCCGCAAGGGCTTGCGGCGGACTCGCATCCCATGAAAGTCAATCCATTCTCCCGGTCGAACTCTCGCTCACAGATCGGTTCGGCGCGTTTGGCGCTCACGCTCGCTGGCGTGGCGATCATTGCCATCGGCTGTTCCCAGGGCTCACCCGGTGACCCCGAAAACCGCGGCGATTTCAAGGTCGTCAGCATCAGCACCGGTTCGGGCACGGTGTATCCGTACCGGATCCGCACGACGGACTCGTTCGGAAACCCGACGACGACGGTCGTGAACATCGAGAGCAAGGACACCTTGAAGGCATACGTGAACGGCAACAACGGCGTGTTGCCGGTCGCCACGTTGCCAACCGATGCCGTGCTGCCCGATGGCAATCCAGGCAATCACTTCCTGCATTTTGCCTTCAGCCACAAGCTCGACGTCAGGTCGATCATCAGCGACCTGCTGGCCGACCAGGCCAACTCGGGCTTGACCGGCGCGCTGAACATTCTCGCTTACGATGCATCGACGGAGACGTCGGCCACGGTGAAGGGCCGAGCCTTCGTGAACGGCATCACGTACTACAACGTGAACGGCGAGCTGCTGCCCGTGCGCGCGGCCGTCAAGGACGTGGAGCCGTTCGATCCGACGATCGTGAACGGCGTGGACATCGTCGACGAGATTCTCGACAAGCAAACGCTGCAGCCGCTCAATCCGCGCCAGTTCCTGACCGGACGGACCACCGGGTTCCCGAACTTCGCCGGCGCGGCCGACCTCGTGACCACGAAGTCGTTCGTGTTCGTCGCGGACACGAACGGCAGTCTGGCCAGCTTCGAGAAGTTCCCCGACGACCGTCTGCTGCGCATCATCGTGACCAACGCGGTGCGCGATTCCGAGAACGACATTCTCGATCAGGAGATCGGCGTCGCGACGACCGTCGGTGCCGACGCGAATCCGCCGCAGGTGCTCGGCTATCTGACGCAGCCGCAGATCCTGCCGGGCAACAACCAGGTCGGCATCGATCCGACGGGTTCGATCCTGATCCGCTTCAACAAGCCCGTGCAGCCTGGCGAGGTGGGCTCGTTCTTCGATCCGCAGCAGTTCGTGCCGCCCTCGGGCGGCGTCTCGCTCACCGTGACGACGGCAGCCGTGACGTTCCCCGTGATCTACCACGCGGACCCGGTCAGCTACGGCGACCTGATGAACTACATCATCAAGCCCGCCTACAACCTTCCGGGTGAGTCGCCGGTCGACGTGACCGTGCAGAACACGACGATCAACAGCCTCACGGGGCTCACGATCGGCGTGCCCGTGACGACTCGGTTCACGACCGGTACCGGCCCTGGCATCTGCAACGCGCCCGTAGCACCCGAAGCGGTCTACATCGGTCTCGGTGGCGCGCAACCCGGTGTCTCGGTCATCGACCTCAATGGCTTCGGGCAGGGAACCGGCGACATCAACAACACGCGTTGGCCGCACAATCCGAACATCGGTGTGCCCGGCGTGGTGCCTTCGATGGCTCCGGGAACCAGCAACCTCGACGCCGGCAGCGGCGGCACCTTGACGCTGACCAAGGACACCAACGGCAACACCCGCTTGCTCCGCGATCCGATCGTGAGCGACGTCACGGACATCCACATCGGCGCGCCGCTGGACCTCATCTTCAACAACGAGAACATCAACCGGAACGCGAGCCGCAGCAACCAGATGAACGAGCTGCTCGGCGCGCAGATGTCGGGCAACACGATCACGCAGCCGCCCGTTCCGAATCCGCCGCGGCTCATCTTCCCGCCGCCGAACCCCGATCGCGCGATCTTCGGTGAAGAGCCGGCGGTCAAGTCGTCGCTCGGCCCGCCGGGCGCGCTCGTGACCGGTGGCCCGCCCGCGAACTGCCTCGCAGTCGGCCTGAACCTGCTCGTGCAGGGCAACCCGTTCTCATCGGTGCAGAACGAGCTCGGTGTCTACGGCACGACCTTCATGGGGGTGTTCGTCGGTCCGCAGCCACCCCCCGGCTCGCCGCCGCCGCCGCCGCCGTTCTGCCCGTTCACCTCGCGCCAACAGGTCGGTCACTTCCTCTACGTGCTCGATCGCGACAACCGTCAGGTGCTCGTCGTCAACAGCAACCGGTTCACGGTGCTCGACTCGATCCCGTTGTCGGACCCCGTGAGCATGGCGGTGTCGCCGAACATGACGCGCCTCGCGGTCAGCAACTTCGCGAGCGCCTCGGTCAGCTTCATCGACATCGATCCGACGAGTCAGACGTTCCACCAGATCGTTAACGAGACGCGCATCGAGCAAGGGCCGACCGGTATCGCCTGGCAACCCGACGGCGAGGACGTCCTCGTCGTTTCCACGGAGTCCAACTTCCTGACGATCATCAGCGCGCTCGACTTCACGGTGCGGCGCTCGCTCGGCGGCTTCCTGAACGCCCCGATCGACATCATCGTGACCGAACGCTACTTCACGACGGGCAACGGATCCGGCGTCTACTACGCCTACATCCTGAACAGCAACGGCACGATTGCCGTCTACGAGTCTGGCCCCGATGGCGTCAACGGGTTCGGCTTCAACGACATCATCGGCTCGGTGACGAACGTGTCCTTCCCACGCGCGAAGGCCATGTTCTTCGACATGTCGACCGGCTTCGGCGGCGTGTATATCGGACACACCGACGACACCGGCCTCGGCATGGTGTCGCGGCTGACGATGACGAGCTCCTCGCTCGGACCCCAGCCGATCCAACAGACGCAGGGGGGCTTCATCCTGACACCGACGTGGCGTCAGAAAGAATGGACCGTCACGCAGCGCTTTGGTGGCATGACGCCGGGAACGCCGCTGCGCGACCTGATGACCGGCAACTCGGTCATTGACCTCTGCACCGACGACCTACGCAACTTCGGTGGCCTCACGGGCCAGGGCAGCCTGGTGACACCTGGCTACACGACGACACCCTACACCCACTCGGGCAAGCACACGCTCAAGCGCACGGCGAACGGCGGACTGGTGCCCGGGGCCGTGCCCCGGTTGCTGTTCGTAGCGCTGTCCGACGTGGGCAACGTCGACGTCTTCGAGCTGCAGACTACCACGCGCGTCGCCACGATCGACGCGCCGGGTGTGCGCGTGGTGTCGAGCTACTGGAGGCAGTAGCTACTGCCTCCGGTAGAGCCTGGTCGCCTCTGCGTGGCGACCAGGCTCACGTCATGCTCCCGCGCCGCAACGCGGGGATGCCACGACGGCGAAACGCGCAGCCAGCCCCGCGGCGCGGGGGTGCTGCTTCCTGGCTGCGCGGTTGTGGTTGTGAGCGCGGGAGCCCAGAATCGTCGCCATGCCGGACGGAGCGACGATCCAACGCATGTTCGCGGAAGTGGCGCCTGGTTACGACCGGGCCAACCACACGCTGTCGTTCGGCGTCGACCTGTGGTGGCGGCGAAAGGCCGTTGCGATGACACGCGTCGTCCGCGGCGAACGCGGACTCGACGTGTGCGCCGGGACCGGTGATCTGTCGATCGCCTTGCAGCGCTGTGGCGCCGAGATCATCGGCGCGGACTTCTGCGCCCCGATGTTGAAGCGCGCGGCTGCGAAGGATCCGCAGCGAGCAGCAAAGCCGCGCTTTCTGGCTGCGGACGCGCTGGCCTTGCCGTTTGGCGATGCCGTGTTCGACTTCGCGACCGTTGCCTTCGGCATCCGCAACGTGAGCGATCCGCGCGCGGCGTTGCGCGAGATGGCTCGAGTCGTGCGGCCCGGGGGGCGCGTCGTCGTGTTGGAGTTCTGCAAGCCGAGGTTCCCGCTGCTCGCTTCTGCCTATCGCTTCTACTTCCGGTTCGTGCTGCCCGCGCTCGGCAGCTGGATCTGCGGCACGAAGAACGGCGCGTATCGATACCTGCACGACTCCGTGATGGCCTTCCCGGAGCGCCATGAATTCCTGCTGCTGATGCGCGAAGCCGGCCTGCAAACGCCGAGAATGCGCCTCCTCACCGGCGGCATCGCCGCACTCTACCGTGGCGAAGTCTCCCGCTGACCAGAAGCAGCCCTCCCGGCCCGGCGGCTACCTGAACTGGTCGCGCGACCCGGCCGTGGGTCTCTTCGCCGTGCTGCCGCTGTGGGTGCTCTACGAGGGGCTGCGCCTGCTGCTGACGCCGGCCGATCGCAACGGCGCCGAGCTGCTGCTGCTGCGCGAAGTGGACCGGCTCGGGGGCTATGGCCACCTCGCGTTGCGCGTGGGTTTCGGCGTGCTGCTCGTGTTCGCCGCGCGCTCGTTGGTGAAGCGGGAGGTTCCGTGGCTGCGTGTGGCGGCGGTGCTGGCGCTCGAGGGAACGGTCTACGCGCTGATGCTGGGTCCGGTCGCGTCCGCCTTGACGTCCTCTGCGGGTCGTCTGCTCGAGATCGGCGCGCCGACGACCGCGCTGAACGCGAACCTGGTAGGTTCGCTCGGAGCGGGGATCTTCGAGGAGCTCGTCTTCCGCCTCGGGCTGATGTCGGCCCTCGTGTGGGTCGGCGTGCGCGCCACGCACGGCACTGCCGTGCCGCGCTGGATCATCGGAGTCTTCGCGGTGATCACGAGCGCGCTGGCCTTCTCCTGGTTCCATCACCTCTGCGGCGAGCCGTACGACCGGACCAGGTTCGTGTTTCGCACGATGGCGGGCATCCTGCTCGGACTGCTGATGTGGACGAGGGGCTACGGCGTGTGCGTCTACACCCACTCGGTCTACAACGTCTACTTCTACCTGGCTGCCGATGAACACTGACCCCCGAGCAGCTGGGGCGGAAGCCCCTGCGCTGGAACGCTTCGCCGTCTGCTTCTCGGGTGGCAGCGGCGTCGCCTACGGGCTGCGGCTCGTCGAGGTGTTGCTGCAGAGCGGACACGAGGTCCACCTCTGTGCGACGGCTGCAGCGCTGCGCGTGCTCGTGCACGAAGCCGGCCTGCGTGTCGACCTCGAGCGGCCGGATCTCGCTGCGCTGTTCGCGCCCGACCTGCGCCGCCGTCTGTTCGTGCATGCGATCGATGCCGTCGAAGCGACCCCTGCGTCGGGCAGCGCCGCCATCGTGGCCACGATCATCGTGCCGTGCAGCATGGGAACGCTCGCGCGCATCGCGCACGGGTTCTCGAGCAACCTCGTCGAACGCGCTGCGGACGTCGCGCTCAAGGAAGGCCGTGCGCTGGTCGTCGTGCCACGCGAGACTCCGCTCTCGATCGTGCACCTGCAGAACATGCTCGAGCTCGCGCGTCTCGGCGCGATCGTGTTGCCGGCGATGCCGGGGTTCTATCATCGACCGACCAGCGTGCAGGATCTCGTGGACTTCGTCGTGAGCAAGATCCTCGACCGCCTGCGCGTCGACCATGCCCTTGTGCGCCGCTGGCGCACGCCAACCAAGGAGGGTTCGATGTGGGAGGAGGGCGAGGCATGAACGCGCCGGCGGCAATCGTCGAGCGCGCGCGCACCTTCGCGTCGCTGGTTAAGCTCTCGCACTCGGTGTTCGCGCTGCCGTTCGCGTTGTTGTCGCTGCTCGCGGCGACGGCGGGCCGCCCCTCGCCGTCCGTGCTGTTGCTCGTGGTCGCCGCCGTCGTCTCGGCCCGCACTGCGGCGATGGCCTACAACCGATATGCAGACCGCGAGATCGACCGCAGCAACCCACGCACGGCGGGGCGCGAGATCCCGCGCGGCGTGGTTTCGCCGCGTACAGCACTCGCGCTGACTGCGGCGTCAGGCCTCGTGTTCGTCGGCGTCTGCGGGCTCTTGTCGCCGCTCTGCTTCGTGCTCTCCGTGCCGACGCTCGCCTGGTTGCTCGCCTACAGCCACATGAAGCGGTTCTCGGCTCTCTGCCACGTGTGGCTCGGCGTCGCGCTCGGTTTGTCGCCGCTCGCGGCGTGGCTCGCGGCAGACGGCACGTTCGGCCCGCGGCTCTGGGCGCCGCTCGCGCTCGCCATCGCCGTGACGCTGTGGGTCGCGGGCTTCGACGTGCTCTACGCGTGCCAGGACGAGGCCTTCGACCGCGCTCACGGGCTGCATTCCATCCCGGCCCGATTCGGCGTAGCCCGCGCGATGTGGTGCAGCCGTGCGTTGCACGCCGGCGCGGTGGCCGCGTTCGCTTCGTTCGGCCTCTTGGTCCCGCTCGGGATCGGCTACCAGGCCGGCGTCGGCCTCGCGGTCCTGCTGCTGGTCTGGCAACATCGTCTGCTGCAGCCAGACAATCTGGCGCGCATCCAATCGGCCTTCTTCACGGCCAACGGCGCGATCGCGATCGCGATGTTCGCTGCCGGCTGCATCGACATCTACCTGCCAACCGGTTCGCGCTGATGGCTGGTCCGCACCCCGAAGACGAATTGACGAGGCTCGGCAAGCTGCTCGATCGCGGGCTGCCGCCGCTCGTGATCGTCACGGGCGCCAGCGACTGGTTTCGCACCGAGGCGATGGAGCGGCTGCTGGCCGCGGTGCCGAAGGCGGCAGAGCTGCGTCTGCTCGACGCGGTCGACGTGCGCGCTCCAGGCGGCGGTGGCGACGAGGAGGGGGACGAGGATGACGGAGTCCCTGGCGAGACGGACGGCGCCGAAGGTATTGCCGCCTGCCCCGAGCTGCTGGACCTGTGCTCTGGCGGTCTCTTCGCGCGAACGGCCTTTCTGGTGATCCGGCGCGGCGCCAACTGGTGGGTGCGTCATGCGGCGACGCTCGCGGCGCAGCTGCCGCACTTCGCGAAGGGCTCTGGTCTCGTGCTCGAGGCGAAGAAGCTCGACAAGCGCAAGAAAGCAGCTGCTGCGCTCGTGAAGGGCCTGGCCGACAAAGGCAGCCTGTTCGAATTCCGCGATCTCTACGACATGCCCTACGACCGATCGCGCAGTCCGCTCGAGGGCGAGCTCGCGCGATGGGTCGTGGCCCGCGCAGCGCGGCTCGGCGTGCCGCTGACGCCAGCGGCTGCCTGGCTGCTCGTGGTGCAGGTCGGCAAGGCGCTGCCCGAGCTCGTGGCCGAGCTCGAGCGGTTGCGCGATCAGTTCCCGGCCGGCAGCAAGCCGGCGCCGCTCGAGCCTTCGGACCTGCGCGGCAAGATCACCTGCAGCTTCGAGTCGACGCCGTTCGAGCTCGCCGAGGCCGTGCTGGCACAGGACAAGCGCCGCGCGCTGCGGTCGGTTCGCGCGATGTTCGACCACGGCGTGCGCAAGAGGGACGGCGGAGCCATGGACCCGGGCGGGCGGTTGCCGTTCACGACGAGCTGGCTCTACCAGTCGCTCGCGACGGTCTACGAGGCGCGTCAGCTGGTCGACTCCGGCATGTCGCTGCGCGACGTGCCGGGCCGCGTCGGCGTGCGGCAGTTCGTCGATCGCTTCGTCGAGCAGGTGCAGCGCAACGACGTGCAGCGGCTGCAGCGAGGGCTGCTCGCCGTGCACCACTGCCAGCGCATGAGCCGCCTCACGTCCGAAGAACCCGAAGTGCTGCTCGAACGCTTCCTCGCGCAGTGGTTCGATGGCGCGCCGATTCCCACCGCTGCCGACCTGGACCTGTGATCAAGAAGCTGCCACCGGCCGTCGTGAACCAGATCGCCGCCGGCGAGGTCGTCGAGCGGCCGAGCTCCGTCGTGAAGGAGCTCGTCGAGAACTCGCTCGACGCGGGCGCCCGACGGATCCGGATCGAGATCCGCGGCGGCGGCGCCGAACAGATCCTCGTTGTCGACGACGGCGAAGGGTTCGCGAAGGAAGACCTGCCGCTCGCGTTCGCGAGCCACGCAACGAGCAAGCTGTCGTCCGTCGCAGACCTCGACCACATTGGCAGTCTCGGTTTCCGCGGCGAGGCGCTCGCTTCGATCGGCGCCGTGTCCCGCGCCAGCATCCAGAGCCGGCGTGCCGGTGCCGGCGAGGGATGGGAGATCCGCTGCGACGGCGGCGTGGAGACGCCGCCCGCTCCCTGTGGCTGTCCGCAGGGAACGCGCATCGAAGTGCGCGACCTGTTCTTCAACCTGCCGGCGCGCCGCCGCTTCTTGAAGTCTGCGCACGCCGAACGCGCGCGCATCCAGGAACTCACGGCAGAGCTCGCGCTGGCGCGGCTCGACGTCGACTTCACGCTCGTCTCCGACGGCCGCGAGCTGCTGCGGCTGCCGGGTGGCGATTCGCTCGCGATGCGCTTCCAGCGCTGCTTCGGCGAAGAGCTCGGCCGCGGACTGATGCCCGTTTCGCGGACCTTCACGGGTCTGTCGGTCGAGGGCCTCGTCGGCGAGCCCGACCTCGCGCGACGCGACGGCAAGCTCGAGCTCACCTACGTGAACGGACGCCTTGCGCGCGAGACGAGCGCCCTGCACGCCGTGCGCCAGGCCTTCCGCGAGTATCTGATGGGCGGCCGCTTCCCGGTCTACGTGCTGCAGGTGACGCTGCCGGCCGCGGAGGTCGACGTGAACGTGCATCCGCGCAAGGCCGAGGTGCGGTTCGTCGAAGCCCGCAAGGTCGCCGGCTGCATGCACGAGACCGTGCGTTCCGTGTTGCAGGGGCGCGGTCTGCTCGGCGCGAGCGGCGGTGGCGGCGTCGTCGTCGATGCCGGCCTGCCCCGCGCCCGCTCGGGCTTCCCGGATCTGGCGCCGAACCTGTTCGGCGGCGGCGATGCGGCGCCGGTCTTCGCGTCGCCTCCGTGCGAGATGCCCGAAGTGCACGAAACCTCGCCGCCGGGCCGCAGCACCGCTCCTGCCGTTGCGCGCGCCGTTCCGCCGGCGCGGCCGAATCCGTTCCAGCGCGTGGCGGGCCGTTTCCTGCAGGTGCTCGATCTCTACCTGCTGCTCGAAGGGCCCGACGGCCTGCTCGTGGTCGATCAGCACGCGCTGCACGAGCGCATCGTCTACGAACGCCTGCGGCGCCAGCACGAGGCGCGCGCCGTGAGAGTGCAGCGATTGCTCGTTCCGGCGGTCGTCGACGTTTCGCCGACCGAGCAGGCCTGGCTGCAGTCGGCGCGCGAAGTGCTCGCCGCAGAGGGGATGCTCGTCGACACGTTCGGTCCCTCCTCGGTGGCCGTGCAGGGTTTGCCGGCCGTGCTCGGCAAGGTCGACCCCACGAAGCTGCTGCGCGCTGTCATCGCGGGCGAGTTGGAAGAGGGACGCGCTGCGGTCCGCGGGCAGATCGCCGAGCGCTTCCACTCGATGGCGTGCCGTTCCGCCGTGATGAGCGGCGACCGTCTCACGGATGTCGAGATCCAGGCGATGCTGCAGGAGGCCAGCACGCTCGAGCATCCGCACAACTGTCCGCATGGCCGGCCGACCGTGTTGACCTTCAGCACCGCGGAGCTCGAACGCTATTTCCGCCGCCGCTGTTGAGCGCGCTCACTTCTTGCGATCGAAATCCTCGACGCCGAGCTGCGGCCGCAGATTCAAGTCGATCAGCGTGACCTTCGTCTTGAGCTCTAGCTCGCCGTCGGCCCCGCGAAACAGGTGCACGAGCTCGTGCGGCACGAGCAGATCGTTGCGCTCGCGCAAGTCGAGCAGGTGCACACGTTCGCCGCGTGTCGGGTCCTTCTTGCCGTCCACGAGCGGATACGCTTCGACCGCGACCAGCGTTTCCTTGTCCTTGCGGACGAAGACCTCTAGTCGCACCGGAGCGTCGGCGCCGGCTTGCTGCAGCAGCGGAAACGCCGCCAGATCGCCCTCGACGACCCAGCAAGGCACCTTCGTGACGCGATCGAGCGTGAGGATCTCGTTGCGCACGGGCCCCGGGTTCTTGAGCGAGCGGATCACCGTGCCCGGGTCCGTGAATCGGATCAGCTGGCGTGCGAGATTGGTGTCCCGCTCGGCCGCCTTGAGGTCCACCTCCGCGAACTCGCGCCTGAGATCCTTCGGCTCACCTTGGAACAGTTGCCAATACCCGTATTGGTCGCAGCCTCGCACGATCGGCTTGCCGGCCTGGATCACGCGGTAGCGGATCAGGTGCCGGATCTGCTTGTCGGGCCGCTGCCACTCGAGGAACTTGACTTCGAGGTCGCCCTGCCCGCCCTGCTCGGCCTTGGCGTCCAGCATGTGGACCGTGAGGCTGCACGTGAGCGCGGTCACCGGGGGCACGGGGCCCCGCGGACGGTGGGCAACGTCGACGCGGCGCGCGAGCTGCTCGAGGTCCGCCGGCTCGGGGGGCGAAGGGGGCGTCTGGGCGACGACGAACGAAGCGAGCAGCACGACGGATGGACGCATGGTGTGACGCAGCGCCGCCACGGATGGCGCCGCGATCGCGCAGCCTACAGCGCGCCGCGCGCGACGAGGTTGCGAAGAGGAGAACCGGATGAGAATCCGTGGGAGTCTAATCGAGGCCCTCATGGCGCCGAGCATTCGGGACTCGGGCCGTCACCTGCACGCCGGTGCCCGAGGAGCAGAGAGGAAGATGCCGGCCCGAGGCTACGGTCGCCTCTCGCTCACGCATTCCATCCCTGGAATTGCGATGCCTCGAGCCGGTACCCCCTTGGTTCAACAACCATGCCGGTAGGTGAAGTCGCCGCGAAGGCTGGCAATGCGGGCGGTTCGTGTTGGCCGCGTAACGATAGCCGGCATTGACGGGGCCACCCCTGCCTTCTACAGAGCCTGCATGCCCTCCAGTTTCGTCAGCAACATCTCGGCCACCGCGTTCCAGAAGGACGTCGTCGAGCGATCGATGAAGACGCCCGTGCTGCTCGACTTCTGGGCAGCCTGGTGTGGACCGTGCCGGACGCTCGGACCCGTGCTCGAGAAGCTCGCGGAGCAGTATCACGGCGCTTTCCACCTCGGTAAGGTCGACAGCGATCGAGAAGTGGAGCTTGCCCAGGCGTTCGGCGTGCAGGGCATTCCGTTCTGCGTGCTCGTCGCCGGGGGCCGCCCCGTCGACGCCTTCCAGGGCGCGCTGCCCGCGGCCGAAGTGAAGAACTTCCTGCGGCGCAACGGCATCGAGCCCGTGACGCAGCAAGAGGCCGACGAGCCTCCTGCGGTGGACCCCAAGAGTCCGGCCGGTCGCCTGCAGCGCGCGATCGCGGCGGCACGCAAGGGCGATGCTGCGGCTGCCCGCGCCGAGTTGGAGGGCTTCCCCGAAGAGGAAGCGAGTTTCGATCAGGCGCAGCGTCTGCGCGCGGGACTCGAGTGGCTCGACGCAGCTTTGAACCCGAAGGGACCGCCAGCCGAGGCCGGCCTCGCCACGGCACGGGCCCAACTCCTGCGGGGCGATCCGCACGGCGCGATGGATCAGATCCTCGAGTCGGTCGTTGCCGACAAGGGATTCCGCGAGGGGCTCGCGCGCAAGGCGATGCTGCTCTGCTTCCTGCTGGTGGGGGAGGAGCGCGAGGAGCTCGATGGCATCCGCCGTCGCCTGGCAACACTGCTCTACTAGCGGAAGGCCCGGGCTACGATTCGGGCGCATGAGCACGTTGCCGCAGATGCGTTCCTTGTCCGCGGCCGTCCTGTGGGTCGGCCTGGCATTCTCCGCCGCCGCGCAGCAGCCTCCGTGCATCGACGACGAGCTGCTCGAACTGCGCATTACGCAGGCCTGCGCCAAGCTGCGCGAGAGTGGCGCGCTCGTGTCGTGTGCGACCTTGCTCGGGCAGACAGCGGGAAAGACGTTTGCCATGCCGCGGACCGCGGCACAGGTCCAGGCGCTCGAGCCGTCGCAGGTCCACGAACGCGTGCAGCGCAGCATGCGGATCGTCGGCCACTACTATCTGTGCACGGAATGCGACGAGTGGCACTTCGCGGGGGCGTCTGGCTTCTGCGTCGGCAAGAATGGAGTCGTGGCCACCTGTGCCCACGTACTCGCCGCCGACGAGACGATGCGCGAAGCGTATCTGGTGACCGCCGATCTGGAAGGGCACGTGTGGGCCGTCGAGAGCGTGCTGTCGAAGGACGAGGGCGCCGACGTCGCCGTGTTGAAGACCGGCGAGACGAACTGCGTCCCGCTCGCGCTCCGCGGCAGCGTGCAGGTTGGTGAACGGGTGTATTGCCTGTCGAATCCGGACCACCAGTTCGGCTTCTTCAGCGAGGGGCTCGTGGCCCGTTGGTTCCTGCAGCGCGACCCCGTGCCGGAAGGCAGCACGCCAAAGCCCCCGGATCAGGTAGCGCCCAGGACCTGGCTGCACGTGACCTGCGAGTTCGCCAAGGGCAGCAGCGGCGCGCCAATCGTCGACAGCAAGGGCAACGTGGTCGGCATTGCGCAATCGACCTCGACGGTCGTCTACGACGAGGATGCGGCCGTGGCCGAGACCCAGATGGTCTTCAAGATCGCGACCCCCGCGATGGCACTGGTGGCGCTGTTGCCCGAGCCGAGGGCCGGCGACGCCGTTCCAACCGGCAAGTGAGGGTTGGCAACGAGGTTCCTGTCGTTCCTGTCGGGGGCGGCTGGCCGCGGCCGCGCGTGTTCCGTATCCTGTTCGCCCCCCTTCCCTTGGCATTCCCGTGGCCATTCCGCGCGTCGCTATCATCGGTCGTCCGAACGTCGGCAAGTCGAGCCTGTTCAATCGACTCGTCGGTCGCCGCGTTTCGATCGTCGAACCGACCGCGGGCGTGACGCGCGACCGCGTCGCGGTCACGATCCATCATGCCGATCGGACCTTCGAACTGGTCGACACGGGCGGACTCGGTCTCGTCGACGAGGCGCTGCTCAAGGACCACATCGAGGCGCAGATCGAGGTTGCGCTCGAGACCGCCGACCTGATCCTATTCGTCGTCGACGGCAAGACGGGTCGCGTTCCGGGGGACGACATGGTCGCGCGGCGGCTGCGCACACTCGACAAGAAGCGAGTGCTCGTCGCGAACAAGGTCGAGACGTTCACCGACGAGATGCTGGTCGCCGAATGGCAGAGCTTCGGCTTCGGCGATCCGCTGCCGGTCAGCGCCAAGGAGGGCTTTGGCGCCAGCGTGTTGCTCGATCGCATCGTGGCAGAGCTGCCGGCCAAAGCGCCCGAGGAGGACGCGGCAACCGGTGACGTGCTGAGCTTCGCGGTCGTCGGCAAACGCAACTCGGGCAAGTCGACGTTGATCAACCAGCTGGCCGGCGAGCAGCGCGTGATCGTGCACGAGCTGCCCGGCACGACTCGCGACGCGATCGACGTCGTGTTCGACTTCGACGGCCGGAAGCTGATGGCGATCGACACCGCCGGCGTGCGCAAGAAGAAGAGCCTCGAGCACGCGATCGAGTTGTTCGCCCACGCGCGCAGCAACGACAGCATCCGGCGCGCGCAGTTGTGTGTGCACATGTTCGACGTGCGCGAGCCGATCAGCCAGGTCGACAAGGGCCTCGCGGCCTACTGTGTCGAGCACCACAAGCCCGTGGTCCTCGTCGGCAACAAGATCGACCTCGCGCCCGAGCTCGACCTGAAGCGGTGGGATGCCTACATCAAGCAGCAGCTGCCCGGGCTCGACCACGCGCCCGTGGTCTTCGTGTCGGCTCGAGAAGGCTTGAACATCAGCGAGACCCTGGACCTGCTGTTCGAATTGCGCGAGCAGACCAAGGTCAAGATGCCGACGCCGAAGCTCAATGCCGCGCTGCAGAAGGCGCGCGATCGCCTGCTTCCTTCGTCGGGTGGCCACTTCCCGAAGCTGTTCTACGGCACGCAAATCGGCACCGAGCCCTTGTCGTTGATGGTGTTCGTCAACGAGCCGCGCTTGTTCCGCGGCCAATACGAGCGCTACCTCGTCCAGGTCTTGCGCGAGTCCTTCGATTGTACCGAGGTGCCGATCCGCATCGTGTTCCGGCGCCGCGAGAAGATCGTGCTCGGCGGTGCGTGAGTCGAAGGATGGCTCTCCTGTTCACGCGGGCAACACGACGAGGTCCGCCGCCATCTGCCCGATGATCGGGCCGAACTTGAAGGCGTGTCCGCTGCAGGCGGCAATCGCGACGAGTTGCGGAATGCGTGCATGCCTCGCGACGCGCAGACCCTGGTCACTCGTCATCGTGTAGAGGCATCGTTCCGCTGCGCGCAGTCCGAGCACGTCGACCGCGAAGTGCTCGCGTGCCAGCGCCATCAGCGCACCCTCGTCGATCGCGGGTGGTATGGCATCGGGGTCATCACCGGGGCCCGTCGTACGGTGTACGGCTGCCTTGAGTCCGCTGCCCGCGTGGCTCGGGAGGCCGTAGTGGAAGTCCTCCGGTGTCTCGCCGATCCGCGCCCAGACGGGGAAGGTCCCGGCTCGACATGCGGCCTCGTCGGCAACGACGTCGAAGTAGCCGACCTCCTGACGCAGCACGGTGAGTGGCTCGTGGCCGGACGGGACCAGCGCCGGCAACCAGGGACCGGCCGCCAGTACCACGAAACGTGTCTTCACGGTTGCCGAGGCGGTCACGACGTCGACGTAGCCGGCCTGTGGGTCCAGCCGCAGGACTGGAGTGTGCCAGCGTTGTTCGACGCCCTTTGCAGCGAGCCAGGCTCGGAGCCCGGCCATGGTGTCGGCCGCGAGCACCACCGCCGCCGTGTGGTCGACGAGCACTGCGTCTTCGGCCCGGAAACGCAGCAACGGGAAGCGTCGTCTTGCCGTGGCGGGGGACACCTGCTCGGCGGCGCGGCAGCTGCCGAGCGTGGCGCGCAGGTAGTCGCCGAACGGACCCGACGCGGGGCCGAAGAACACGCCAGGTGTGCTCACGCGCAGCGAACGACCGAGCTCGCGTTCGAGCGCTGGCCACGCTTCTCCGTGGGCGCGCTCCGCGAGGCGGACGAGGAACGGCTCGTGGTAGGACGAACGGGTGATGCGGGTCTGGCCATGCGAGCTGCCGCGGTCGTGTCCTGGGCCGTGGCGTTCGAGCAGCAGCAGGTTCTGGACGCCGCGTCGACGCAACCAGAACGCCGTGCAGAGACCGTGGATGCCTGCGCCGACGATGACGCAGTCGTACGGACTCACCCGCCGTTGCCACCAGGTGGCGTGCCGCCGCCGCCTGGAGTCGGCGTCGGAGCGGGCGGTGTGCCGCCGGGCGGCGTGCCACCCGGAGGCGTGCCACTGCCGCCAGGAGTTGGAGTCGGAGTGGGCGGAGTGCCACCAGGCGGCGTGCCGCTGCCGGTGCCCGGCGTCGGAGTGGGTGGTGTACCACCGGGCGGCGTGCCAGTGCCGGTGCCCGGCGCGGGAGCAGGAGGAGTGCCACCAGGCGGCGTTCCACCGCCGGTGCCCGCGGGAGCGGGCGGCGTACCACCCGGAGGTGTGCTACCGGGATCGGTAACGGGTGGGGACTCGCCAGGAGGCGTCGGGTTCTCACCAGCGGGAGGCTGCGACGGCGCTTGCTCCGATTCGTCCTCCTCCAGGCCGGGGAACTTCAAGCCTTCGATCCACTGCTTGAAATCCGTCTCCATGACGGCGAGATCGAGCCCCTTGAAGGCGCGTTCCGTGACGGCCTCCATCTTCGAATCGTCTTTCACGAGACGCACGAAGTTCGAGATGATCTTCGCGTACTTCTGGTTGCCCGAGTGCAGCAGGAACTGGCAGAAGGCCCAGCCCTCGGCGTAGCACACGCTCGCGTTCGCGTAGAAGTCGTTCTTCGACATGCTGAGCAGCTGTTGCAACGGCACGAAGCGATCGTGCCTCAGGGCCGCTTTGAGAACGAGGAGCCGACCTTCGTTGAGGCGGCCGAGCTCGGCAGGGATCTTCTTGCCGCGCACTTCCTTGGGCGCGGCGGTGTAGAAGTAGTCGCCGAGGCCTTCGTTGATCCACGAAGGCAAGATCACGAACGAGACGACGAGCCAGTCGAAGTACTGGTGCCAACCCTCGTGCGCGGCGCAGCCGAGGATGTCCATCGTCATCATCTCGTCCATGCGGCGCATGCGACGTTCGAGCTTCGACTCACCGGCTCCCGGCGTCGTCGGCCCCTCGCCCCTCGACTCGTCGCTCCACTTGCCCGTGTCGTAGCAGACCATCTCGCGGTCCGTCCGGCTGTAGTAGGCTGCCGACGACGGCGGCGCGCCGTAGCGCAGGTAGCTCTCTCGGCTCGAGAGCAACTTGATGACCTGCAGCTTGCTGCCGCTCTTGTCGGGCTTGAACATGGAGCGGTAGACGCGATTCATCACCTCCATGTGCTCCCCGAGCCGCTTCGCCTTCTCCATGCCGGCTTGCGACTGGATCTGGTAGTTCTTGGTCTCGTGGACGACCCAGCCTTCGGGGATCTTGCTCGGGGTCCACGGTCCTGAGGGGACCTTGCCCTGCGAAGGGAGCGCGAGGCACGAGAGGCAGACGCTGGCAAGGAGCAGGCTTTTCACGGCATCAAAGGTCTGGAGAAGAGCCCACTGGGCGGACGGAATCTGCACCGCGGACCCAAAAGCATGGCGGTTTCCACGGAAGACGGCAACCAGTCCCAGGCCGCCTCAGGCTCGAACCGGGACGATGTGGCGAGCGGTGCCATCGGCCTGGTCCCGCGGGCGTGGGCCGCGATCGGCAATCTCCCGAATCGCTTGGTTCCAGGGCTGGAAGGAGGGGTGTATAGTGAGGGGCCACCCGGGCCGCGCCGCGTTGCATGAAGGTCACCCTCCTCCACCCGCCCGTCTACATCAACAAGAACGGGTTGACCGCCTTGCGACCGAGCCTGCCGCTCGGGCTCGCCTACGTAGCGGCGGTGCTGCGCGACGACAAGCACACCATCACCGTGATCGACGCGCTCGGGCTGGCGCCCGAACAGATGACTCCCGATGGAGACATCTGGCGGCTGGGACTTTCGCCCGAGGAGGTCATCGAGCGCATTCCCGCGGACACGCAGGCGATCGGCCTCACGAGCATGTGGAGCTACAGCTGGCCGATCGTGCGTGAGCTGATCCACAAGGTGAAGGCGGCCTTCCCGAAGGTGCCGATCGTCTGCGGCGGTGAGCACTTCACGGCGGTTCCCGAGCTCTCGATGGACCAGGCACCGATCGACTTCCTCGTGCTCGGCGAGGGGGAAGAGACCGCGGTGGCCCTGTTCCGCGCGCTCGAGCTGGGGCTCGACTACTCGATCATCCCGGGCATTGCGTTCCGCGCCGCGGACGGCAAGAGCAAGATGAACCCGCGTCGCGATCGCATCAAGAGCGTCGACGAGCTGCCATGGCCCGCGTGGGAGTACTTCGACATCGAGGCCTACTCGAGCAATCGCCTCGTCAGCGGCATCTACTACGGCAAGACGGTGCCGATCCTCGCCACGCGCGGCTGCCCGTACCAGTGCACCTACTGCAGCTCGCCGAACATGTGGACGACGCGCTGGTATGCCCGGGAGCCCAAGGACGTGATCGACGAGATCGAGGCATACCACAAGAAGTACGGCGCCACGAACTTCCCCTTCCAGGATCTGACCGCGATCCTGAAGCGCGAGTGGGTCGTCGATTTCTGCCGCGAAGTCGAGACGCGCAAGCTCGCGATCACGTGGCAGCTGCCGGCCGGCACGCGCAGCGAGATCATCGACGAAGAGGTCGCGCGGCTGCTCGTGCGCAGCGGCTGCCGTTCGCTGAACTTCGCGCCGGAATCCGGCAGCGAGCGGACGCGCAAGCACATGAAGAAGATGCTGACGGACGAGAAGCTCTTCCGCGCGGTACACGCGTCGGTGAAGGCTGGGCTCAACGTCGGCGCCTTCTTCGTGCTCGCCTACCCGACCGACGAGAAGGAAGACATGCAGGCGACGGTGCGCCTTGCGGCGAGGCTCGGGCGCGCGGGCGTCGACGACGTGTCGGCAGGGTTCTTCTTCCCGCTGCCCAGCACGGAGATCACGCGCCAGCTCGAGAAGGAAGGCAAGATCACCTACAGCGATGCCTTCCTGCAGCTGCCGATCTACGTGCACAACAAGTTCCTGTCCGAGGACCGGAAGTTCTGCGACGCCTTCACGGCGGCCCAGCTCACGCGCTGGAAGTACAAGGTCGTCGCCGCGTTCTACCTGAACAGCTTCCTGTTCCGGCCCGGGCGCGTGTTCCGCATCCTGTGGAACTTCGTGCGCGGCAAGGAGACTTCGAAGATGGAGTCCTTCCTGCAGGAGACGCTGCGCAAGCTGCGCCTGCGCAAGGGCAGGAAGGCTCTGCCCTCCCCGGCAGTGGCGCCGTCGGCGCCCTTGGCGCGCGTTCCCGTTTCGAAGTAGTCGGTCACCGTCGCCACGCGCCGTCAGGCGGAGCGTGCGGCGACGAGATGGGCCGCACACTCGAGTTGGGCCCGCGCGACCGCCTCGCCCGTGAGGTTGGCCCGTGCCCAGGCAAAGGCTGCTCGGCCAGCGGCAGCGGCTTGCGTTGGCGAGCGCAACAGTTCGAGCGCGGCGTCGGCGAGCTCCTGGGGCCCTTCGACGATCGTGCGCGCCGGCGTCGGCGCCGTGCAGCCCCGGGCACCGAGCGCGTTGGTGACGACGGGCAAGCCGTGTGCGAGTGCGGCGAGCACTTTCATGCGGAAGCCACCACCGGACCACAACGGCGCCAGCAACAGTCGGACGCGGCCGAACAGCGCGTGCAGGTCTGGAACGAAACCGAGCAGACGCACGCCCGGGCAGTCGGCCAGCGCTTGCAGGCGGTCCTGGTGCGGGCCTGCGAGCCACAATTCGGCAGTCGGGTCGCCGGCGCGCAGCCGCGGCAACACGTCGCGCACGAGCACTCCGGCAGCCTCGGTGTTCGGGGGGTGGCTGTAGTCGCCGAGGAAGAGCGAACGCGGCGGCGCTTGCCCGGGAGACACGGGCGCATCGGGAACGAGGAACGACGGTGCGCGCACGTGCACCTCGCGACCGAGTGCTGCCGAGAGACTCATCGCATCCTCGGCGGTCACGGTCTGCAGCACCGTGGCCAGCGGGTAGAAGCGCTGGACGTAGCGGCGCCAGAGGCGGGCGTCCCGCCGGTCGCCCAGGGCTCCGAGACCCGTTCTCGTGCACGACGGCGCGCCCGATTCGTGATCCGTCAGCACCGTGGGCACGGAGCACAGGTAGGGCAGGTACTGAGCCATCTGCGCCATTTCCACCAAGACCACCTCGGGGCGGAACTCGGCCAGTGCACGCAGCAGCAGGCTCGGCATCGCCGGGTGCCAGTGCTTGGCGGCGACGAGCGGCAGGTGCCGCCAATGCCACAACAAGCGCAACTGGTGTCGCAGGCGCCCCTGTGGAGGCCGCTCCCGATAGGGCACGGTGCCGCGCCAATGCCACGGCCCCGCATCGCAGTCGAGCCTCTCCTGCTCTCCCCTGCGCAGGAAGGCCACGAGGCCGAGTTCGGCCTTTGCTGCCAGGGCCAGCGCGAGGCTTGACAGATACACCCCGCCGCCATGCTGAGCTGCCGCATCGGGCAGAAACGGGCTGACCATCAGGATGCGCATGAGCGAGGGGTTTAGAGGCTATTTCACAAAGGGTTGTGGTGTCCAACGATTGCGGACATCGCGCCGCATCCTAGATCCGCGCCACGGTCACGGCAGTAGCGGTATCCCCTGCTGTTTGCCATAATCCCGACCCGTTCCCTGACCGACCTTGCGGGTCGACGCCAATGGCGGCACTGCGTAAGGGACCGATTGGCATGAACGATACTCTGAAGATCATTGTAGAGACGCTGGAGACTGGGAAGCCGGAGCTCCAAGTTGCTGCGGCACAGATTCTTGGTGAGTTGCGTGCGCGAGAACCCGCAGTGGTCCGGGCGTTGGGATCCGCAGTACGGCGGTCTCCGGTGCTCGGTCGATTCTGCCTCGATGCGTTGAGCAAGATCGGCACGCCCGACGCGTTGGACCTGATCGCGCGAGTTCTCGTCGAGCACGAACAGCTGGCGGATCACGCGGCACACCTGTTGGGTGAAGCTGGGCCTGCGGCGCATGAAGTGTTGGTCGGGGTCTATGGCCAGGCGGTCGGGGAACAGCGCAACCGGATCCTCGCCATCCTCGCCAAGAGCCTCAGCAAAGACGCCATCGGCGTCTTCGTGCAAGGGCTGCTGACGCCCGAGACGACCGAGACGGCGAGCCGCCTGCTGCAGTCCGCAGCTTCGCAATTTGCTCCGCCCTTGCAGAAGGCACTGCGCGAAGGTCTCGCGAAGTATCTGCAGTCGTCGTTGCCCGACGTCTGCCTGGCTCAGGTCGTCGCGGTCCTGGCCAAGGTCGATGCCGAGGGTTCGCGTTCCTTGTTCCTCGACTTTACCGGTCCCGAGACCGTGCCGGTCGTGAGGTCGGCGGCCTTGCGCGCGCTGCAAGGAACCAGGATGTCGGCCGCGCAGGTGCGCAGCATGATGGATCTGCTCGAGGATCCACTGCAGAAGGACGTGCACGAGGCGGCGCGCGAAGCCCTTGCGCAGTTGCCCGAGGTCCCTGAGGCCCTGGTGCCGGTCTTGAAGCGCCTGCTGAGTGCCCGCCCGCCCGAGCAGCGCCTGTTCGCGCTCCGGATGCTGCGAACCACCGGTGCTGCCGACGTCACGAAGGTCGCGCTCAAGTCCCTCGACCACGGCGATCCACGCTTCCGTCAGGCGGCGGCCGATGTGCTTGCGCACAGCAAGAACGCGGTGGAACCGATGGTCCGGCTCGTGCTCGTGGCGAAGGACCCGGCGCTCGCACGGACCGCTGCCGACACCCTCGTGCGGTTGCACGGTCACCATCCGTTCTCGCCGAAGTTCGTGGGCGCCCTGGCCGACAAGGCCGTGAGGCTGCTGGCAACCAACTCGTTCGCAGGCGACCTGCTGCTCGGTGTCCTGCTCGCGACGGGCAGCAACAAGATCGGGCCGATGTTGGTGGAACGAGGCATTCGCCTGCGTCGCGCACGCCGGCTGACCGACGCGTTGCACGTGCTCGCACGGCTTGCCGCCTCGCCGCTCGCCAACGACGAGTGTCGCTACCAACTTGCGCTGGCCAAGCTGTTGCAGGACATGACGAAGCCAGCCGTCGAAGTCACCGCACCCGGCAACTCGACGATGGGTTTCTTCGCCGCGCTCGTGCGCAACGAATTCCCGCTGCTCGAACGTCTGTGCAAGGAGTCTTCCGTCACTCCCGAGGCGATGCTGCGTGTCGCGACGCACTTCTCGTCGGCAGTCGGAACGGAACGGAGGTTCGGCACGGAGCTGCTGAAGCACCTCGCGGCCCGCAAGAAGGGCCGCGCCGGCGACGAAGCACGCGTGGTATTGCGCGCGGTCTCCGGGTAGCTGCCACGCTACGTGGCGGCGCCGCCCATTCTCACGCGAAGCTCGCGCTCCAGTTCGGCGAAGGCCAGCGGGCCCGGGCCGACGATGGCCACGACCGTCGATCCGAAACCGAACTGTCCGATCTCGTCGCCAGCCCGCACGGGGCCGCGCGGTTGGGTGACGAGCGTCCCGCCGACGTTGTAGGCGCCTACCATCACGACGGCCGCCGGCAAGCCCGAGGCGAGTCGGCACCGGAACACGTGACGGCTGTTGCGCACGAACAGGTTGTCGATGCAGTCCACCGCCGGCGGGTTGACCGGGAACAGCGTACCCCTGATGGCCGTGACACTCTCGATCTCGGCGCCGAACGGAGCGTGCACGCGGTGGTAGTCGCCGGGCGCGAGGTAGATCGTCACCTGCGAACCTCCCTCGAGCGATCGCGCGAGTGCCGCGTCTCCGAGCAGGTCGGCCAGCGCGTAGTCCTGCCCCTTGACCTGCGCGATGCGTTGGTTCGCGACGCGACCCGACGTGATGATGCGGCCGTCGCACGGCCAGACCAGCGGAGTCGGTGCGATGGGCCTCGCCCCCTCGCGCAACGGGCGGCGGAAGAACTGCTGCAGACTCACGAAGTCGGCGAGGCTGCCGCGCATCTCGTCGAGCGAGGCGCCGTAGCGGCGTGCGAACCAGCCGTAGAGGCGTGGCCGGAACCAGCGCGGCAGTGGCAGTGAACACAGCCGGCCACACAGGCGCGACAACACGACCTTCGGCAAGGCAGTCAGCAGGATCCGTCGCAAGGGGGGCCGTCGCATCGAGAGGCGCCGCGAGATTACTCCATGACTGTCATGGATTGCCTCTGCAGCGAAGCTGTCGCTCCGGTTGCGGGCAACCTGTTGCCCCGCGTCCGCATTCTGGGAAGATGGGACCATGCGGCGGGTACTCTCTGGTCTTTCGTGCGTGTTGCTCGGGTCGGTTGGGTGCACGAGCAACGACGGCGCGCCGAAGCCGAGTGATGGCGTGCTGGTCATCGAAGTTGGCGGCGAGCAGCCGTCGTTGCGCGAGGCCCTGGCGGCGCACGGCGTGACGGTTGCGCCGGCTCGACTGCTGCGACCCGAACGCTCCGCACCGGTGTCCGCAGCAGAAGAACCGCCGGCCGAGCGGGACAACCTGCCACAGGAGTCGCCAGCCGGGCCGCAGGGGAAGCCCGTGCCGCCGCCCGAGCCCGCGGAGTCCTTCGTGGTCGTGAAGCTCGCTCGTGGCCAGACGCTGATCCACCTCGCCAAGAAGCACCTCGGCGATGGCAACCGGTATCGCGACATCCTCGCGTTGAACGGCTGGACCGAGGCCGATGCTCGCCGCCTGCGTGAGAATCAGGACGTCAAGGTCCCGCGCGCGACGAAGGCCCAGGAACCGGCGCACGGGCGCTGAGGGTTGCGGGTCCGCGACAGCGGTTCGCGAATTGGGGGCTCGTTACGAGCGGTAGTCGGCGTTGATCTGCACGTAGTCCTTCGTGAGATCGCAGGTCCAGACATCCGCGCTCGCCGAGCCACTCGCGAGGTCGATGCCGAGGACGACCTCCTGGCCGGCGACCAGGTGGCGGTGGGCAGCAGGTTCGTTCTCCGGATGGGGTGCGCCGCCGCTGAAGACGTCCGCGGGACCGACCCAGACGCGTGTCCTGTCGGCGACGAACGCCACGCCCGCCCGCCCAGCGGCGGAGAGGATGCGACCCCAGTTCGGATCGAGACCGGCGACGGCCGTCTTCACGAGCGGACTCGTTGCGATCACCCGGCCGACGCGAATGGCCTCGGCTTCGCTGCGCGCGCCGCGCACCTGCACCGTGATGAGTTTCGTTGCACCCTCGCCATCGGCGGCGATGCGCCGCGCGAGCTGCTGCCCCAGTTCGGTCAGGGTCGCCTCGAGTCGCGGGACGTTGCCGCGCACCCTGCCGCTCGCGAGCAGGAAGAGGCTGTCGTTCGGCGACGTGTCGCCGTCGACCGTGACGCAGTGAAAGCTGCGGTCCGCGAGACTCCGCAACACGGTCGTCTTGGCCTCGCCCAGGTGGCCATCGGTCACGAGGAATCCCAACATCGTGGCCATGTCGGGGTGGATCATCCCCGAGCCCTTCGCGAAACCTGTGACCGCGCCGTGGGGGCCAGTCGCGTGCAGCGCTTTTGGATACGTATCCGTGGTCATGATGGCCCGCGCGAAGTCCATCGCCCCGTCGCCACTCGCGCGTTCGAGCAGCGCGTCGAGGTGGGAGACGATCAGATCGGCCGGCAGCGGCGCGCCGATCGGGCCCGTGCTGGCCATGATCACCTGCTCCGTGGGACACCGCACGCGCTCCGCGAGCTCGCGGCAGCAGCGGCGTGCGTCCTCGATGCCCTTCTGTCCGGTCGCGCAGTTGGCGTTCCTCGCATTGACCAGCACCGCGCGAACGAGGCCATTGCTGCGCGCCAGGTGGTCCCGGCACAAGTGCACGTGGGCACCGACGAGCTGGTTCTGGGTGAAGATTGCAGCTGCGGGAGCCGGCTGATCCGCGAGCAGGAGCCCGAGGTCGAGCTGGTTGTTCTTCTTGAGGCCACAGTGCAAGCCTGCCGCGCGAAAGCCCGCCGGCAGGGGTACGTGCGCGGGCACTGGTTCGAGGAGGACGGTCATGCGCGGCGCACGATAGCAGCACCCTCTGCCGCGCTCACCAGGTGATCGATCACCGATTCGCCGCGGGCGCTCGGCGCTGCGCGAACAGCTCGTGCGCCGCGGGCGTCGTGCGCGCCCTCCCAACGCCGCAGCGGGGCTGGCTGCGTGTTTCGCCGTTGTTGTTTCCCCGCGTTGCGGCGTTGGCAACATCACCTGGAGCGGTTCGCGGCGGCGCTCGGCGCCGCGCGAACAGCTTCAGAAGCGGAACGGCAGGCGCAGGAAGTGCAGCTCGGGGCGCGGACTCGTCGGCCGCAGACCCTGTCCGGCCTTGTCGATATCGAAGATCACGTCCCACTGCACGTAACGCGGGTGGCGATTGCGCGCCGGCGGGATCTGCGACTGCTGAGTGATCCAGTCGCGGAATGCCTGGCTGTCGAGGTCATACAGGAACTGCTGTTCGTTCGCCGGGAAGCGACCCGCGAGTCCGGCCTGCGGATTGTTGTGGAACGCGAAGCCGATGCGCAGGTTGGCGACCGGCGTCGGGATGGCGCCGGGCACGATGGTGCCAAACCCTTCGGTGCCGTTCGTCATGATCTTGAAGAACTTGGCGCGCACCTGGAACCTCGGCGCGTTGAGCGGCAATGCGCCGGAAGTCGGATCGAGCAGCAACTCGGTGTCGGTGTGGGACAGGATGCGGAAGCCTGCGAGCACCGCCGGCGGATTGGAGTTGTTGACCAGCTCGCCCTCGTAGCCCGCGTAGCGGTTGGCTTCGCCGAGGGCCGGCGCGGCGAGCGTGACCTTGTAGGCCGGCTTGCCGAGGTAGGACGCATCGCCCGCCATGCTCGCCACGGCGACAGGAAGGACGGGCGTCGGATAATCGATCTTCACGTTGCTCTGGCCGTCGGGCAGGAGCTTCACGAAGCCCTGTTGGCCAGCGGGCCCCGTAGTGACGATGCCCGCGAACTCGTAGATCGGACCGAGCACGGCGCCGTTCTGATCGGCGACGCGGCGCTCCTCCTGGAAGGTCAGCTCGGCGGAAGCGGGATCGGACGGCCTGGTGCTTCCAGGTCGCAAGTACTCACGCTGGCTGCTGCCCGTGTCGATCCACTTCGAGCGCACGCGCGACTGCGGGCTGAACGGACAAGGCATCAGAGTGGGGGAGGGACGGATGTCGCCTTCGTTGCCGCCCGGGTTGGTCGGGGTCCCGAGGATGTTGGTCGGTTGGCCGATGTCGTCGACCCACACACCCTGCGCGTTGGGGAAGCCCTTCCACCCGAGCAGTTGCCGCTTCTGGGCACCGCTCAAGGGCACACCCGCGATCAAGCCGAGGTAGAAGTTGATGTTGTCGTCGAGCGCTGTGTTCGTGCCGTCGGTGTTCGCGCCCGGTGGCACCATGAGCTGCACGATGCCCATGCCGCCGAGCGCGCCGGTCGGCTCCGCGTCGTAGGTAGTGCCTGCCGTCATGCCCTGGCCGGAGGCCGGGTACTTGCCGGAGCCTACCAGGGTCATGCCGCCGTCGGCCGAGAGCGCGAAGCTGTAGTCGTTCGGCTCGTAGGGATGCGTCTGCCACGTAACCGTCGCGCTGGCCGGCGGCCGCCCATAGACATAGCGGCCTTGCGAGCCTGCCGGCGACGAGGCACCCGGTGGGGTGCCGTGGGCCACGATGTTGATGCCGCGGGCCGCCATGAGGATGACCATGCCGCCGGCACCGCCGCCACCGCCGCCGGCTTCGCTCGAGGAACCGCCCAATGCGCCACC
>Ga0111539_10000187_pt1 | contig 72566 bp, 59 predicted proteins | sample RhiMethybrSRZTD1_FD_79667 | JGI IMG/M metagenome (GOLD analysis project Ga0111539, IMG submission 79667) | Populus rhizosphere microbial communities from Tennessee, USA - Rhizosphere MetaG P. TD hybrid SRZTD1 (version 2) (version 2) | ecosystem: Host-associated > Plants > Roots > Rhizosphere >...
AACTGGGAATTACCATCGATCGAAGTACCATCGATCGAAGTACGGGCAAGATCGCGGAGCGCAGGACGAGCCGCTTCCGTCCTTTCCGTACTTCGATCGATAGTTCGATTGTACTTAGAGCGATGCAAGTGTCATCAGCTGACGTTCACCTGGATGATGACCGTCACAGCCGGGCCTTTCGTCGGTCGGACTCTGACGACGACGGTTTTGGTGCCCGTCGAGTTGTACACGTGGCTGACCTGCCGGCTCTGCGTGGTCTGCTGTGACCCGTCGCCGAAATCCCAGTCGTACGCGGCGACCGACACCCCTGTGGGCTCGACAGTGACCGTGAAGACGAGTGCGTCGCCCACCTTCGCGCCGCCGGTGGGGACGGCGACCGTTCCGGTCGCGTTAAAGGGCAAGACCGCGATCTGCGACGTGACCGGCGTCGAGACGCCATCCGAGTCGGTGGCCGTGGCCGTCACGGTGAACGTGCCGACGTCGCCGTACAGGTGGATGGCGTTGGTGTTCGCGGAGAGCGCCCCGAGATTGACGAATTCGCCGTCGCCGAACTCGAGCTTGACGTTGGTCACGATGGTGTTGGCGCCCACGCCGACGGTGATGCTCGCGGGCACGCTGACCGTTGCCGTGCCCGGCACGGTGAGCGTGACGGTCGTGCGCGGCTTGATCGTGATGGCGACGGTATTGGTCAGTGTGCCGCTCGTGCCGCCGCCCGCGCTGGCCGTCACCGTGGCCGCCGCGGTCGTCGCGAGCGTCGTCGCGGCCACGCCGCCCTCGGCCGAGATGACCGAGGTACTGGCGAGCGTGCCCGCAGTGGTCGAAAAGCTGACGGGGACGCCGAGCAGGCCGTTACCCTGCTGGTCTTCGACGCGCGCGGTGATCGACGCGGTGCCGCCAGTCGGCGGCAGCGACTGCGGCGACGCCGTGACGAGGACGCGCGCGGCGCCGGCCGCACCGATCTTCACTTCGAGCGTGTTCTTGGCCGCGCCGGAGAATGCCGTGATGGTCGCCGTCCCGGAGCGGCCGTCGGCGAAGAGCTTGGCCGTCGCGCGGCCGTTCTGCGTCTGCGCCTCGGCCGGTTCAATCCGCCCGAGCGTCGTCAGGAAGGTGACGTGCGTGCCGTCGTGCACCGGTGTACCAGTCGCGGTCGTCGTGGCGGGAGGAGTGGTGCCGCCATTGCCGGCCTGCTGGGCGCCCTCGACGATGAACGCGACGATCTCGGTGTTGCCGTTGACCGGCAGCACGTTCGTCGTCGAGACCAGCGACAGCGAACTGCCGCCCGGGGCAACGAGCGGGAGCCTGTCGCAGGCCGAGAAGGCCCCGCCGATCGTCAGAAGGACGGCGGCCGTGGTGACGGCGCGCCCGAGCGCGTAGAATCGGAGTGTGGCCATGCGACCCAAGGATCCTAGAGTCATGAGGTTAGCCGGTCAAGACAATGCGGCAGTGAATGACCCGTCCGCGCGCTCTGGATTGGACGACCACGGATACATTCTGGTCGTGCTCCTCGTGGGGATGGCGATCACCGCCATCTGGATGAGTGCCGCCCTGCCGGCCTGGCGCCACCAGGTACAACGCCAGCGTGAAGACGACCTCGTCTTCCGCGGCGAGCAGTACGCCCGCGCCATCGTCAGCTACCAGAAGAAGAACCAGGGCGTCCTTCCCCCTGATATCGACATCCTGGTGAACCAGCATTACCTGCGCAAGAAGTGGAAAGACCCGATTTCGAAAGAGGAGTTCTTTCCAGTGGGCTCAGGCATCCTGACGCCCGGACGCAGTGGCGGGGCGCCGGCCCCGGCGGGACAAGCTCCCGGCGGCGGTCAGCCGGGTGGGCAGCCAGGCGCGGGGCAGCCGGGCGCCGGGCAACCGGGCGCCGGGCAGCCCAGCCAGACGCCCGGCATTACCGGCGTCCGCAGCCGAAGCACGGCGACGTCGATCAAGATCTACCGCGGCCAGCAGCAGTACAACCTCTGGGAGTTCGACGCGCGCTATTTCTACGGCGTAATGGGTTACAACCCGAACCCGCAGCAGCCGGGGGGCCAACCGGGCCGGGGGCAGCAGCCCGGCCGCGGCGTACCTGACGGCCGCGGCGCACCTGGCACCGGGGCTCCCGGCGTTCGGCCCGGTCCGGACGGGCGCGGCGTGCCAGGGCAGCCACCTCCACCCGGCGCACCGGGCGGGCGTGGACGCGTGGGCGGGGGCCTCTAGTCTTCGCTCGGAGCGATCGCATCGTGCAGCTTCGGCCGCAACTTGACGAGCGCGTCGTTCGAACGCGTCGGGTGGACGCGATTGGTCAGGAACACCACGTAGCGATCGCGCTCCCAGTCGATCCAGAGTGACGTGCCGGTGAAGCCGGTGTGGCCGATGGCCGTCGGCGACATTCGCGTCCCGCACGACGATGTCGGCTTCATCGTGTCCCATGCCAGCGCGCGGGTGCTGCCCGGCACGCCCGTACGCTGCGCGAACGTGCGCATCGTCGCGGGTGTGCCGAGGATCGTCTCCCGCTGAAACGTCGTGAGCACGAGTCGGGCAAATGCGGCGACGGCGCCGGCGGTGCCGAAGAGGCCGGCGTGCGCGGCGACGCCGCCGAGCGCGGCCGCGTTCTCGTCGTGCACTTCGCCTCGCAGCACACGTCCGCGCCACGCGTCGTTCTCGGTCGGCGCGATGCGCTCGCGCCATTCCACCGGCGGACGGTAGAGCAGGGGACCGCCGAGGGTGCCGGCCAACGGCGCGAATTGCGCGTCGAGTGTGCCGCCGCCGGCGTCCTCGAGCAGAAAGCCCAGCAGCATGAACCCGGGATCAGAGTAAACCGCCGCGGTGCCGGGCGCCCGCTCGAGCGGCAGGGACGACAAGGCGCGCTCGTACATCTCACGTCCAGACGCCTGTTCCCAGATCCGCGCGTGGGCCGGCAGTCCGGACGAGTGATCGAGCAACTGCCGGACGGTGACGGCGGCTCGATCCGCTGATCGAAATCCGTCGAGGTAGCGTCCGACCGGGTGATCGAACGCCAGGCGTTGTGATTCGACGAGCCGCATCGCGATCGACGCGGTCGCGATCACCTTCGTGAGCGACGCGAGGTCGAAAATCGTCTCGAGCGTCGTCAGCGAAGACGCCGGGTCGTAACTGAGACGGCCAAAGGCCTCGTCCCACATCGATCCGGCGGCGCCGCCGACGTCAACGACGGCGGCGGGAAACGCGCGGGACGCGAGTCCCGATTCGATGACCGCGCGCGCGTGTTCGAACGCGTCGGGTGGCGACATCGGATCGGTCAGCGCGACGTGCCGGCGGTGGGGGATTCGAGCAGGACCGGCCGCAGCGCCGAGAGCGCGCTTGCCGGGGCGCCGGCGGCCGCGAATTGCTCGGAGGAAAAGAGCAGAATCCCGGCGGCACGGGCGCGCCGCGCCAGCCGGACGTGCTCGATCGTCTGCGCGACCGGCAGTTTCCACGCCCCGATGCCGGCCCAGAACGGCTTGTCGCCGAGTTCCGCGTCGACGCCGGCGGCGAGCGCGGCGAACTCCGCCGCGTCCGTCGTGTAGATCATCGGACAGACCACGTCGAGATATCCCGCGCGCGCCCACGCGCTCCAGTCCTGCAGCCGCTCGTCACGCGCCGCGGTCGCGCTCGGGACGACCGCCGCCGACACGACGGCCGCCGGCCGGGCCGTGCGGACGATGCCCTGCAACCGGCGCACGAGCGCGGTGAGACGATCGCGGCGGAACGCCGCCCATTCGGGAGCCAGCGCGTCCGCCCAGGCCGACGGGTCGGCGACAGCGGCGCGGTCCAGCTGCTGACGTTCCGCGGCCGATCGCGCCGGAGCTACCGCGCCGCGAAACGCCGAGAGCGCGGCTGGACTGTAGTCGAAGTCGGCGGCGGGGTAGCGGATGTAGTCGAAGTGGACGCCGTCCACGGCGTACTGCTCGACGAGCTCCTTGACGACGCCTGCCGTGTACTCCTGGGCGGCGGGAGCGATCGGCGAGAGATACAGCCCTTCGACCCGGTCGGACGCGCCGCGCGTCCAGCGCGCGAGCGACCCGAGGTAGGCCGGCGACCGCGGCGTGATGGACGCCATCGACGTCGCGAGCGCTTTCGGCACCATCAGCCACTCGGGGTGCAGCGACGCCACGTGGGCGCGCGATCGCGGCAGCGTCGTGCCGCTGGCGACCAGGTTCACGTTGACCCAGGCGTGAATCTGCAGCCCGGCGCGGTGCGCCAGGTCCACGGCCGTGGCGAGCGGATCGAAATCGTCGGCCTGCCGATCCAGATCCGTCGCACGCGGATCGATCTGGCTGCGGTAGAACGCCTCGCCGCGCCCGCGTACCTGGACGAGCAGCGTGTTGAATCCGCCGCGCTCGGCGACCTGAATGACCGCGGCGATGCTGTCCGGGGTAGCGAGCGCGGTCCGCGGCACCCAGAGGCCGCGCACGTTCTCGAGGGCCGCGGCGCGCAGAGGCCGCTGTGCGGTGGCGGCCGCGCTCGCGGCCAGCACGAGCCACAGACCGCACACCAGAAGACGGACAGGACGGAGCATCAGGACGTCGGAGGGTACCAACCGGACGTAATCGGCGTCAATGATACTCTCTCCACTCCGTCATGTTCGTCCTGGGCATCGACGCCGGCGGTACGCGCACGGTGTGTCAACTCGCCGACGCCGAGGGGCGTATCCTCGCCGAAGCGCGCGGACCCGGCGCCAACCTCCAGGCGGTTGGCGAGCTCGATGTCGAAAAGGTCCTGCACCAGGTGATCGACCGGACGCTCGGCGACTCGCCGGGCCGGCTCAGCGCGATCTGCCTCGGGATGGCGGGCGTCGATCGGCCGCGCGATGCGGAGATCGTTCACGGCATCCTCGGGCGCATCGGCCACCGCGCACGCGTGCTCGTCGTCAACGACGCGTTGATCGCTCTCGAGGCCGGCCTGCCCGAGGCGCCCGGCATCGTGCTGATCGCCGGCACCGGATCGATCGCCTATGGCCGCGACGACGCGGGACGCGCCGCGCGCGCCGGCGGGTGGGGCTACGTGCTGGGCGACGAAGGCAGTGGCTACTGGCTCGGGCGGCAGGCGCTTCGCGCCGTCGTGCGATCGGCGGACGGCCGCGGGCCGGCGACGGCGCTCACCACGCGCATCCTCGCGCATTATCACGTCACCCGCCCCGACGAGCTCGTCCGGGAGATCTACGTCGGTGGCACGCGCCCGAGCGCGATTGCGGCGCTCGCGCGGGACGTGCAGGCGGCCGCCGAGGACGACGAGGATCCGGTGGCGCAGCACATCATCGACAGCGGCGCGTCGGAGCTGGCGGCCGCGGCGACCTCCGTCGCGCGGCAGCTGCGGCTCGAAGCGCCGACGGTCATTCTCTCGGGCGGCACGTTGCGCGGCGTCGCCCGGCTGTCAGCCGGCGTCACGATGCACCTCGTCCATCGCCTGCCCGGCGCCGTCGTCCGCCGGCTCGAGGTCGAGCCGGCGCTGGGCGCGGTGCGTCTCGCCACGGCATTCGCCCAGGGGCGCGCCACCGTGCCTGCGTACTTCGGGCCGTCGGCCTGATGCGCATCGCCATTCTCCCGACCGGCCGCGAGGCGTCCGCCGCGGTGGCGCAGATCATCGCCGGCGCCGTGCGCGCCCGGCCCGGCCTGGTGATCGGGCTGCCTACCGGACGGACGCCGGTGCGGGTCTACGAGGAGCTCATCGCGCTCCACGCCCGGCGGCGGATCGATTTCCGGCGTGTCACGACGTTCAATCTGGACGAGTTCGCCGGGCTGACGCGACGCGATCCGCGCAGCTACCACGCGTTCATGCGCCGTCATTTCTTTGATCACATCCAGCACGATCCGGCGCGGCGGTTCATCCTGAACGGCGCCGCGCGCGACTGGCGGCGCGAAGTCCGCCGCTTCGAGCGGGCGCTCCTCCGCGCCGGCGGACTGGACCTCTGCTTCGTCGGGATCGGCCGGAACGGCCATCTCGGCTTCAACGAACCTGGCGCCGCGTTGACCGCGCGGACGCACCGCGCGCGGCTTCAGCCCGAGAGCCGGCGCAGTAACGCCTATCTGTTCGGCGGGAATTGGCGGAAGGTGCCGGCCGACGCGCTGTCGATGGGGATGGGCACGATCCTGAGCGCGCGTGCCGTCATTCTGCTCGCGACGGGGAAGTCAAAGGCCAGCGTTGTGCGGCGCGCGCTGTCGGGTCCCATCACAACGTGGCTTCCGGCGTCGCTCCTGCAGTTGCACCCGGACGTGCTCGTGGTGCTCGATCGGGAGGCGGCGGGAGCGATTAGACGCACTGCAAGACGCTGACGCCGGGAGGGGCTGGCTTCAGCCGGCCCCGGAAGGCGGGCTGAAGCCCGCCCCTCCTCCTTCACTTCACATCGAGAATCTTCTTGAGTCTGGGTTCGAGGTCTTCGCCGAGCGCGTCGCGGATCGAGTCGTCGGCGCCGCGGAGCAGGCCGAGGGCTTTCGAGTAGGGCACGTCGGCACGCTTCATCACGATCGCCGCCTTCACGTTCCACTTCGCCCGAATCAGGAGCTCGGCGGCTTCTTCAGGCTCGATGCCGGTGGCGATCGCGACGATGCGCTTCGCGCGGTCCTTCAGCTTCTCCGATCCGGTCTGCACGTCGACCATCAGGTTGCCGTAGGTCTTGCCGACGCGAATCATCGCGATGGTCGTCAGCATGTTGAGCACCATCTTCGTCGCCGTGCCCGCCTTGAGCCGCGTCGATCCGGCGATCACTTCCGGGCCGACCGACGGCGCGATGATGAGATCGACGAAGTTCTGGAGCTCGGTCTTCGGCCAGCACGTCACGAAGATGATTCGCGCGTGCTTCTTGCGCGCGCCCGTGAGGGCACCGCGCACGAATTGCGTGATGCCGCTCGCCGAGACGCCGATGATGACGTCGCGCTTCGAGACCCGCAGCCGCGCGACGCTGCGCGCGCCTTCTTCGAAGTTGTCCTCGACGCCTTCGCGCGCGCGGAACACCGCTTCCTGGCCGCCGGCCATGATGGCCTGCACGAGGTGCGGCGACGTGCCGAACGTCGGCGGCATCTCCGCGGCCTCGACGACGCCCAGGCGGCCGCTCGTGCCGGCGCCGACGAGAAGAATCCGGCCGCCCTTGCGCAGGGCGCTGACCAGGATTTCGACACCATGGACGATCCGCTCGCGTTCCTTGTGCACGGCCGAGACGACGCGCCGATCCTCGGCGTTGATCAAGTCGATGATGTCGGCGACCGGCATCTTGTCGATCCCGAGCGTGTCCGGGTTGATGGCTTCTGTGGGCAGATCCTGCCACTTCGAGTGGTACGGCATGGTGCGCAGTCGAAAACGCTCAAGATTACTCGACCACGCCGAAGTTTGAAAGACCGAAGTGCCGACAGCGGCCAGGGCGCGTACAATCGATCGCGACGCCAGACGGATGTCTCAGGATCCCCCGGGCTCGCACGCCGCCGTTCTCGGCTACCTTCGTCACCTCGAAGTCGAGCGGCGCGTGGCGTCGAACACGCTCGACGCCTACTCGCGCGATCTCGCGCGGGTCGGCGAGTTCGCGGCGGCCCGCGGACGGCCGGTCGTGGATCTGTCGCGGGCGGATCTCGAGGCGCTGGTGCGAGAGTCGATGTCGGCCGGCCGATCGGCGGCCTCCACGGCCCGGCTCGTCGCCGCGACGCGAAGTTTTTTCAAGTACCTCCGGCTCACCGGTACCGTGCTTCAGAATCCGGCCGAGGACCTGCAGGCGCCGCGCACGTTCGCCGCGTTGCCGCGGTTTCTCGCCCTCGCCGATGTCGATACGCTCATCGCCGCGCCCGACGTCACATCGCCGCGCGGCCTGCGCGATCGCGCGCTCGTCGAGGTGTTGTACGCGACGGGCCTGCGCGTCTCGGAGCTCGTCGGTCTCCGTCTCACCGACGTGCGCGCGGCGCAGGGATACGTGCAGTGCCAGGGGAAGGGGAGCAAGCAGCGGATCGTGCCGCTCGGCGAAAGCGCCGCCGACTGGGTGCGCCGTTACGTCGCCGACGGCCGCCCGGCGCTGGCGAAGGGGCGAACGAGCCCGTGGCTCTTCCTCAACGCGCGCGGCGGCGGCCGGTTGACGCGGAACGGCTTCTGGAAAATCCTCAAGGGCTACGGCCGCGCCGCCGGCATTCGCGCGCACTTGAGTCCGCACGTGCTGCGGCATTCGTTCGCGACGCATCTGCTCGAGCGCGGCGCCGATCTGCGCGCGATTCAAGCCATGCTCGGCCACGCCGATCTGTCCACGACGCAGATCTACACCCACGTGCTCGAGGCGCGGCTCAGGCACGTGTACGACACCTACCACCCGCGCGCCTGATTGACCGGATCGGGCGCGTCTGGTACTGTTAGCTGTTTGTCGCCACAAAGGGTGGCGCGTCTAAGAGGGCTCGATCCATGGGGCGAAACGGCCGCCATCTGTTTACATCTGAATCCGTGACCGAAGGTCACCCCGACAAGATTGCCGACCAGATTTCCGACGGCGTGCTCGATGCCATCCTCGCGCAGGACGCGATGGCGCGCGTCGCGTGCGAGACGCTGGTCACCACTGGTCTCGCCGTCATCGCCGGCGAGATCACCACGAGCAGTTCGATCGACTACCAGAGGGTCGTCCGCGACGCCATCAAGGACGTCGGCTACACGCGCGCGAAGTTCGGCTTCGACTCAGAGACCTGCTCGGTCCTTTCGTCGATCCACGAACAGTCGCGCGACATCGGCCAGGGCGTGGACACCGGCGGCGCCGGCGACCAGGGACTGATGTTCGGCTTTGCGTGCCGCGAAACCGACGAGCTGATGCCGCTCCCGATCATGCTCGCGCACAAGCTCGTCCGCGGCCTCTCCGAGATACGCCGCGCCGGCAAGCTCGATTACCTGCGCCCCGACGGCAAGTCGCAGGTGACGGTCGAGTACGACAACGGCAAGCCCGTTCGAGTAGACGCCGTCGTCGTCTCGACGCAGCACAGCCCCGACGCGACCCACGAGAGAATCAAGGGCGATCTCACCGAGCGCATCATCACCAAAGTGATTCCGCCGGCGATGATGGACAAGGACACGAAGATCTACGTCAATCCGACCGGCCGCTTCGTCACCGGCGGCCCGCACGGCGACGCCGGCGTGACCGGCCGCAAGATCATCGTCGACACCTATGGCGGCGCGGCGCCGCACGGCGGCGGCGCGTTCTCGGGCAAAGATCCGACGAAGGTCGATCGCTCGGCGTCGTACATGGCGCGCTACATCGCCAAGAACGTCGTCGCCGCGGGCCTGGCCGAGCGCGCGCTCGTGCAGCTCGCCTACGCGATTGGCGTCGCCGATCCCGTCTCGGTCCTGGTCGACACCACCGGGTCGGGCAAGATCCCCGACGAGAAGATCGTCGAGCTCGTGCGCGCGCACTTCAAGCTGACCCCGCGCGGCATCATCGAGACGCTCGATCTGCGGCGTCCGATCTACCGCAAAACCGCGGCCTTCGGCCACTTCGGCCGCACCGAGCCGGAATTCACCTGGGAGCGCACCGACAAGGCTGCCGCACTGAAAGCCGCCGCGGGGCTCTAAGCTAGACGCGTGCGCCGCGCGCTGAAACGTATCGCCTTCGCCACGGCGGCCCTCACGGCTGCCGTGGCGTTTTTTGTGGCGTTCACGCTGCCGCGCCGCGCGGGGCGCCTGACCGCCGCGCTGCCGTCGGCGATCGTGCTCGGCGCGTACCACATCCACTCCTCACGATCCGACGGCACGGGCAGCGTAGACGACATCGCCCTGGCGGCGAGCCGCGCCGGTCTTCAATTCATCATTGTCACCGACCACGGCGACGGCACGCGTCCGCCCGATCCACCGGCGTATCGCCACGGCGTGCTTTGTCTCGACGGCGCGGAGATCAGCAGCTTCGACGGCCACATCGTCGCGCTCGATCTGCGCGAGGCGTCGCCCTATCCGCTCGCCGGAGAGGGGAGGGACGTCGTCGAGGACATTCAGCGGCTGGGCGGCCGCGCCGTGCTCGCGCACCCCGATTCGCCGAAGGACGCGCTCAGATGGCGCGGTCCCAACGTGGCGTTCGACGGCATCGAATGGGTGAATGCCGATTCGGAGTGGCGCGACGATTCGCCGTGGCGCCTGGTCGCCGTGTTCACGCGGGCACTGGTCCGGCCCGCCGAATCGATCGCGTCGCTCTTCACGCGCCCGGCGCGCACCTTTCAGCGATGGGATACGGCGCTGCGTTCCCGAGCGGTGTTCGGCCTGGCGGCCGTCGACGCGCACGCCAACATCGCGTGGGCCGAGAGCGAGGAGCCGCGCCGGCGCACCGCGCTGCGGCTCCCGTCGTATGAGTCCATGCTCCGCGTCCTGTCCCAGGCCGTGGTCCTCGAGCGGGCGCTTTCGGGTGACGCGGCCACGGATGCGGAGCGCCTCTGGCGCGCGCTTCTCGCTGGACGGACGTATTCGGTGACGCGCGCGGTGGCCGGCGTGGCCGCGCTGACGTTCGAGGCGGAGCGCGGTGGGGAAGTCGTGGCCATGGGCGGCACGCTCGACGCCGGGCCGCTGTCGCCGGTCGTCCGCGCCGCCGTGGCCGGCGTGGACGCCGCGCGCCTCATGCTCATGCGCGACGGACAAACGGTCGCGACCGGGCGGGGCAGTGTCGCCCTCACGAATGCTCCGCCGGGCGCGTATCGCGTCGAAGCCTACTACCCGGGCAGCGACTTTCCGTGGCTCGTGTCGAGTGCGATACGCGTCCAGCGCGAGAGCCTGATGGGCCCGGGCGGCGGCGGCGCGTCGGTCGCCGCCTCGCCGGCCAAGACGATGGCGCTCGGCCCGGAGACCGCCCGCCACGTTGAGCACGATCCGGCGTCGAGCGCGTCATTCGATCTGGTGGACAACGGGGTGCGCTTCGCATTTCGTCTCGGGCCGGGCGCCCCCGCCGGACAGTATGCGGCGGTCACGAGCGATCTTGGAACTGATGCCGGGATCGAGCGCATTTCGTTCACCGCCCGCGCCTCGCGTCCGCTTCGGCTCACGCTCCAGGTGAGACTGCCGGGACGCAATAACGCGCGCTGGCGGCGGTCCTTCTATGTGGACGAGACGGCCCGTCCATTCATGTTCCTGCTGCGGGACTTCGAACCGGTGGAGGGCGCCTCGACGCTCCGGCCGATTGCGGCGCGGCTCCACGCCGTGCTCGTCGTCGCCGAAACGCTCAACACCACGCCCGGCACCGACGCGGTCGTCTGGCTGACCGGCATGCAGTTGGGGTTGGGCGCGGACGACCGGTAGTCCGGGCGGCCGCTAGGTCCGGACCGTCAGCATCATGTACAGCGCCGCCGAGAGGAACAGCACGTTCGCCGCCCAGGCCGCGAACGCGGCCGGCAGCAGACCCGCGCCGCCCGCGGCCATGAAGAACGTCGTCAGCAGCCAGTAAGCGAACGACAGGACGATCGCCAGGCCGATGCCGTAGAGGGCGCCGCTCCGTCCAATCGTCACGCCGAACGGAATCGCGAGCAGCGTCATGACCAGCGTCGAGAACGGGACCGCGATCTTCCGGTGGAAATCCACCTGTTGCGGCGCCGCGTTGTAACCGCTCGCCTCCAGCCGCTTGACGTGCTGGGCGAGCTGGAACATTCCCATCTCGCTCGTGTCGAGCTGGGACCGCGCGAAGTCGGTCAGTGGCGACATCTCCACCCGGACGCGCGTGAATGTGGCCGGCGCCACCTGATCGCGTTTGTCGAAGCGCTGCGACCAGCCTTGTTCGGCCTCCCACACGCCCGCCCGGTAGGTGGCGCGGCTCGCGTACGTGTGACTCGTCAATCGATAGGGCGAGCGGGCGGTTTCGAAGACCGAGAGGCCATGCAGCGCCGCCTGGCGGGAGTCCATCGACGCGTAGTAATAGACCCGGCCCGTCTCGACGCTCGCCAGCCAGTTCAGGTTGGCGACGTCGTAGGTCCGGGGCGGGCGGCCGCGCATCTCGTCGTTCAGCATTTCGGCGCGTCGGTTCGCGGCGGCGAGCACCCGCTCGTCGAGGGTGAACAGGACGCCGCTCCAGACCGTCGCGATCACGAGGAGCGGCAGGGCCGTCCTGTAGAGACTGATGCCGCAGGCCCGCATCACCGTGAGCTCGCCCGTACGGGTGAGTCCGCCGATCGTGCCGAGCACGGCGACGAGCGTGGCGCTCGGGATCGCGAAGCCGACGAACTTCGGCGTCGAGTACCAGAGGTAGCTGAGGAACATCCAGCCGTCGGCCTGGCCCTTGAACAGCTTCTGGGACAGGTCGAGAAACGCGCCGATGTACGCGAGGGCCAGCAGACTGACGAACGTGAGGCCGATCGAGCGCAGATAGCGGCCGCTGACGTAGCGGTCGAGCAGCCGCGGCGTCGGCAGCGCGATCCGCGGGAATCTGATGACGACGACGAATCGAGGCGGCGCCGCGCCGGCAGGCGCGGCCGCGGTCCCGGGTGACGCCGGCGCGCGGCGGAACCGGCGCAGAAGCCACTCGGGCGCCTGCAGCGTGAGCGCGCCGCCCGCCGACTGGCGGCGCCACCAGACCGCGACGATGCCGAAGGCGCCGAGGACGATATTGGGCAGCCATCGCGCCCATTCGGCCGGCAATCCACCGCGCGAGCCCCCCCAGTTGCTTGCTTTGGTCCAGGCGTCCGCCAGCCCCATCAGTCCCCAGTAGACGAGAATCACGGCGACGCCAAGGGTCAGGCCGGCCAGCTTGCCTTCCTTGCGGGTATTCAGGCCAAGCGCGAGCCCGAGCAACGCGAACACGAGGCACGCCACCGGAAAGGAGAACTTCTGGTGGAGGTACATGATCTCGTTGTGCGGCGTGTCGCCCAGGGCGCGCTTGCGGGCGATCTCCCTGTTCAGGTCCGAGATCCCCATCTCGGGCAAGCCGCGATCGATGCGGCCGCCGCCGAACACGGACTCGGGCGAAATCGCGATCGAAATCGGGTCCTGCTGCGACGTCGAGTACACCCGAGAGCCGTCCTGGCCCGGTGAATACCGCGTGGCCTGGTGCAGTTCGAGCCGGACGAGCCTCTCGTCGCGGTCGATCAGCAGGCGCCCGGTCTCCGCCGTGGTCACCGTCGGCGTGATGGACGGACGCCCGCCGGAGCCGGTTTCCGCCAGCAGGACGCCGTTCCAGCCGCCTCCGGGCTGGTCATCGTTGATGTAGAGGACCATCCCCGGGAACCGCTCGAAGAACACCCGCGGCTTGATGTCGGTCTCGCTTTGCTCGGTCAGGAGCTTCCAGCGGGTCTCGACGAAGGCCAGATTACCGTCCGGGACGCCGCGGACCATCACGTAGAGGTCCGCCAGTCCGATGACGACGCCCAGAACGAGGACTGGCCGGAGCAGGCGCGCCGGGCTCACGCCACAGGCCAGGAGCGCCACGGACTCCCGGTCGCCGGACATGCGTCCCAGGGCGATCAGCAGGCCGGTCAGAAACGACATCGGGATGGTGACCCCGAGGGCCTGCGGCAACAGCGTCAGGAGCATGAACGCGACCGTGCCGAGCGGGACGCCCTTGGACAACAGGAGCTGCGCCTGGCTCAGCATCGGGTCGATCGCCAGGACGAACGTGTAGACGCCCAGCGCCAGGAAGAACGGGGGGATCGTCTCCCGGATGATGTACCGGTCGAGGATCGTGAGCGGTGACGTCACCGGAGACACTTATAGCACGCGGGTTTCGGTTTTTCCGGGCGTCATCCGGACCAGCAGGCCGGTGCGCGATCCGGGGGCGCCGTCGGCTCCGCAAACCATGCACAGGCCCTGTTTTCGAGCCCTATCTCCAAGGTCTGATAAGACATGTTATGTTGACTTACACCGCTGACGCTGGCCTTCGGGACGCGGGAATTCAGGGATTCAGGGATTCAGGGATTCAAGATTCGCGATTCCTGGTTCTGGGTTCCAGGGCTTCTGATGCCCGGTTCCTGTGCGCTCCCTGGCGCTCCCACTGCGACCGCGGCCCGGCCGCATCTCGCCTCGCCGCATCGCACGGCTCGCGTGTCCCGGTCCTGCTGACCGTCGGGCTGGCAACAAGGCGCGGGCCAGTCTTCGGAGTCGGAGTCGTTGAGGAAGGTGCTGGAGTCGCGAATCCCTGAATCTCTGAATCTTGAATTCTAGCGTCCTGCGTCTCTGCGGAGCTCGTCGATGATCGACTCGAGGGCGGCGATGACCTCGGTGCGGTCGACGTCGCTCTTGCGGAACTGCAGGCGGAGGTTGAAGGTCTTCGTGGGCGGCCGGTACTGAAACACGAACGCCTTGGGGCGGCCGGCCTTGGCGGGCGGTTTGGCAGCCACTGCCTTGCGTGCCTGCTCCCGAGTGACGGCTCCGGTGCCCTCGCGCGTCAGGGTTTCGATGAGCGCGATCATTTTTTCGGGGGTCTGTTGCCTAACTATCTGTAAAAGCAACGACTTAGAGGAAATGTCGGCCAGCCGACAAAGATTCCGGACGTCGGAGGGCATTTCAGCCAGGGCCAGCGACTCGGTAATCGACGTACGGGACTTCCCGAGCCGCCGCGCGAGGTCTTCGTGCGTATAGCCGCACTTCTCGGTGAGGCTGGCCAACGCTTCGGCCTCCTCGAAGGCGCCGAGGTCCTTGCGCTGAAGGTTTTCGACGAGCGCGACCTCGATGATCTCCGTGTCGTCCACGTCACGGATGACCACGGGCAGGTCGCGGAGGCCGACCTGGACGGCCGCCTGGTAGCGGCGTTCGCCGGCCACGATCTGATACCGGCTGCCGCGCTGACGCACGATCAGCGGCTCGATAATCCCCTTCTCGGCAATCGAGGCAATCAGTTCCGAGAGGTCGCCCATGACCTGTCTGGGCTGGTCAGGATTGGGATCCACGCGGTCGATCGGGACCATCCGGCCGATCGGCGTGCCGGCCGAGGCGGCCAGCGCATCGACGTAATGGGCGTCGTGACGCATCTTCAGAGAAATGGGAAGTCCCCGCTTAGACACGATCGATGACCTCCTCGCACAGGCGGTAATACTCGGTCGCCCCGGACGAGTCGGGGGCAAACCGGAAAATCGATTCCTTGTAGGCCGGGCTCTCTTCAAGCCGGACGCTCTTGGTAATCACGGTTCGAAACACCTTCTTGCCGAACACCTTGTCGATCTGTGTCCGGATATCGCGCGCGAGCGCCGTCCGCTTGTCGTGCATGGTGATGACGACTCCCAGGATGCGCAGCGTCGGGTTCGCCCGGGCGCGGACTTTTTCGATGGTCTCGAGCAGGTCGTCCGTGCCTTCCAGTGCGAAGTAGGACGACTGGATCGGGATCAGCAGATGGCTGGCCGCCACCAGGGCGTTCACCGTCAGGAGCCCCAGCGCCGGCGGGCAGTCGATAACGACCGCCTCGAAGTCCCCTTGCACGGCCGCCAGCCGATCCTTGAGCTTGAAGTGGGAATCGAGCTCGCCGACGAGCCGGGCCTCGAGCTTGGCCAGCGCGATCCGCGCCGGCGCAATCCAGAGATTGGCCTGGGTCGCCGGCCGGATGACGTCAGTCAACGACAGCTTTGGATCCGTGAAGACGTCGTACATCGACCGATCGACGGCCGTAATGTCCAGAAACGACATCGAGCTGTTGGCCTGAGGATCGAGGTCGATGAGGAGCGTCTTCTTCTTCCGGAGGGCAAAGGCTGCGGCGAGGTTAATCGCCGTTGTCGTCTTGCCAACGCCGCCTTTCTGGTTGGCGATCGCGATAACCATGTGCTTCGGAGGGAGCTCCTTCGGGGAAACTGGCCCATTCTAGGAGCCGGCTTGGGCCCTGTCAAGCAAACTCCCCTACATCTTGTAGCCTAAATCGTCCGGATCCAAACTTTCGAGCCACCGCTGCAGCCGTTCCTGGTCGGCCTGCTCGCTCGTGACCTCTGTGGATCGCGATCGCTCGAGGACCTTGGTGTCCACGAACACCGGCGTCCGCGTCCGAATCGACAGCGCCAGCGCGTCGCTCGGCCGGGCGTCCACGAAGATCGTCTCGCCGTTGCGCTGGAGCTCCAGGTACGCGAAGAACGTGCTCTCGCGCAGGTCCGAGATGACCACGCGAGTCAAGCGCGCCCCGAGCTCCACGAGCAGATTGCGGAGCAGGTCGTGCGCCATCGGGCGAGGCGGCGCGATGTTCTCCACTTGCAGCGCAATGGCATTGGCTTCGACCGGCCCGACCCAGATCGGCAGCACGCGCTGGTTGTCGGCATCGCGAAGCAGCACGATCGGCATGTTGGTCACCGGATCGACCATCAGCCCCTTGATCGACATTTCAATTAGCATGAGCCGCCTCCCGGGTGTTCGCGGGACGGCTGACCGCCTCGCCGCGCAGGCTGTTGGGCGCCGCCTCGGTGATCCGGACCGGCACGACCTGGCCGACCCATTCCGGCGGTCCTGGAAAATTGACCACCGTATGTCCGGACGTTCGGCCCGCCAGCTCCCAGGCCCGCCGGCGTGAGACGCCGTCCACGAGCACATCCACGTCGGTCCCGACCGCGGCGGCGTACCACTGCCCTTGCATCTCGCGTTGCAGATCCTGCAGCGCCAGGATTCTCCGCGTCTTCTCGGCCTCGGGCACGTCGTCGGGCAGGCGCTTGATCGCCAGCGTGTTCGGCCGCGGCGAGTACTTGAACGAGTACATCGCGTGGTACCGCGCGCGGCGCACCAGATCGAGCGTGAGCGCGAAGTCCTCGTCCGTCTCGCCGGGGAACCCGACGATCATGTCGGTCGAGATGGCGATGCCGGGCACCGTCGCGCGCAGCGTCTCGACCAGCGTCAGGTAGCTGTCCCGCGTGTAGCGGCGGCGCATCGCCTTGAGCACGCGATCCGAGCCGGATTGCACCGGCAGGTGCAGGTGCTTGCAGACCTTCGGCAGATCCCGGATCGCCGTCATCAGTTGCGGGGTGACGTGCCGTGGGTGCGGGCTGGCAAAGCGGACGCGTCGAATGCCATCGACCTCGCTGACGCGCTCGAGCAGCGTCGCGAAGTCACACGACGCGTCGTCCGGCGCCTGGTAGTGATTGACGATCTGGCCGAGGAGCTGGACCTCGACGCGCCCGGCGGCGGCGGCCGCGCGAACCTCGGCAAGGATGTCCCCCACCGGCCGCATCCGCTCGTGTCCGCGAGTGTACGGGACGACGCAGAAGCTGCAGAACTCGTTGCAGCCCTCGATGATCGTGACCCACGCGCGCACGGGATCCGAGTGCTTCGCGACCCCCAGCGGAAACGAGACATCGTCGTGAGGGTTGATGTCCACTTGCGGCGTCCGCCGCGCGACGACCGCATCGAGCAGGCGCGGCAGCTCCTTCAGGCTCTGGGTCCCCGCGATGACGTCGATGGATCGATCGCGCCGCAGCAGCTTCGCGCCTTCCTGTTGCGCGACGCAGCCGGTGACGGCCACGACGGGCGGCGTCGCTCGGCCAAGGGTCGCCTCGCGGATCTCGCCCAAGCGCGTGTACAGCTTTTCCTCCGCGCGCTCGCGGACGCTGCACGTGTTGACGATCACCACGTCAGCGGCGCGCTCGTCGCTGGTCGCGGCGTAGCCGTCCGCCTCGAGGAGGCCGGCGATCCGTTCGGAGTCGTGGTAGTTCATCTGACAACCGAACGTCTCGATGAAGTACTTAGGCGCCACGTCGTCTGCCCTTCGCTTTCGATCCTGACGGACTTTCGCTTTCGCCTTTTGCTTTAGTTTCGCTATCCCGACGTGTCGACAGAAGCTCGCGGGCCGAGGCGAGGACCTGCGGCGACACCTCTGCCCCTGCGATCATCCGGCCCAGCTCCCCTTCCCTGCCCGGCTCGTCGAGGCGGGTGACGATCGTCTGTGTCCGGCCGCCACGCACCTGCTTGGCGATCTGGAAGTGAGTGCCGGCGCGCGCGGCGATCTGCGGCAGGTGCGTGATGCACATCACCTGAGCGCGGCGTCCGAGCGCCTGCAATCGGGCGCCGACGGCGTCTGCGGCCGCCCCGCCGATGCCGGCGTCCACTTCGTCGAAGATCAACGTTCGACCCTGTTCATCCCGAGTGACGAGCAGATGCACGGCCAGCATGACACGAGACAACTCGCCGCCCGACGCGATTCGCGCCAGCGGACGCACTTCTTCGCCGGGATTCGGCGAGAAGTAGAACTCGACGGCGTCGAAGCCCGCGCGCGTCCAGGCCTCGGGCTCGCCGATCGGCTGGACCCGGACGTCCACGCGCGACTTCTGCATCGCGAGCTCGGCCAGGTCCTTTTCGAGCGCGCGGCTGAGCCGGCTCGCCGCGCTCTGACGCGCGGTGGAAAGACGGCGCGCGTCGGCGAGGAAGGCGTCCCGGGTTTCCCGCTCGCGCGCCTCGAGCGAGGCCACGCGCTCCTCGCTCGCGCCCAGGGCTGCCAGTTCGTCGCCGAGCGCCCGTTGCCTCGCCAGCACGCCGGCCAGCGACCCGCCGTGCTTTTTCTTCAGCCGTTCGAGTGCCGCCAGTCGATCCTCCACGGCCTGGAGTCGATCGGGACCGGCCTCGAGGCCGCTCGCGTACGAGCGCAGAAAGAACGCGAGATCCTCGAGCCGCGTTTTGATCTCGTCGCGCTGATCGAGGTACGGCGCGAATCGCGCATCGAGCGCCGCCAGATCCGCGACACGCTTCCAGACGACCGCCAGCGAGGCGAGCGCCGCGGTCTCCCCTTCGTACAACGCGGCGTAGGCTTCGTTCGACAACCGGCTCAGCCGATCCGCATTCGCGAGCACGGTCCGCTCGGCCGCGAGCGTCGCGTCTTCCTCCTCGCGCGGCGCGACCTTTTCGATTTCCTGCAGCTGAAACGACGCGATTTCTATCCGCGCACGTTTCTCGCGATCGTCGAGGCGCGTCCGATCGAGCGCGCCGGCGGCGGCCCGCCACTCGTCGAAGCGCGACGCGACGAGCCGCGTGAGCTCGTCGTGCCCGGCGAACGCGTCGAGGAGCGCGAGGTGCTCGGCCGGATCCAGCAGCGCCTGGTGCTCGTGCTGTCCGTGGAGATCGACGAGCCCGGTCCCGAGCTCGCGGAGCGCAGTGGTGGTGGCGAGCGTGTCGTCGATGAACGCGCGGCTGCGGCCCTGCGCCGAGAGCTCGCGGCGCACGATGACCTCGCGTCCGCCGGGCCGCTCGAAGATGGCTTGGACCGTCGCAGTGTCCTCACCGGTGCGGACGAGGTCGGCGCTCGCGCGCCCGCCGACGAGCAAGTCGATGGCCTCGACCAGCACGGTTTTCCCGGCGCCGGTTTCGCCGGTGATCACGTTCAGGCCGGGCTCGAACTCCACCTCGAGGGCGTCGATGACCGCGAGATGGCGAACGCTGAGGAAACGAAGCATGTCGAAACCGGAACTCCCATCGTATCAGACCTTTGACAGCTGCCTGACCGCATGCTACGCTTGCCTCGTTCGCGCTGTCCCAGCGGCGCATCACCACTTGCACAGTGGAGGTGTTTTTGCGCGCGCTTGGAACGCTGGTCCTGGCCCTCCAGGATCCGGGCCCCTCAACCGACGTCCCCCAGATCGACATCCTCTCGCTGATCCTTGGCGCGACATTGGTCGTCAAGATCGTGCTCGTACTGCTGCTGCTCTTCTCGGCGGCGTCGTGGGGCATCATCGCCTACAAGTACAGCCAGCTTCGGCGATGCGAGAAGCAGACCGGCACGTTCCTGGATGTCTTCCGCAAGAGCAGCCGGTTTTCCGAAGTGCAGGCAGTCTGCGCGAGTTTGAGTGCCAGCCCGCTCGTCGGACTCTTCCAGTCCGGCTATGCCGAGCTCAACGCCCAGCTGCGCAGCGCCGGTGAAGCCAAGCCGGGGGAACCGGCCGCGCGTCCAACCCTGAGGAGCCTGGAGGCGGTGGACCGAGCCCTGCTGCGCGCGTCGACCACCGAAATCGCGAAGCTCGAGCACCGCGTGTCGTTTCTCGCGACGACGGCGTCGATCACGCCGTATATCGGGCTGTTCGGCACCGTGTGGGGGATCCTGAATTCATTCCTCGGGATTGCCCAGACCGGAACGACGAGCCTCGCCGTGGTGGCCCCAGGCATCGCGGAGGCGCTGATCGCGACGGCGATGGGCCTGTTCGCGGCGATTCCCGCGGTCTACTTCTACAACGACCTCACGAGCCGCGTGAAGGCGTTCGCCAACACGATGGAGGACTTTTCACTCGAGTTCCTCACTATCGCCGAGCGCAACTTCACCTAGACGGAGCACGATGCCGAAGCTCGAGCCGATGCAGCAGCCGGTCGCGCGAATGGGCGGACGCCGCGCCCGCGCGATGCGGGTGTCCACCTCGCTGGCGGAGATCAACGTCGTCCCGCTCATCGACGTAATGCTCGTCCTGCTCGTTGTCTTCATGGTGGCCGCCCCGATGATGAAGCAAGGCTTCCCGGTGCAGCTGCCGAAGTCCGCGAAAAGTGCGCCGATCAAAATGCAACCGATCAGCGTCACCGTGCCGATAAGCTTTCGTAAGGACAAGCGCGTGATGATCAACGCGGAGAGCGTCGGGATCGACGTCCTCTCGGAGCGCGTCCGGCAGGAGCTGTCGGGGCGGGCGTCGCAGGACGTGCTCCTCGCCGCCGACGGCCAGGTCACCTATCAGGAAGTCGTGACGGTGATGGACGCGCTCAAGCGCGGCGGCGTGAACAACGTCAACATGGAAACGCAGCCCCTGCCGCGGAGGGCGCCATGACGGCGACGATGACGATGCGCGCGCCGGTCCCGCCGGGGCTCCGGAAGATGATGACGGCGTCGCTCGTCGTGCATCTGGCGGCAGTGGCGGCGATGGTGGCGGTGCCGCGCGAGTGGCTGACCAGGCGCGAGCCGGCGCCGCAGATGATGTCCGTGAGTCTGGGATCGTCGGGCGAGCGCACCGGCGGCCTGAACGCCGCCGGCGCGCAGCAGGTCGAGGAAGTGGCGCCGCCGCCGAAGCGCCCGGTGCCGATGCCGGCGGTTCAGCCCAAGCCCGAAACGGCGATTGCCGTGCCGAAGACGCCGCCCAAGCCGACGCCGCCGCCGCGCGCCACCGAAACGGCGGCCGCCGTCATCACGCCGCGGCCGCCGGTCACCGCTCCGCAGCCGACGGCGGGCACCGCGCGCACCTACACACCGACGACCGCGCAGGGCACGGGGCTCTCGATGGGCGGCGGCGCGGGCGGCGCGGTGGCGTCCTTCCCGGCGGATTTTTGCTGTCCGCAGTACATTGAAGAGCTGCTGCGGCGCATCGGCACCAACTGGCGGAAGAGCCAGCAGGAGCAAGGAACGACGACGATCAAGTTCGTGATCAATCGCGATGGATCGTTCAGCCGGCCCGAGATCGAGCAGTCGAGCGGCAGCGTATTGCTCGACGTCACGTCGAAGGATGCGTTCAACGGGCTGCGGCTCGATCCGCTGCCGAAGCAGTTCACCGAAGACAAGCTGACGATTCACCTGAAGTTCCCGTATGTGAGGTAGTGATGTTGGGCAGACTCTCCATTTCGATCGTCGCATTCGGATCCGTGGCGCTGGCCTTCTCCGGCCCGACGCTGTCCGGTGAGGACGTCACCAGCAGCGCGATCCAGGATCCCGCACCCCGGCAGCAGACCGACATCGTCGTCACCATGTTGAATGCCGGGTCGAACACGAAGGTCGGGATTCCGGACTTCCTCACGGGCGGCGGGAGTCCGGCGTTGCAGGCGGCGGCCAAGGCGATGGCCGACGTGCTCGAGTACGACCTGAACTTCGAGCGCGAGTTCGTCGTCGTGTCGCGCGCGGCCTCGGCGTCGATTCCGGCCGCGGCGACGCCCGAGGCGCTCCCCTTCCAGCGCTGGGCTGAAATCGGGGCGGACTACGTGCTGCTCGGGACGGTGCGCGAAGCCGGCGATCGGATGCCGGTGGACGTGCGCATGGTGAGCGTCAAGGGCGCGACCGCGGGACAGAGCGCCGGCTTCACCTACGACGGGTGCGCGGTCGCGAACCCGCGCTACTGCGCGCACTTCATCGCCGACGATCTGCACGAGAAGATTCGCAAGGTCCAGGGCGTGGCGCGCACGCGTCTCGCCTTCACGTCCGACCGCGACGCGACGCAGATGCCGGGCCGGGTGCCGGGCGCCGGCAATCAGGGCAAAGAGCTCTACATCTCCGACTACGACGGCTTCAACCAGCAGCGGCTCACGGCGAACCGCAATCTCAACCTCATGCCGAAGTGGGGGCCCGATCCGCGGACGCTGGCGTACACGTCGTACGTCACGGGCTTTCAGGAGATCTACATCACGCAGCTCGACGGCCGCCCGCCGCTCCGGCCCGCGGGTGGGAACTCGGACATCCACAACATGCTGCCGGCGGTGTCGCCCGACGGCTCGAAGGTGGCGTTCGCGTCGACGCGCAGCACCAACAACGGACACTGGGACATCTGGGTCGTCGATCTGGTCGGGAAGAATTTCCAGAACCTGACGCCCAACACGCCGAACAGCACCGAGAGCGCGCCGACCTGGTCGCCGTCGGGGCTGCAGCTGGCGTTCACCTCGGATCGCACGGGCAGCAATCAGATCTGGGTCATGAACGCCGACGGCACCGGCGCCCGCAAGATCAGCGCCGAGAGCCGCGCCGATCGTCCGTCGTGGTCGCCGCTCAACTACATCGCCTATACGGCCGAGACGTCGGCCGGACACGACATCGCGGTCTTCGACATCACCACGTCGGTCACCAAGATTCTCACTGACGGCATCGGCTCGAACGAAGGACCGGCGGTGGCGCCCAACGGCCGGCACGTGGTCTTCGCGACGTCGCGCTGGGGCAACAATCAGATTGCCATCGTCGATTATCCCGATAGAGGACAGATCCGCCGCATTACCCAGACGGGCGCCAACATGTACCCGAGCTGGTCGCCGTCGCCAAGGCCGTCCGGTGCGAAATAGCTAACCTCGAGGACCCCATGAGACGATTTTTCATCAGCCTGCTCACCGTCGCCGTGGCGACAAGTCTCGCCTGCTCCAAGCCGAAGACGCCGGGACCGGCCAGCACCGGCCCGCAGCCGTTCCCGGCCTCCGCCATCCCGCGTCCCGCCGACGTGCCAGTGCCGCCGCCGCCCATCCCTCCCGAGCCGGTGATTACCTCCGGCGGCGACATCACCAGCGGCTCGGCGGACAGCCGGTCGATCGCTGAGATCAACAAGAACTCGCCGTTGAAGCCAGCGTTCTTCGCCTACGACAGCGACACGCTCGACGACTCGGCCCGCAAGTCGTTGAACGAAAACGCGCAGGTGCTCAAGTCCAACGCCACCTGGATCATCACCATCGAGGGGCACTGCGACGAACGGGGCACGGCCGAGTACAATCTCGCCTTGGCCGACCGGCGCGCGCTTGCCGCCAAGAGCTACCTTGTGTCGCTCGGGATTGGCGCGGATCGCCTGAAAACCGTCAGTTACGGCAAGGAATTCCCGTTCGATACCGGCCATGACGAGGATTCCTGGTTGCAGAACCGGCGGGCGCATTTCACGCTGACGGCGAAATAGGACGAGAAAGACGGATCCATGACACGACTTCGAGCCTGCGTCCCCATTCTCTTCGTGTGTCTCGCCGCCGCGCCGGCCGGCGCGCAGAATCGCACCGAGCTCCAGCTCATGGCCGAGCTGCGCATGGTGCACGAAGAGGTCCAGCGCCTTCAGGCGAACATCAACGCGATCGTCGAGCAGCTCAAGGCGACCAACACGCGCGTCGACACCCAGTCCGAGGACATGCGGAAGGGGTTTGCGAATCAGAACGTCGCGATCGGCGAGATCCGGAACACGCTGGGCACGTTGAGCGCGCGCGAGAACGAGAGCGCGGTCAACGTCTCACGCCTCACCGGGGAGATGAAATCGATCCGCGACGGTCTGACGATTCAGCAGACGATGCTGAACAACATCATCAGCCTGCTCCAAACGCCGCCCGATCCGAATGCGGTCACCACGCCGGCGGCCGGCACGCCGCCGACGGGCGCCCCGCCGCCCGCGACCGCGCCCGGCATTCCCGCGTCGCCGTCGAGCTACTACAGCGCGGCGTTCGGCTTCTACGCCGCGACGAAGTTTGACGAAGCGATCGAAATGGCGCGGGAGGCGATCAAGCAGTTCCCGAGCTCGCCCGACGCGCCGCGTGCCCAGATGACCATCGGCGAGTCGTACTACCAGCTCGGGAAATTCAAGGACGCGCTCGAGGCCTACACGGCGGTGATCACCAGCTACAAGGACTCCGACCAGGTGCCCGACGCCTACTACAAGCAGGGGCTGGCCTATCAGCAGATGGGCCAGCGCGCCCAGGCCCGCGCAAGTTACCAGTATGTGATCAAGAATTATCCCGACAGCGTTGCGCGCACGCTGGCCGAACAGGCGCTCAAGAAGATCGGCGGCGCCAGCTAGACCCCCGCGCGCACCAACAGCCTCGCAGCAGAAGGACCCACATGGGCAGTGTGAACAAGGCGATCCTCGTCGGCAATCTGGGACGGGACGCCGAAATGCGCTTTACGGCCGGCGGCACGCCGGTCGCGACCGTCAGCCTCGCGACGACCGAACGATTCACCGACCGCGAAGGCCAGAAACGTGAAGACACGCAGTGGCACCGCATCGTCATCTGGGGCAAGACGGCGGAGTCGCTGCACGAATACCTCACCAAGGGCAAGCAGATCTACGTCGAGGGCCGGATCCAGACCCGCGAGTGGACCGACAAGGAAGGCAAGCAGAACAAGACGACGGAGATCCGCGCGGATCGGGTTGTGCTGCTGGGCGGTGGAGGCGGCGAAGGCCGCGGCCCGCGTCCGGCGCGCGGCGGCTACACCGAAACGCCAGAGCACGCGCCCGACACGTCGCCGGTCGACGCACCGCACGACGACGATATTCCGTTCTAAGCACTGGCGATTATCCGTGCCGGGTGCACGGTGCCCGGTGCACTGTGCCTGGGTGCTGCGTGCCACGTGCGGGGCGCCGAGTGTCCACGCGCGAGTGCGGAGTGCGGAGTGCCGAGTGCCGAGTGCGTGGGCCTAGTCCTAGGCCCTGGGCCTCGCCCCTGCCATCGTCAGCGCCAGCGGTTCGAGAACGGCGTGGACGGCGTCGACCGAGCCGGCCCGGAGCGCCCGGCGCGCGAGATCGGCCGCTTGGCGGCTGTCGAGCGCGGCCAGGCCGTGCTTGACGGCGGGAATCGCGCTGGGCGTCATGCTGAACGAGCGGAAGCCCAGCCCCACGAGGAGGGCCACGAGCAGCGGATCGGCGGCCATCTCGCCGCACACCGCGAGATCGCAGCGGGCGCGGCGCCCGGCGATCGCGACCCCGCGCAACAGCCGCAGCACTGCCGGAGCGGCCGGCTCGTAATGGCCGGCCAGGCGCTCGTCCGTGCGATCGACGGCGAGCGTGTACTGAATCAAGTCGTTGGTCCCCACACTCAGGAAATCGGCGCACGTGGCGAGCTGGTCGACCGTCAGCGCCGCGGCGGGCACCTCGATCATCGCGCCAATCGGGACGTCCACGCTGACGCCGGTGTCGCGGCGGATCTCCTCGATGAACCGCCGCGCCTGCCGCAACTCGTCGGCTGAGGTGACGAACGGCAGCAGCACGCGCAGCGTGCCCGCGTCGGCCGCGCGAAAGAGCGCGCGCATCTGCTCCCGGAATCGATCGTCGTGCTGCAGCGCGGCGCGGATGCCGCGCATGCCGAAGCGCTCGCGGTGCCCGGCGCCGCGCGGCGTCACGGCCCAGCGATCTTCGCCGGCGTCGAAGGTGCGGATCGTCACCGGCAACGGCCGCATCGCCTCGAGCAGGGCCCGGTAGGTCGCGACCTGCGCGTCCTCGGTCGCGGCTTCCGGGTGCAGGCTGTCGAGCAGGAACTCCGACCGGTACAGGCCGATCCCTTCCGCGCCCGCGTCGCGGACGCGCGCGACTTCCTCGGCAATCTCCAGGTTGGCGTCGAGGCGGATGCGCACGCCGTCGGCCGTCGCCGCAGGCCGCGTGCGCAGCTCGTCGAAGGCGCGCAGGCCGGCGCGCGCGATCTCGGCGCGCTGGCGCCACCGCTCGAGCGCCTCCTCGCCTGGCTCGACCGTGACTTCCCCGCTGGTGCCGTCCACCGCGATCGTCTGGCCGGGCAGAATGAGCTCCGTGCCGCTCGAGAGGCCGACGACGACCGGCACACCGAGCGAGCGCACGAGGATCACGGTGTGGTGCGTCGGGCTGCCGATGTTGCACACCAGGCCGTGGACGCGCGTCCAGTCCAGCTGCGCCGCCACCGACGGCGGCAGCTCGTCGACGACGAGAATCAACGGCGGATCGACTTCGGCGACGAGGCCGGCGAGCGGGTCGCGTCCCGGGCGCAGGTTGCTCTGCCACCGCCCGCCGACGTCGGACAGATCGCCGACGCGCTCGTGCAGCCAGGCATCGCCCTCGCGCGCAAAGCGTTCGTGCAGTTCGGTCACCGCGCGATCGATGGCCCAGTCGGCGTTGATGCGCTCGGTGCGAATCAGTTCGTCGGCGCGACGCGCGAGGAGCGGGTCGTCGAGCATCAGGAGCTGCGCGGCGAAGATGGCCGCCTGCGCCGGTCCAATCGTGCGGGAGACGCGCGACGAGATCTCTTCGAGCTCGAGGCGTGTCCGTTCGCGGGCCGAGCGGAGCCGCTGGCGCTCGCGATCGACGCCGCTCGACGCGAGCCGGTAGCGCACCTGGCGCGCGTCGCGCACGGCCACCACCGCCTTGCCGACGGCGATGCCGGGTGACACGCCGCGTCCGGCGAGTCTGGTCATGCGTCCTCGAAGCCGCGCTCGACCAGCCGGCCGAGCGCGTCGATGGCCTCGCCCTCGTCGGGCCCGTCCCCGCTGATGGTGAGCTGCGTGCCGCGCGCGGCGGCGAGAAGCAGCAGGCCGAGAATGCTCTTGCCGTCCATCGTGCGCGCCCCGAGCGTCACCCGGATCTGACTGTGGAACGTTTCGGCGAGCTTGACGAACCGCGCCGCGGCGCGGGCGTGCAGCCCGAGCGGGTTGACGACGACGACGTGGCGCGCGGTCACCTGGGGCTCATGCCTCGCGCGTGGTGTCCCGGTCGGCACGCAACAGATCCGACGCGACGCGGATGGCGGCGCGCCCGTGATCGCACAGATCGCGGGCCAGCGCCAGCACGTCAGTCGTGGCCGGCGCCTTGGCCAGCTTGATCAGCATCGCCAGGTTCACGCCGGTCACGACTTCGATCCGCCCGGCGTCGAGAAACGCGAGCCCGAGGTTCGACGGCGTCCCCCCGAACATGTCGGTCAGCAACAGGATTCCCGCGCCGGTGTCCACCTTCGCGATCGCCTTCGCGATGAGCTCGTGCGCCACCGCCACGTCGTCGTGCCAGCCGATCGAGACCGCCGAGAAGCGCGGGAGGTCACCGACGATCATCTCGGCGGCGTTGAGCAGCTCCGTCGCCAGCTGCCCGTGCGTGATGACGACGACGCCGATGCCCGATGCGGATTCGGTCACGCCGCCTCCCTACTCTTCCAGGACATCGCGGTGCCGGACACGCACGTCGGTGCCGCGGTAGCGCCGCAACCGCTTCCCCAGCGCCTCGGCCAGGGCCACCGAGCGGTGCCGTCCGCCGGTACAGCCGATCGCAATCGTGAGGTAGGTCTTCCCTTCGGCGATGTACTGCGGCAGCAGGAACCGGAGCAGGTTTTCGGTGAGCTGCAGGAATCGCCGTGCCGCCGGCGCCCGCAGGACGTACCGCGCGACCCGCACGTTGCGCCCGCTCCAGCGCCGCAGCGATTCCACGAAATGCGGGTTCGGGAGAAAGCGCACGTCGAAGACGAGATCGGCGTCGGGCGGGACGCCGCCGCGGAATCCGAAGCTGAGGACGGTGACGACGAGCGGCCGCGGCGCGCGGCCGCCGCCCAGCGATTCGACGATTCGCCGGCGCAGCTCGTGCACCGTGAGCGCGCTCGTGTCCACGACCTGATCGGCCAGCTGCCGAATGGGCAGCAGCAGCTGCCGCTCCTCGGTGACCCCTTCGGCCACCGACTGGTCCACGCCGAGCGGATGCGGCCGGCGCGTCTCGCTGAACCGGCGCAGGATCGCCGGATCGGCGGCTTCGAGAAACAGCAGCCGGACGCGCTGGCCGTACCGCCGCTTGAGACGCCGGTAGACGGTGGGAAACCGCTCGAGCTCCCGCCCTTCCCGCACGTCGACGACCACGGCCGCGCGGCGCATCTCGCGTTGTCCGCTGAGCGTGAGATCGGCGAACGTCGGAATGAGCGCGATGGGCAGGTTGTCGACGCAGAAGTAGCCGAGATCCTCGAGCGCCCGCAGTGCGTGCGACTTGCCGGCGCCCGAGAGCCCGGTGACGATGATGAACGGCGTGCCGTGCGGGCCGGCGCCGCGCCGTTCCCGGCGTCCCTGCGGGCGCGGGCGTGTCACAGATCCTCCAACTCGGTCTCGTCCTCGACGTCGCGGTCGCCGCGCCGCTCCAGGCGCCGCTCGAGCCGTTCGGCCAGCAGCTTGGCCGCGTGCCGTCCGCGCGAGCGCAGTAACTGGTTGCGCGCGGCCACCTCGACCAGCATGGCGAGGTTGCGGCCGGGCGCGACCGGCATCGTCACGAGCGGGACCTGCACGCCCAGGATCGTCATGGTCGCGGTGTCCAGGCCCAGCCGATCGTACTCGCGGCCGAGCTCCCAGCGCTCGAGCTGCACGACCAGTTCGACCCGCTTCGACGATCGTGTGGAGGAAACGCCGAAGAGATCGGTGACGTTGACCAGGCCGAGCCCGCGGACCTCGACGTGGTGCCGCGTCAACTCCGGGCACGTGCCGATCAGGATGGCTTCGCCACGGCAGCGGATCTCGACGGCGTCGTCGGCGACGAGGCGGTGGCCGCGGCCGATCAGGTCGAGCGCGCACTCGCTCTTGCCGATGCCGCTCTCGCCGGTCATCAACACACCGAGGCCGAGGATGTCCATCAGCACGCCATGGCGCGTCTCGCGAGGCGCCATGTGATCTTCGAGCAGCGTCGTCAGGCGCGCGATGGCCACCGGGGTCGCGAGCGCCGTGCGCAGGAGCGGCACGCCGGCACGCTCGGCCTCGCCGGCGAGCTCGGCCGGGCCGTCGAGCCCCATCGTGACCATGACGCAAGGAAAATCGCGCGTGAAGAGGCGGCGCAGCGCGTCAGCGCGCGCCGGCCGATCCATCCGCTCGAGGAACCGGATTTCGCTCTCGCCGAAGATAAGCACGCGGCCGGTACGCAGGTACTCGTCGAACCCGGAGAGCGCCAGGCCGGTCTTCTGGATGTATGGCAGCGTGATCCGGCGCTCGAGGCCGGTGGCGCCGGCGAGGAGCTCGAGATCCAGTCCGCCCGCGGCGCCACGTGCGCCGAGCAGGGCGCCGACCGTCACGCCGCCGGGCACGGTCAGGCCTCTGGCTCGATCAGCCCGAAGTGTCCGTCGGGCCGGCGGTAGATGACGGCGACGGCGTTCGAGGCGTCGTGACGGAAGACGAAGAACGATCGATCGCCGGTCGAGAGCGCCAGGACGGCGTCGTCGAGGCTCATGGGCCGGACCGGCGCGGTGCGTGACCGGATGACCCGGGCCGCGGGCCGTTCGGCGCCATCAACCGGCTCGAGGGGAGCGGCCGCGGCGACGCGGCCGCCGGTCTTGCGCCGGGTCTTCCAGCGGTCGGCGAGCTTGACCGCCTGCGCGCCCACTTTCTCGACCGCGGCCGCGACGGCGGTCGCGAGGAGGGCGTGGCGCCCGACCCCGTGCAGCATGTGGTCCCCGCGCGCGTGCAGCGTGATCTCGACGATGTGCTGGCCGCGCTCGCGCGCGACCACGCACTGGGCCGAGACCGCGCTGTCGCCGAGGACGCGGGCGAACCGTTTGAGCCTGCGGTCGATGTCTTGCCGGATCGTGTCGGTAATCGTGATCTGACGGCCGGTAACGAGCAGTTTCATGTCGGCGGCTCTTCTCGCAGTAGGCCGATCTCGCTCAGTACAGCACCTTGCGCTGGTTCGACGTCGGAATCTTCAGTTCCTCGCGATACTTCGCGATCGTCCGTCGGGCGAGCACGAGCCCTTCCTTCTGCAGGATGTTCATGATCTTGGAGTCACTCAGCGGCCGGCGCAGATCTTCGGCCTCGATGATCTTCTTGATCCGCTGCTTGATCGTGACCGACGAGACGCTCTCTCCATGCGAGCTGTTGATGCCGCTGTGGAAGAAGTACTTCATCTCGTAGACGCCTTGCGGCGTGTGCATGTATTTGTTGTTCACCACGCGCGAGACCGTGGACTCGTGCATGCCGATGTCGCTCGCGACGTCGCGCAGCACGAGCGGGCGCAGGTGTTCGATGCCGTGGTCGAGGAACGAGCGCTGGAAGCTGATGATGCTCGTGGCGACCTTGATGATCGTCTTCTGCCGCTGGTCCACGGACTTGAGCAGCCAGAGCGCGGACCGGAACTTGTCCTTGACGTAGGCGCGCGTCTCGTCCGAGGCCTCGCCGCCTTTGTCGAGCAGCCGGCGATAGACCGGGCTGATCCGCAACTGCGGCAGGCCGTCTTCGTTCAGCACCGCCCGGTAGCCCTCGTCGGTCTTGATAATGTAGACATCGGGGATGACGTATTGCGACTCGGCCGGCGTGTAGCGCGAGCCGGGCTTCGGATCGAGCTGCTTGATGAGCTCGATGTGGGTCTTGACCTCTTCCGGCTCGATCATCAACTGGCGCGCGAGCTCCGGAATGCGATGGTTCTGCAGCAGCCGCAGGTGGTCGCGCACGAGCGTCTCGCACGGCGTGCCGACCAGGCCGAGATGGCGGATCTGCAGCAGCAGGCACTCCTGCAGATCGCGCGCGCCGACGCCAATCGGATCGAACTTCTGGATGTGATCCAGCGCCCGCTCCACCAGGGTGATGTCCCAGTCGCCCAGCGCGGCGATCTCGTCCACCGAGGCGACCAGATAGCCGTCGTCGTCGATGTTGCCGATGATCGCGGCGCCGACGTCGCGCAGCGACTCGTCCACCGCCTGCAGGTTGAGCTGCCACATCAGGTGGTCGGCGAGCGAGCTCTTCGAGGAGAGCGTGTTCTCGATCGGCGGGAGCTCTTTGACTTCCTGCGGCTGGCGCGGACGATAGCCCTCGTCGAGATACTCGCCGAAGAAGTACTCGTAGTCGGCGTCGTCCCAGGGCTCGTCCTTGCGCTCGGGTTTCTCCGGCTCTGGCGCCGCCTCCGGGGTCGCGGCCGGTTCCTGTTCGGCGGCCGGATCCTCGGCCGGCGTCTCCTCGAGCAGCGGATTCTCCACCATCTCCTGGTTCAGGAGGTCGGCCAGCTCGAGCGTCGACATCGGCAGCAGCTTGATTGCCTGCTGCAATGACGGCGTCAGAATGAGCTTCTGAACGAGCCGCGCGTGGAGCTTTTGCTGAATGGCCATCTCGGTCTGGTGCGTCGCCTGACCTCAATCTTAGTCCAGCTTCGGCGATCTGCTCAGTCCAGACGGAAATCGGCACCGAGGTAAATCCGCTTGACTTCCTCGTCGGCTGCCAGACTGTCCGGCGTGCCTTTGCGAAAAACCACGCCATCGTGAACGATATAGGCCCGATCCGTGATCCGGAGCGTCTCCCGTACGTTGTGATCGGTCACCAGCACGCCGATCCCCCGTTCCTTCAGGTGGTGAATAATGCGCTGAATTTCACCGACCGCGATGGGATCGATCCCCGAAAAGGGCTCGTCGAGCAGCATGAACTTCGGCCGGTTGACGAGGGCGCGGGTGATCTCGACGCGGCGGCGCTCCCCGCCCGACAGGGTGTATGCCTTCGATCGCGCGAGCGGCGTCAGATTGAGCTCGGCCAGCAGCTCGGCCAGCCGCGCCTGGCGCGACTCGCCGTTGGACGGCACCGTCTCCAGAATCGCGCGCACGTTCTGCTCGACCGTCAGCCCGCGGAACACGGACGGCTCCTGCGGCAGGTAGCCGATGCCTTTGCGCGCGCGGATGTACATCGGATCGGACGTGACGTCGTGCTCGTCGAGCACGACCTTGCCGGCGTCAGGGCCGACGAGCCCGACCACCATCGCGAACGTCGTCGTCTTCCCCGCCCCGTTCGGTCCGAGCAGGCCGACGACTTCGCCCGACGACACGTCGAGGTCGACGTTCTTGACGACCGTGCGGCCGCTGTACGACTTGGTGAGACCTTCCGTGCGGAGCGTCGCCATCAGCGAATGGATCGCAGCGACTGATCGCAGGGCATCGAGTCCGTGCCGCCGGGCACGCCCCCCTGGTCGAGCACGCGAACCGATCCGTCCTTGCGGTTGAGCACGATCTTCAGCCCGCGCGTGAGATCGCACTGCGCCGAGCCCTTCGCGCCGGCTTGCTGCTGCCGCGGGGACTTGACCAGGACGGGCTTGCCGGACAGAACGTAGACGTCGGTCGCGACGTCGTAGTCGAGGATCTCGCCCGTGGCCTCGTAGCCGCCCGGCATCTGCGCGAAGAACTTCTCCTTGCCGCCCTCGACGTGCATCTGCTCGAGCGCTCGGCCTTCCTTCGCGAGGAGCAGACGAATCAGCTGACCGATAGTCTCCCCGTCAGTGCTCTTCATCACGACTGGCGCATCCTTGCCCTCGTACGTGGCCGTGCGCTTCGCATCGTCGTAGTGGAACACGTTGGCAGTGACATGGTATTCCGCCGGCTTGGCGGTCGTCGATTGACCGCTCTGCACGGTCATCTCGAACGTCGTGCTGACGTGGCCGGTAGCGTCGAGGTTCTGACTCGCGTCGTCGAGGCGGATCTCGTCGCCGAGCACTTCGCTGCGTCCCTGGAACACCCGGGCCAGCGCCGCGGCCGTTCCCGTATAGACCGCCTTGCCGCTCGTGTTGGTGTAGGCGAACGCCTCGGCCAGGCCCCTGATCGGCTCCTTGTCGTTGAAGAGTCCGCCGGACCGCTTGCCCGACGCGTCCGGATCCGGCAGCGTCAGCGTCCGCACGGTGCCGGTGGCCTTGAGATCGTGCGAGGTCGTGTTGATCTCGATGAGGTTCCCGTCCACCTGCACCTTCGTGTCGGTCACGTTGGGGATGCGTTTCGGCGCACGCTCGCCCTGCCGCAGGATCAGCAGTCCCTGCGCTTCTCTGTACTCAGCGAGATCCGCTCGCGCTTTCATCGTGCCGTCCACGAACTCGACGTTCTGCCGGAACTCGGCGGTGTCGATCGCGTCCAGTCGTCCCTTGAGCGTCAGGACGAGCTGCGCCGACGTCGCCCGCGTCAGCTTCGGCGGGCCGCCGGCCGGCTGGCGCCGTTCCTCGAACGACACGTCCTTGTCGAACACGGCGGCCTTGAGTCCCGCCTTGTCGTCGCCGCTCGCGGCGAGCGAAGCGGAGCGAATCGTGCGGGCGGGTGCGTCCTTGTCCGGCGGCAGGATCACCTCCACGCGATCCTGAGCGTCGAGTTTGGTCAGGGTTCGGCCATCCGGCGCGGTCGTGACATCGATACGCGATCCGGCGATCGACTTGCGCAGCTTGGCCTCGGTGAGGACGACCGACGCCTGGTTCACCAGCGTCGCGTGCTGGAGCGTCCGTCCGTCGGGCTGAAACGTCAGCGTGATGTTCTCCGCGTGCATTTCCGGCGTGCCGCCGTCGGGCGAGAGCGGCGTGACGCTCCCGTGGCCGCGCAACTCGAGATAGCGGATCGACTGCTCGTCCTCGGTGAAGTAGAGGGTCGCGATGTCGCCAAACAGCGTGTCCGTCTCGGTCACGATCGTCGCGTTCTGATCGAGAAAGAGCGACTTCTTGCCGCGCTGGAGGATCATCATCCTGGACGTCGCTTTCGCGGCGCCCTTTCCCTGCGGGTCGGGTGCGACCTGCGCGCTCGCCTGATCGAGCAACTGGAACGTCTCCTGATCCCGGTTATAGATCGCGCCGAGGCCCTTCCCCGACAGTCGTCCCTTCTCGAACTTCGCCTCGCCCGGCATGGTGACGATGCTCGTGGCGTCCTGATAAGTGGCGCGCTCGGTCTCGAGCTCGAGGCCGTCGCCGGTCTTCATCCGGACGTGACCGACGACGGTCAGCTCGCCGGGCAGGTTGGAGTCGTTCACCCCTTGGCCCTGCGTGTCGAGCGTATCGCCCCAGAGCTCGAAGGCCGGCTCGTCGAACCGCTTGATGTGGATCTTCTCGAAGTGATTCCGGCCATCCTCGTAGTGACGGCTGGACGCGAAATCGATCTCCGCGCGCGTCTTGCCGGTCGTGAGGTCCCTGATGACCCTTCGTCCGACGCCGCCTTCCATCTTGGCGGTCTTGTCCTGGGTCTCGATCTTGGCGCTGGGCGCAGTCGCCGGCGCGCGCTCTCGCCGCAGCACGAAGAGCGCGATCGCGGCACCCACGCCGATCGCGGCGATGACGAGCCGCGCGCGCTTCTGCCAGATCACGAGACGGCCGCCCCTGCCGACGATCGGACATCAGCCACGGTCAGCTCCGTCGTCTTCTCGCCCTGGAATTCGCCCTGATCGAGCGAATACGCGAGCTCGAAGCCGAAGCGATTGGCGTTGAGAAACTCCTCGCGCTCGACGGCGCGCCACGCGATCGCGCGGAACGACCGGCCCTGCTGCCGCAGCAGGAGCGCCAGGTGCCGTTCCTTCAGACGCCGAGCCGGCTGAAGCAGCTCGACAGGCGCGGCACGAAACACCGGCTTGGGATTGGCGGCGCCGAAGGGACCGAGCCGCGTCAACCCCTCGATCACGTCTCCTGAAATCTCGCGCAGGCCCAGCGGCGCGTCGATGCGCAGACGCGGCACCAGGTCCTCGGGACCCAGCCGGTCGTTCGCGATCGCCGTGACGCGGCGGCGGAGCTCGCCGATTCTCGCCGATTCGATCGTCATGCCCGCGGCCTGCCGATGGCCGCCGAACCGGATGAACACGTCGGCACAGCTTTCGAGCGCACCGAGGAGGTCGAACGCCGGGATGCTGCGCGCAGATCCGTGCGCCACGCCGTTGTCCACCGACAGCACGATGGTCGGCTTGCTGTACGTCTCCGCCAGCTTGGACGCCACGATGCCGATCACCCCCCGGTGCCACCCGTCGCCCGCCACGACGAGCAGGTTCTGGCCGCCGATGTCCGGGTCGTTGTCGATCATGCGCCGGGCGTCGGTGAGAATCGCCGCCTCCTGCTCCTGGCGGCGGGTGTTCTCCGCGGTCAGGTTGCGCGCCAGCTCGCGGGCGCGGCTCTTCGTGTCGCCGTCGCGCCCTTTCATGAGCAGCAAATCCAGCGCCAGGTTCGCCGAGCTCATCCGTCCGGCGGCGTTCAGCCGCGGGGCCAGGACGAAGCTGACGTGAAAGCTGTCGATGGTGCGTCCGGTCAGCCCCGCCTCTTCGAGGAGGGCCTCCAGGCCGGCTGTGTGCGGCCCGCGCGAGAGTCCCTCCAGCCCGCACCGCGCGATGACGCGGTTCTCGCCGATGAGGGGCACGACGTCGGCCAGCGTGCCGATAGCCGCCACTTTCACAAAGTGCGGCAGCAGGTCCAGGCCGCGGCCGCTCGCCACGAACAGCCCGTGGACGAGCTTCAGCGCCACACCCACCCCCGCCAGGCTCTTGTCTGGATACCGGCAGTCGGCGCGCTTGGGATTGATGACCGCCAGCGCGTGAGGCAGGTCGGCTTCCGGTTCGTGATGGTCGGTGATGATCAGATCCAGGCCGAGCTCGCGGGCGCGATCGGCCGACGCCATGGCACGGATGCCGCAGTCGACCGACACAATCACGCGTGCGCCGGCGGCGGCGAGCCGCTCCACCGTGGCCGGCTGCAGCCCGTAGCCGTCGCGGAACCGGTCCGGGACGAAGTGCGCCACTTCCCCGCCAAGCACCTCGATTGCGCGGCGAAGCACGACCGTTGACGTCACGCCATCGACGTCGTAGTCGCCGTGAATCGCAATCGCCTCGTGGCGGGCGACGGCGGCGAGGATCCGATCGACGGCCTCGCGCATCCCGGTGAGCAGGAACGGATCATGGAGCTGCGTCAGCGAGGGCGCCAGGAACTGCCGCGCCGCCGCCGGGTCGTCGAGACCACGCTGGCACAACAGCCGGGCGATCACGTGGGGGACGCCCACCGCGGCCGCCGTGGCGGCCACGCGCGCGTCGTCGCAGGGCACGTCTTCCCAGACGCGTCGAATCATCAGCTCGACGGCTCCGCGGCTCCGTCGTCCACGAAGGCCCGGCCGGCCGTGCCCATCGCGCGGAATTTCTGATAGCGCGCCTCGAGGCGATCGGCCGCGGACATCGCCTGCAGGACCGTCAGATGACGGGCGACGGCTTCAGCCACGAGGTCGGCCGCCAGCGTGTAGTCAAGGTGCGCCCCGCCGACCGGCTCCTTGACGATTTCGTCGATCAGGCCGAACGAGAGCATGTCCGCCGCGGTGATCTTGAGCGCCTCGGCGGCTTCCACCTTACGCGCGGCGTCGCGCCACAGAATGGCGGCGCACCCCTCCGGCGGGATGACGCTGTAGACCGAGAACTCCTGCATGAGCACGCGATCGCCGACCGCGATGCCGAGTGCCCCGCCGCTGCCCCCCTCGCCGCACACGACGACGATGATCGGCGCGTCGAGCAGCGCCATCTCGCGCAGGTTCAGCGCGATCGCTTCGGCGACGCCACGCTCCTCGGACTCGACGCCCGGGTAGGCCGCCGGCGTGTCGACGAACACGACGATCGGCCGCTTGAATTTCTCGGCCAGCCGCATGACCCGGAGCGCCTTGCGATACCCCTCGGGCTTGGCGTACCCGAAGTTGCGGAAAATCTTCTGCTTGGTGTCGCGCCCCTTCTGGTGGCCGAGCACGACGACCGGCTCGCCGTGAAAGAACCCGAGTCCGGTGACGATCGCCTTGTCGTCGGCAAACCGGCGGTCGCCGAAGACCTCGGTGAAATCCGTGAACATCCGCTCGACGTAGTCGAGCATGCACGGCCGGTTGGGGTGGCGCGCCACCTGCACGCGCTGCCAGGGACCGAGGCCCGCGTAGATTTCCGCCCGGAGCTCGTGGGCGCGCGCCTCGAGGCGGGCGATGGACTCCTGGCGCTCGGAGGTCTGCGGCATCATTCGCAGCGCCTCGATCTCTTTCAGGAGTACGGCGACCGGTTCCTCGAAATCAAGCGTATCGGGCATTCAGTCCTTCACTCATTCACTCATTGTTAATGAGGCAATGGGGCAATGAGGCAATGAGGCAATACAAACGCTTGTCTCGGGCCACGCGGCATGGCGACAAGTGCATGTATTGCCCCATTGCCTCATTGCCCCATTGCCCCATTGCCTCATTAACCAGAGTCATTTGAGAGTGACCGCGCCCGAGCCGCACACGGCTTCGACGTCGCGGACGAACTGATCGCTCGGCTTGATGCGGCGGGCGGTCGCGACGCGCGTCCGCAGGTGCGGCCCGTGGCCGTTCAGATCGACGACGAACGAGACGCGGCGATCGCCCGGATGGCGTTCGAGCACGGTGGCGAGCGCGTGCATCTGCACCTTGCCGAGCGCGGCGGCGGCGAGCCGGATCTCGACCTCGCGCACGGCGCGCTCGCGCGCCGCCTCGAGCGAAGTGATCTCCGACACGACGAGCCGGCTCGATTCCTCGTCGCGCTCGTACTTACCGCGCACGAGCAGCATCGCATCGTCGGCGACGAGACCGCCGTACTTCTCGAACGCTTCGGGAAAGACGACCGCTTCGACCTTGGCGATGTCGTCCTCGAGCATGAACACGGCCATGCGGTCGCCACGCTTGGTCTTGAGCGGCCGGAGGCCGGTGACGACGCCCCCGATGGACACGTCGCCCTCCGATTGCGTGAGCTCACCGGGGCGCCGCGCGCCGAGGGCCGCCAGGGTCTCGGCGAAGCGCTGCAGCGGATGGCCGGACATGTAGAGGCCGAGCGCTTCCTTTTCGTAGCCGAGCGCTTCGGTTTCCGACCAGGCGGCGACCGCCGGCAAGGACACGGTATCCAACTGTTTCGCGGACGTGTCGGTGTCGCCGCCGAACAGCAGTTCCTGCCCCTGGTCGCGATCGCGCTGATGGCGGCCGCCGTGATCGAGCACGCGGTCGAGGCCGGCGACCAGGCGCGGCCGCCACGCGCGATAGTTTTCCCGCCCGTCGGCCGCGAGCGAATCGAAGGCGCCTGCCTTGATCAGACACTCGAGCACCTTCTTGTTCACCAGGCGCAGATCGATCTGTTCGGCCAGCTCGAACATGGAGGAGATCCGGCCAAGCGCCCGGCGGGTCTCGAGGATCGAGGCGATCGCCCCTGCGCCCGCGCCCTTGACGGCGCCCAGTCCGAAGCGCACACCGTCAGGCTGGACGACGAACTGCCACTGGCTTTCGTTGATGTCGGCCGGCAGCATCGGGACGCCGAGCTCACGGCATTCCGCCAGATACAACGCGACCTTGTCGGACGACTGCGACTCGATCGTGAGCAGCGCCGCCATGAAGTGACGCGGGTAGTTCGCTTTGAGGTACGCCGTCTGGTACGCGAGCAGCGCGTAGGTCGTCGAGTGCGCTTTTGGAAAGCCGTAGCCCGCGAAGTACTCGATGAACTCGAAGATCTTGGTCGCTTTCTTCTCGGAGATGCCGTTGGCCTTGCACCCGTCCACGAAGCTGGCGCGCTTGGCGGCCATCTTGGCCGCGTCCTTCTTGCCCATCGCGCGACGCAGCTCGTCGGCCTGTCCGAGCGTGTAGCCGGCGAGCTCGCTCGCGAGCCGCATGACCTGTTCCTGGTAGGCGATGACGCCGTAGGTGTCCCGGAGGACCGGCTCCATCTGCGGCAGGTCGTACTTGATCTCGACCCGGCCGTGCTTGCGCGCGATGTAGTCGTCCACGACGCCGCCGCGGAGCGGGCCTGGCCGGTAGAGCGCGTTCAGCGCGATCAGATCTTCGAGACACTGCGGCTTGGCCTTGCGCAGCATTTCGCGCATGCCCGAGCTCTCGAACTGGAACACGCCGTGCGTCTGCCCGGCCTGAAAGATCCGATACGCGCCCGCATCGTCCATCGGGATCGCGGCCAGATCGAGCCGCACGCCCTCGGTCTCCTCGATGTGCTTCACGGCGTCGTCGAGGAGCGTGAGCGTGCTCAGGCCGAGGAAGTCCATCTTCAGGAGGCCGACTCGCTCGATCTCCTTCATCGCCCACTGCGTGGTGATTTCGCCCTCGTCCTTCTGGCTCTTGTAGAGCGGGACGAACTCGGTGAGCGCCCTGGGCGCGATCACGACACCGGCCGCGTGGACCGACGCGTGGCGCGTCATGCCTTCCAGCCGGCGGGCGACCGCCAGCAGATCCTTGACGCGCGGGTCCCGCTGCTCCAGCTCTTTCAGCGCCGGGTTCTCCGCGACGGCGAGATCGAGCGTCATCTCGAGCTGGTTCGGGATCAGCTTGGCGACCCGATCGACCTCCGAGATCGGCATCTCCATGACGCGGCCGACGTCGCGCACGGCGGCGCGCGCCTTCATCGTGCCGAACGTGATGATCTGCGCGACGTTTTCGCGGCCGTATTTCTCGGTGACGTAGGTGATGACTTCGCCGCGGCGCCGCTCGCAGAAGTCGACGTCGATATCGGGCAGCGTGACCCGTTCCGGATTGAGGAACCGCTCGAAGTACAGATCGTAGTGCAGCGGATCGACGTCCGTGATCTTGAGACAGAACGCGACCAGGCTGCCGGCCGACGAGCCGCGTCCCGGACCTACCGGGATGCTCCGTTCGCGCGCGTAGCGGATGAAATCCCAGACGATGAGGAAGTACCCGGGATACTTCATCCGCTTGATCAGATCGATCTCGTAGGCCAGCCGTTCGTCGTACTCCGCGATCGGCCGCCGGAGCTCGCCGCGCGCGGCGAGCTCGCTCAGCCGGACGCGCCGCTCCTCGAAGCCGGCCCGGACGATTTTTTCGAAGTACGAGTCCACCGTCTCGCCCGGCGGCACGGCGAAATTGGGCAGGTGCGCCGCGCCGTCCACGAGCTTGACGTTGCAGCGCTCGGCGATCTGCATCGTGTTCTGCAGGGCGTCGGGATACCCGCTGAAGACTGCGGCCATCTCGTCGGGCGTCTTCAGGAAGAACTGGTCGCCGTGGTACTTGAGGCGCTTCTCGTCGCTGACGCTCTTGCCGGTCCCGATGCAAAGCAGGATGTCGTGCGGATGCTGGTCGGCCTGACGGAGGTAGTGCACGTCGTTGGTGGCGACGAGCGGCAGGCCGAGATCGCGCGCGATCGGCAGCAGGCCCGTGTTCACGATGCCCTGCTCTTCGATGCCCTGATCCTGCATCTCGAGGAAGAAGTTGTTCGGGCCGAGGATGTCGCGGTACGTGGCGGCGGCCTCGAGCGCCTTGCGGACGTTCTCCGTCCGGATGCCCGTCGCGACCTCCCCTTTCAGGCAGCTGCTCAGTCCGATCAGTCCGGCGGCATGCGACGCCAGCAGCGCCTTGTCGATGCGCGGCTTGTAATAGAAGCCTTCGGTGTACCCCGAGGACACGAGCTTGATGAGGTTGTGGAATCCCTCGGACGTTTCGGCCAGCAGCACCAGGTGGTTGGCCGTCTCGCCGGGCTGGCCCGATCGATCCGTCCGCGCCCCCGGCGCGACGTACACCTCACAGCCAAGGATCGGCTTGACGCCGCGTTTGCGCGCCTCGTCGTGAAACGTCACCGCCGAGAACAGATTGCCGTGCTCGGTCACGGCCACCGCCGGCATTTTCAGCTCGGCGACCCGGTCGAGCAGCTCCCCGACGCGGCAGGCGCCGTCGAGCAGCGAGAACTCCGTGTGCAGATGCAGATGGACGAATTCGTTCATTGTCAGGACTCCCGGCGTCCTTCGGACGCCGGGAGGCTTTTCCTCTATTCCCACTCAATGGTCGCCGGCGGCTTCGAGCTGATGTCGAACACGACGCGATTGATGCCCCGCACTTCGTTCACGATGCGCGACGACATGGTGGCGAGCAAGTCGTGCGGCAGCCGCGCCCAGTCGGCGGTCATGCCGTCGCGGCTCTCCACGGCACGAATCGCGACCGTGTGCTCGTACGTCCGCTCGTCGCCCATCACGCCGACGCTCTGCACCGGCAGCAGCACCGCGAACGACTGCCAGAGACGACGATACCAGCCGGCCTGGCGGATTTCATCGGCGACGATCGCGTCGGCGCGGCGCAGCAGGTCGAGCCGCGGCCGCGTGATCGGCCCGACCAGCCGCACGGCCAGTCCGGGCCCCGGGAACGGCTGGCGCCACACGAATTCGTCCTCGAGCCCGAGCGACGTGCCGACCGCACGGACTTCGTCCTTGAAGAGCTGACGAAGCGGCTCGACCAGCTTGAACTTCATGCGTTCGGGCAGCCCGCCGACGTTGTGATGGCTCTTGATCGCCGCCGACGGGCCGACCACCGACACGCTCTCGATCACGTCCGGGTAGAGGGTGCCCTGGCCGAGGAAGTCGAACTCCCCGATTTCGGTCGCGCGCCGCTCGAACACGTCGATGAACGCGGCGCCGATGACCTTGCGCTTCTGCTCGGGATCGACGACGCCGGCGAGCCGCTCGAGGAACAGATCGCTCGCGTCCACGAAATCCAGCGGCAGCGCGAGCTTCGTGAACCGCTCGCGCACCTGCGCCGCTTCGTTCAGCCGCAGCAGCCCGTTGTCCACGAAGATGCACGTCAGCCGATCGCCGATGGCGCGATGCACGAGCATCGCGGCGACCGTCGAGTCCACCCCGCCCGACAGCCCCAGCACCACCCGCTTGTCGCCGACCTGTTCGCGGATGCGCGCGACGCTCTCCTCGATGAAGGACGCCATCGTCCAGTCACCGCGGCAGCCGCAGACCTGGAACGCGAAGTTCCGCAGGATCTGATCGCCGCGCTCGGTGTGCACGACTTCGGGGTGGAAGAGCAGGCCGTACAACCGCCGGCCGGGGTTCTGAATGGCGGCCACCGGCGCGTTCGCCGACGTCGCCACGACGTCGAAGCCGGGCGGGGCGGCCGCGACGAAGTCGCCGTGGCTCGCCCACACTTTCAGCGCCGGTGGCACGTCGTCAAAGAGCATCGCGCCATCGAGGACGTTCACGATCGCGTGCCCGTACTCGCGCTGCGGCGCCGGCTGCACCCGCCCGCCGAGCGTGTGCGTCATCAGCTGCATGCCGTAACAGATGCCCAGCGTCGGCGTGCCGAGACCGAGAATGGCGGGATCGCTCATCGGTGCCCCCGGTTCCGAGACGCTCTTGGGCCCGCCCGACAGGATGATCCCGGCCGGCTGTCGCCGCGCGATCTCCGCGGCGGGCGTCGAGGGCGGCAGAATCTCGGAGTACACCGAGAGTTCGCGCAGCCGTCGCGCGATGAGCTGGGTGTACTGCGAGCCGAAATCGAGCACGACGATCGTTTGATGTGTCACTGGCGGCGGGGACGAAAGCAACGACGAGGCCGATGCGTCACGCGAACCCCGCTATTATAAGCGGGTGTCCGACATGACGACCACGACATCTTGGGGTGTCGTCATTGGCTTGAGCCTTCTGCTACCCCAGACGCCGGTCACGACGCCGCAAACAGGTCCGCCGGTTCCCACGACGGCGCAAGCGCCGGCGGCCCCGGCGCCGCCCGCCGCGGCGCCGTCGCCCGCGTTCGGTCCCGCCTGGCGGCAGAAAGTCGAGGTCGCGGGCACGGTCGGCATGGTCGTCACCGACACGACGCTCGTGACCACCGACAGCGACGCCGGCGTCACCGCGCGCGCGCTCGGCGACGGGCACGTGCTGTGGGCCGCGCCGCTGCCGTCGCGGCTTCCGCCGCTTGCGGCCGGCACGTTCGTCGTCGTCGCGTCGGGCGGCCGGCTCGTGGCGCTGGACCTCGCCTCGGGCCAGCCGAAGTGGACCGTGAACGACGCCGGCGATCCGACGAGCCTGTTGTGGCACAACGCGCTCGTGATGACCGCCTCCGGCACGACGGTGCGCGCCTGGGGCGCGGACGGCAAGGAGACCTGGCGCCAGGAAGCCGATTCACGGATCGCGGCGCCGATCGCCGCCGAAGCCGAGCTCGTGTTTGCCGGGCTCGAAGGACAGAAGCTCGTCGCCTTCGACGCGAAGACCGGCGCCCTTCGCTGGGCTCAGTCGCTGGAGACGGTCCCGAAAACGCTGCTGGCCTTCCAGGGCCGCGTCTACTTCACCGGTCAAGACGGCGACTTCTACGCCTATCTTCAGCGGCCGCAATTGCAGTGGGACTGGCGGTACAGCAATCGGCTCCCGCCGGCCGTTGGCGCGCCGGTCACCGACGACCGGCGCCTGTATGTCGCGTTCCTCGACAACACTGTGCGCGCGTTCGACGTGAAGATCGGCAACGAGCGATGGCACCAGCCCATCGGCGCGCGACCGGCCGCCGGACCGTTCCTCGTCGGCGAGCACGCGTGCGTGCTGACGACGCCGGGGAATCTGGTGATGCTGAGACGCCGCGACGGTGCGTTCGCGCTCCCGGCGAAACCTGCCGCCCCGCCTGCGCCACCGCCCGATACGGCCGCGGCGCCAGGCGCGAAGCCGGCGATCATCAGCCGGCAGACGCTGCTGACCTATGCCGTCGGGCCCGACGGCACGATCGTCGTGACGGTCGTCGTCGGTGACGACGGCTCACGAACACTGGTGGCGTGGCGGTATTCGACCGAAACTGCACCGGTCGCGAAATAGATCAGATTGAGGACACGGGGCTGTCGGCCGGGGCGTGGGACGCTTCTTCGACGGCCTCGGCGAGCCGCTTGACGCCTTCCTCGATCCGCTCTGGCGAGGCGGACGAAAAGCACAGCCGCAGGAATCGATCGCCCGTGCCGTCCACGAAGAACGCCGCGCCCGTGACGAAGATCACTCCGCGCCGCCGGGCGACCGACAGCAGCCGGTCGCTCGTCAGATGTCCGGTGAGCTCGGCCCAGAGGAAGAAACCGCCGCGCGGCGGCACCCAGCCGAGCTTTCCCGTCAAGCGCGCGTCGAGCGCGCGGCTCATCGTGTCGCGCTTTTTCTGATAGTAAGCGCGCAACACCGGGAGGTGCCTGGCGAGCAGCCCGCGCCGGTACGCCTCATAGACGACGCGCTGATCGAGGCCGCCGGTGCACAGATCTCCGGCCTGCTTGGCCAACTCGAGTTTCGCCGCCACCGGCGCCGGCGCGCTCAACCAGCCGACGCGGAAGCCCGGCGCGAGCGTCTTCGAAAAACTGCTGAGGTAGATCACCCGGCTCGTGTCGATGGCCGCGATCGGCCGCGTCTCTTCTTCGCGCGTCACGTCCGGGAAGTAGAGATCGCGATACGGATCGTCCTCGACGATGAGCACGTCCTGCCGCTCCGCCCACTCGAGCAGCCGCGCGCGCTTCTCGAGGCCGATCAGCAGGCCCGAGGGATTCTGAAAATTGGGCACGAGGTAGAGGAACTTGATCCGCCGGCCCTCGCTGCGGAGCTTGCGCACGGTCGTGTCCAGGTGATCGAGATCGACACCATCCGGCTCCTGCCGAATGCCGACGAGCGACGCGCCGGTGTTTCGGAACGCGGTGATCGCGCCGGTATAAGACGGCAGCTCCATCAGCGCCACGTCGCCGGGATCGAGCAGCACGCGCCCGATGAGGTCGAGTCCCTGCTGCGAGCCGGTGGTGATGACGACCTGATCGGTGCGGCTTTCGATGCCGCGCGTCTTCATGATCTCGAGGCTGACGTCGCCGAGTGGCTTGAATCCGCGCGTCGGTCCGTACTGCAGCACCGATCCGTCGCTGCCGGTGAGCGTGTCGCTGGCGATCTCGGCGAACGCCTTCCACGGAAACACGTCCTCGGCAGGATAGCCGGGCGCGAAGGACACCATGTCCGACGCTTGAGCGAGCACGGCGCCCATCTGCCGGATGGCCGATTCGCGCATCGTCAGCGCGCTTCGTGAGAGGAACTGCTCGTGATTGGTCATGCCTGGAGAATCCTCAACCCGCCGGACGCCGCCGGCTGCTGCGGCGTGGCGAACCGCCGGTACTGCGTTTGATATGCCGCGAGCGACGTCAGACTGATGTACTGGAACAGCCATCCCCGCAGGATCCACGCCGCCGCCTGCAGCGGCCAGACGAGAAGGCCGACGAACGGCACCCAGCCGATGAGCGCGAGACTGGCGGTCGCGGTCAGGGAAACGGCGGTCCCGACCATCGTCACCAGGCTCATCACGGCGAAGATGCCGACGACCTGGCGTGCGTCTGCGACGAGAAACGCGCGCACGCGCGCCAGCGCGGTCCGTACCGAGCAGTCGTCGCTCACGAGGACGACGCGCGCGAGGTTGTAGAGAAAGTTCACCAGCGTGATCGACACGACGCACGCGCTCGTGGCGACGAGGACCAGCAGCGGCCACGCCGCGCCCCATGTCGACTGCACCGCGGCGCGGAAGCCGAACGTGATCGCCAGGATGTACAGCGAGCCGATCACGAGGTACAGGAAACCGAGTCCGGCCGCGAGGATTGCCGCGCGCCGGCCGAAGCGCTGCATCGCCTGAAGCACGGTGGCGAGGTGATACGCGGAGGCGCGGCGGAGCGACTCATGGCGGACCGGACCGCGATAGAGCTCATCGGCCTGCCGCTCCCCTTGCACGAGGATCGCGAGCGTTCCGGACTTGACCACGAACATGATCATGCTGCCGCCGTAGGCGACGAGGCCGACGGCCGCCAGAAACGCCGTCAGCGCGACCGGCGCGTTGAAGAGCGACGCCACGATCAGGTCGGCGGTCGTGCGGACCGACTCGCCGAGGAGCGCGCCGATGTCGGCGCCGAGCAGCACCGCCACCATGAACGCGCCGCCCACGATCGGGACACCCAGCGCGAGCTTGTAGACGGCCTCGATCACGAACTCGAGGAGGACGATCGGCCAGTTGGCGAGGGTGACGAGCGCGCCTTGCCGCAGCGCGGCGCCCAGCGGAAGCGCGGAGGTCATGAATGCCGTGGCATCGCTCGGCGCGACCCGAAGCGAGTATAGCACCCGGTTTTTGGTATCCTGAGAATGATGCCCTGCCCGCCGTACTGACCGGTGGCTTCGTCTCCAACTCGGCTTGTCGGAACCGCCCTCGCGATTGCGCTTGCTCTCGGAGCCATCGGGATCGGATGGGAGCTCGCGCGGTTCGGCTTTTCCTCTGACGCCACGGCACTGCGCCTCGAGCGGGAAGTTCGGCGGCGCGTCGCGATCCAGGCGCGGCAGGTCGAGGTGCTCGCCCGCCGCGTGGCCAACGATCCCGCCATCGTCGAGGGCGTGACCGCGCGCGATCGGGCCGCCCAGCTCTTTTCACGTCTCACGCCGAACGCGTCGGGCGCGGTGCCCACGGCCGTGTCGGCGACGATCTACGCACCCGCCGGTCCGGCCGGCGCCTATCGCATCGTCGCGTGGAGCGACGGCCCGGCCGACAACCTCACCCAGACGCCCGATCGGCTCACCGGTCCGCCCGCCTTGTTCGTCGCGCCAGGCACGGCCGGGCTGAGCCTCGTCTACGTCCACCCCATCGAAGTGGGTGGCCGCCGGCTCGCCGTCGTGGCGGCCGAGACCGTGCTTGCACCCGGACGATCCGTCGGCGGCGGCGCCCCGGGACAGCTCGAGACGTCGTACGGCGCGGTCACCGTCGTCCAGGTCTTCGGCGCGGCCGGCGACTCGGGCGCCGCGCCTGGTCGATTCACCATCGCCGCCGACAGCGGCGCGCCGCTGGTCGAAGTGCAGTTCTCGCTGGCGCAACTCGCGGCGCAACGCGCGTCGTTCCGGCGGCATGCGCTCGCGGTGGCCGGGCTGCCCCTCGTCGGCGCGCTGCTTCTGGCCACCGGGCCACTCGTCAACCGCCGGGCGCAACGTCGCGGCGTGCGGGTCTGGATCCTGTGGTCGCTCGCGGCCGCGTGTCTTGTCGCGATCGCCGGCGTCGCCCTCCTCGGCCTGGCTCGGTTGCTGAACTTGTCTGCCGGCTGGACACGGCTGATCGTGTCGCTGGCCGGCCTGACAGCGGTCGCGCTCTTCCCCGTGTCGGCGTGGTGGCGGCGGTGGCCGCAACGGGTGCCGCAGCGGGCGCCGGTGAGTTTTCTGCTCGAGCACCTCGCCGGCGGGACGTTCCTCGCCGGTGCCATGCTGCTCCTGATCCGCGTGCTGCGCGGGCGAATCACGCCCGCCTCGCTCGAACGCTGGCAGTTTCCGCTGCTGCCCATCGATCCGCCTGCGCTGCTCGACTTGAGCAGCCTGCTCATCGTCGAGGTCGCGGTGTTCTGGGCGGCCGGCTCGGTCGTCGCCGTGCTCGCATCGCGGTGGAAGCTGACATGGCGTCACGCGATCGGCTGGGCCGCGCTCGCGCTCTGGATTGCCCCGACGATCGCCGTGATGTCGGGGCCGGTGGTCGCGCCGGCCGCCGAGCGCATCGCCGCCGTCGTCGCGCTCGCGCTCATCGCGATGTTCGGGCTCTTCAGCGTCGCCGTGCGGCATGCGTATCGCCACACGACGCAGGCGATGCGGCTGATCCTGGTCTTTGCCGCGCTGGCGCTGCCGGTGACGGCCGCCTACCCGCTCGGCGCCGCGTCGGCCGATCGGGCGACCCGTGAATTGATTGAGAACGAATACGCGCCGGCGACCGCCGCGTCGCAGCAGCCCGAGAGCCTGCGCGCCGTCCTGAAGCGCGCGCAGGCGGAAATCGACGCGATCCCAAACCTGCTCGACCTGCTGTCATCGAGACCGAGCGGGCCGCCGGTGCAGAGTCAGACCGCGTTTCTCGTATGGAAGGACACGACGCTCTCGCGAGAGCGCGTCACGTCGGAGATCGAGCTCTACGGGCCCGATCCCGACCGCGCGCTCGTGAGCCGGTTCGCGCTCAACGTGCCGGAATTCCAGTCGGTCATCCAGACGGGCACGCCGTCGTGGCTGGGAACGAGCTGCGACTGGGAAGCGTTCGCCGAAGTCTCACCCTTCGGGGCCGAAGAACGAAAGATGCTGCATGCCGAACGCGGGATCTGCGATGCGGCCGGACACTTTGCCGGCGCCGTCGTCGTCCACATCGTGCCGGACTACCGCTCGCTGCCCTTCGTGTCGTCGGCGAATCCGTACTACGAAGTCCTGAGCGGGCCGGGCGCGCTGCCGCCGGCCTCGCGCATCCCCAACCTGCAGTCCGTCGTGTATGGCTGGAGCCTGCGCACGATCTTCACGTCGGGCCGCGTCGCCTGGCAGATCTCGGACGATATCTTCGCGCGGCTCATCAGCAGCCGCCAGCCGTTCTGGGCGACGCTCTCGTCGGGCGGCGAGCGCTATCAGGTGCACTTCCGGAACGATCGCACGAGCGTCTACGCGCTCGGCTACCCGGTCCCGACGCTGTTCGCGCACCTCAGCCGTCTCGCCGAGGTGACGGTCGTCGTGGTGGCGCTGTTCATGCTGATGCTCGTCGGCGCCGCCATCTACGCGCCGTTCGCCCGCCGCCGCCACGCGCCGCTCCGGCTGCTCTACGATGAGATCCGCACGAGCTTTTACCGGAAGCTCTTCCTCTTCTTCGTGCTGGCCGCGGTCGCCCCCGTCCTGCTCTTTGCGACGGCCTTCGGCAGCTACATGACCGACAAGTTCCGTGACGACGTCGAGGCGGAGGCATCGAACGTGGTGCGCGTGGCTCAGCGCGTGTTCGAAGAGCTGGCCGCGGTCGAGCAGGCCCAGTCGCCGGTCGCGCTCACCGACGACGTGATGGTCTGGATCAGGCAGGTCATCGATCAGGACGTGAACCTCTACGAGGGGCCGGAGCTGGTCGCGACGAGCCAGCGGGATCTCTTCGATTCCGGCCTGCTGCCGACGCGGACGCCGGCCTCCGTGTATCGCGAGGTCGCGATCAGCCGTCTCCCGGTCGCGGTCAAGAAAGACCGCATCGGCTCGTTCGAGTATCTGGTCGCGGCGGCGCCGGTCTCCGGGCGCGCCGGGAACGCGGCGGCACAGCCGGCCGAAACGCGCGTCCTCAGCGTCCCGCTCGCCTCGCGTCAGCGTGAAATCGAGCAGCAGATCGACGAGCTCAATCGCGGCGTCCTCGTCGGCGCGGTCGTGGTGGTGCTGTTCGCGGCCGGCCTCGGCGCGTCGGTGGCGGGCCGCGTTTCCGATCCGGTCGCGCGCCTGACGCGTGCGACGCGCCTGATTGCGGCCGGGCGGCTGGACGTGCGCGTCGTCGCCGACACGGCCGACGAGCTCGGACGGCTCGTCGACGATTTCAGAACGATGACCGAAACGCTGGTCGCGCAGCGCGACGAGCTCGCCCGGACCAACCAGCTCAAGGCCTGGGCCGAGATGGCGCGGCAGGTCGCGCACGAGATCAAGAACCCGCTGACGCCAATCCAGTTGGCGGCCGAGCACTTGCAGCGCGTGCACGAGGACAAGGGGCGACCGCTTGGCCAGGTCTTCGATCAGTGCGTGACGACGATCATGCGGCAGGTCCGACTGCTCCGCCAGATCGCCTCCGAGTTCTCGAGCTTCGCCGGACAGGTCCAGCCGCGGTTTGACGCCGTCCGCGTCGCCGATCTCGTCAACGAGGTCGTCGAACCCTACCGGTTCGGCTTATCCGACCAGATCCGCGTGGCGATCGAGGTGCCCACCGAGTTGCCCGCCGTCCACGTCGATCGCACGCTCGTGGCGCGGGCGCTGACGAATCTCGTGGAGAACGCGGTGCAGGCGATGCCGGGGGGCGGTCGTCTGGGCGTCACGGCGCGCGCCGCCGGCGACCGCGTGGTGATCACCGTCGAAGACTCCGGCGTCGGCATGGACGCCGAGGCCGTCCGCCGCGCCTTCGAACCGTACTTCTCGACGAAGACCGCCGGATCGGGACTCGGGCTCGCCAACGCCAAGCGGAACCTCGAGCTCTGTGGCGGGACGATCGACATCGCGAGCGCGCCCGGCGCGGGCGCCAGGATTACGGTGACGCTGCCGGTGGCGGAGGCGCGCCCGGGCGCGGCCGCATCCGGGCCAGCCCCATTCCGATGAACGGCGACAGCAGGTAGCCGTACGCGAGGATGATGAGCGTGAAGCGCGGCTCCATGGCAATCAGCACGATGAAGACGCCGAAGAGAAACAACGGCATGTAGGACGGCGCCCAGCCCAGGTTGATGGCTTTGAAGGCCTGGAACCGGATCGTGCTCACCATCAACACCGCCGGCACGAGCACGATCGCGAGCGCGGTGATCGAGCGCGCCAGCCCCGGCATCGCGTACGGCCACGCATAGACGGTGGCGGCGATCACGCCGGCGGCCGACGGGCTCGGCATCCCCACGAAGTAGCGTTTGTCGAGCTGCACGGCCGACTGGATGTTGAAGCGCGCCAGGCGCATGGCGGCCGCACTCAGGTAGATGAAGCCCGCGGCCCACCCGACCCGGCCGAGGTCCCCCAGCGCCCACGCGAACGTCAGGACGGCCGGTGCGATCCCGAACGAGATCACGTCGGCGAGCGAGTCGAGCTCGACGCCGAACGCGCTCGTCGTGCCCGTGAGCCGCGCGATCCGCCCGTCCAGCGAGTCGAGCAGGAACGCGAAGCCGATGAACGGCGCCGCGATCGTCAGATCGCCGCGCATCGAGTACACGATGCACGCGTAGCCGCAGAACATGTTGCCGACCGTGAACAGGCTCGGCAGCAGGTACACGCCGCGCCGGTGCTTGCGGTCCTGGCTCGGCGGCTTGACGTCGAACAGCGTCGCCATCACGCCTGCCCGGACGTCAGCCGTCCGATGAGCGTCTCCCCGGCACGGACCTGACTGCCCTTCTGGATCATCACGACCGCCTCCGGCGGGAGAAACACGTCCATCCGCGATCCGAATTTCATCAGTCCGATTCTTTCACCGGGCGCAATCTCATCGCCAGCGGTCACGCGGCACACGACGCGCCGCGCGAGCACGCCGACGATTTGCCGGACGACCACCGGTTTGCCACTCGCTTCGATCCAGATCTCCGAGTGCTCGTTCTGGTACGCGTCGGCCCGGTAGGCCGGGAGGAATCGCCCGGCGTGGTAGTCCACGCGTGTCACCCGTCCCGCGACCGGCGTCCGGTTGATGTGCACGTCGAGCAGCGACAGAAAAATCGAGACTTGCTGCCACGTCCCGGGCGGCGCCTCGGCGGGCCGCGCCGGGCCCGCGTGCATTACCGTGCCGTCGGCCGGGGCGAGCACCAGGTTCGGATCCGGCGGAGGACGCCGCTCGGGATCGCGGAAGAAGAGCGCGACCGCGATCGGCAGCACGAGAAGCGCCAGCGCGACGGCCGATGGACCTGTCCACGCGAGAATCACCGCAGGAATCGCGGCGATCGCGACGAAAGGCCAGGCGGCCGGATCGATCCTCACGAAGCGATAGTACTCCCCGGGGCGGCGTCCGTGCAGGCGCCACCGAAGGCGTACCCGCGCGAGTCGCGGCTATTGGGACGGCGCCGGGAGCGGGCCGCCGTAGCGACTGCGCATCATCGCTTCAATGCGATCCTTCAAGGCCAGTTTGCGTTTTTTGAGGGAGATTTCTTCGTAGTGCTGTTCGTCGGTGACGTAGGCGAGCGTGCTGAGGTCGCGAATCCGTTCGTCGAGGTCGTGATGCTCCGAAACCAACTGTCGAAACGCATCGTCGGTCCGGAGCAACGAGGCTTTCACGTCGTCTTCCAGCCGGAGCTCTGCACCCATGCTCCGCCTCCTTTTTTTGATCGTCTGGGGCCCTGCACCCCGACTAGCACGCTCGCTCGCGGGGCCCGAGATCCCCACTTCGCTCGCGCGCGGCTCCTTGTTTATCGTCGGGGACCTTCTCCTGCCCTGGGCTCGAAGGGCCCCGACCTGCGCGTTCACGACGACTTTACAGACTGCTCGGCGCAACCTACCACAACAGTTTGCCTCGATCAATCTGAGGGGTCGGCCGGCGGGGCGAGCGCGGCGATTTGCCGGTGCCATAACACCAGCGCATCTTCCCGAGGCTCCTGATAATAGTCGCGGCGTACGGCTTCGACTTTGAAGCCGAGCCCTTCATACAGGCCGCGCGCCGCCTGGTTGGACTGACGCACCTCGAGCGTCGCCGAGCGCGCGCCGGACGCGGCCGCATCGCGCATGACGCGGCGCAACAGCGCCAGGGCCACGCCCTGCCGGCGTCGATCCACCTCGACCGCCAGGCTGTTGATGTGGAGCTCGTCGAAGATCATCCAGCAGGCGCAGTACGCCACCAGGGTGCCTGAGGCGTCGCGCGCGAGATAGAGCCGCGCGACGTCCGTGTTCTCGAGCTCCCAGCGGATCGATTCGGCGCCCCAGGCGTTGGTGAACGAGCGGCGCTGCAGCGCTTCGACCGCACTGAGGTCGTCGGCGCCGCTGGCGACCTCGATCGACAACGCCGGCGCCGGCGCCGCGTGCGCTCGCGCCCGTGCGATCTCGGCGTCCGGCCGCCGCAGGTAGATCGGACGTAACGCGTGCGGCGAGACGGCCTGGTCGAGCCGGCGCGCGGCCAGGCGGACCGCGGCGGCCGCGATCGGCTCGGGCGGATCGACGAGCCGGGCCCGCGGCACCGCGGCTGACCAGAGCGCGGCATGACGCCCGGCGCCGTCGCCAACCATGACCAGCGGCCGCGCCGGATCGAGCGCGGCGAGATGACGCGCGGCCTCGTCGGGGCGCGCCACCGCCGGTGCGATGACGATCGGCAGCACGTCGAACGCGCCGGCGTCGTGCGCGGCGTACGCGGCGAGGAACACGTCGCCGCGCTGGCCGTCCAGACACGCGGCGACCACGCTGGATTCGCCCGACGACTGCGCGATCCAGCCGCTGGCCAGCGCTTCGAGCGTCGGCACGGCGATGACTCGCTTCCGCACCGCGAGTGCGAGGCCCTGCACGGACGCCATGCCGACGCGCAGCCCCGTGAAGGATCCGGGCCCGGAGACGACCGCGAAACAATCCACGTCCCGAAGCGATCGTCCGAGACCCGCGAGAAACGTCGTGATCTCGCCCGGGAGACGCTCGCCGTGTGTCCGGCGCGCGTCGCCGGCCGCGCCGGCGGTGATCGCGCCGTCCGCGAAGAGCGCGAGACTGCCGCGCCGCGTCGCCGTCTCGAGCGCCAGGATCACCATCGCGGCAATGTTATACTCCGGCGTTGTTCGCCCCTCGATTGCGGCAGCACGTCTGCCTGACTTTTCGTCCGTGACGATGTCGTCCCCTCCAGTGTCATTCGAGACCGCGACGCCGGCGATGCGGCAGTACCTCGACGTCAAGCGGCAGTACCGCGACGCGATCGTCTTCTTCCGGATGGGCGACTTCTACGAGATGTTCTACGAGGACGCGCTCACGGCCTCGCGCGTGCTCGAACTGACCCTCACTTCACGCGCGCGCGACGCGGCCGGCGGCGCGATCCCGATGTGCGGCGTGCCGCACCACGCGCTCGACACGTACCTCGGCCGACTCGTGCGGCGCGGGTACCGCGTCGCGATCTGCGATCAGGTCGAGGATCCACGGAAAGCGAAAGGCATCGTCAAGCGCGAGGTGACGCGCGTCGTCTCGCCCGGCACGTTTACCGACGCGTCGTACCTGGACGCGCGCGAGCCGGCGTTCCTCGCGGCGATTGCCGGCGGCAGCGCCGCGACGGCCTGGGGGCTCGCCTTCCTCGACGTGTCCACCGGTGAGTTTGCCGCGACGGAGTTCGACGGGCCCTCCGCCGTCGCCGCACTCGCCGCGGAATTGGCCGTGCTGCGGCCGAAGGAAGTCCTGGCGCCGGACGGCCTCGACATCGACCCCTGCCTGCCGCCGGTCGCCCAGCCGCGGGTGACGCGGCTCGACCCCTGGAGTTTCGAGGCGGCGCGCGCGCGCGTGGCGCTGTGCGAGCAGCTGCGGACCGCGTCACTCGCCGGACACGGCCTCGAGGCGGCCACGGCCGCGACCTCGGCCGCCGGCGCCATCGTCACGTACCTTCGCGACACACAGCGGCGCGAACTGGTGCACGTCCGCGACATCGCGTACCGCGTCGTCGGCGACGGCGTCATCATCGATCCGGTCACGCTCAGGCACTTGAACATCGTCGAGGGGGCCGACGGCGGCCGCGCCGGGTCGCTCCTCGACGAGATCGATCGGACGGTGACGCCGATGGGCGGGCGGCTGGTCCGGCAGTGGCTGGTGCGGCCGCTCGTCGCGCTCGAGCGGATTCAGGATCGGCTGGACGCCGTGGAGGATTTCGCGTTCCGGACCACCGATCGCGGAAAGGTCCGCGAGCTCCTCAAGGGCATTTACGATCTGGAACGGCTCGTCTCACGGATATCGCTCGGCACGGCCGGGCCGCGCGATCTGGTGTCGCTCGGACAGTCGCTCGCGGTGCTGCCGCGGCTTCGCAGCGTCGCGTCCACGTTACAGGCGCCCCTCGTTGCGAGCCTGACCGCTGAAGTGGACGAGCTGACGGACGTGCGCGATGCGATCGCGACGACGATCGCGAACGAGCCGCCGGCGCAGGCGCGCGACGGCGGCGTCATCCGCGACGGCGTCGATCCGGAGCTCGACGAGCTGCGGTCGATCAGCCGCGGCGGCAAAGCGTCGATCGCGGCCATGGAAGACGGCGAGCGGGCGCGCACGGGCATCGGATCGCTCAAGATTCGTTACAACCGCGTGTTCGGGTACTACATCGAGGTGTCGAAGTCGAACCTCGGATCGGTGCCGGCCGACTACATCCGCAAGCAGACGATCGCCGGCGGCGAGCGCTTCATTACGCCGGCGCTCAAGGAGTACGAAGACAAGGTGCTCGGCGCCGACGACCGGATCGCCGTCTGCGAGCTCGAGCTCTTCGAGCGTTTCCGGACCCGGGTGGCGGCCGAAGCGCCGCGCATCCTGGACACCGCGCGCGCGGTGGCGACGATCGATGTGCTGGCCGCGCTCGCCGACACGGCCGCGGCCGGCAACTACACCAAGCCCCACGTCCATGACCGTGACGAATTCTCCGCCACGGAGGCCAGACATCCGGTCGTCGAGCGTCACGTCCCGGACGCGTTCGTGCCCAACGACGTGCAGCTCGATCCGCCGGCGCATCAGCTCGTGATCCTGACCGGCCCCAACATGGGCGGCAAATCGACGTACCTGCGGCAGGTCGCCCTGCTCGCGGTGCTGGCGCAGGCCGGCTCGTTCGTGCCGGCGCGGAGCGCGAAGCTCAGCCTGGTCGATCGCATCTTCGCGCGCGTCGGCGCGTCGGACAACATCGCGCGCGGGCAATCGACGTTCATGGTCGAGATGCAGGAAACCGCGACGATCCTGCATACCGCCACCAGCCGCAGCCTCGTGATTCTCGACGAGATCGGCCGGGGCACCGCGACGTTCGACGGCCTGAGCCTCGCGTGGGCGGTCGCCGAGCACCTCGCCTCGAACCGGCGCGCCCGCCCGAAGACGATCTTCGCGACGCACTACCACGAGCTCACCGATCTGGCCGACGCGCTGACGGGCGTCGCGAACTTCCACGTCTCGGCGCGCGAGTTCAAGGACGAGATCGTGTTCCTGCACAAGATCGTGCCCGGCCGCTCGGACAGAAGCTACGGCATTCAAGTGGCGCGGCTGGCCGGCCTGCCCGGCGCGGTCGTCCAGCGCGCGGCGGAGATTCTGCGCGCGCTCGAGCAGGATGAGCTTCGTCGTGGCGGCCGCCCCAGCCTCAGCGGGGCCCCGGCCGCCGATCAGCGCCAGCTTGGACTCTTTCAGAGTCCGCCCGCCGAGACGCCCGCCGTCGTCACGAGGCTCCGCGAGCTGGACGTCGACCGGCTGACGCCGCTCGACGCGCTCAACCTGCTGGCGGAGCTCAAGCGAGGGGCCGGCGAGTGAGACACGTCGCTGCGGCCGCGGCACTGTGGCTGACGGCCGCCTGCGCTGCGCCTTCGACCTCCCCGGACTACGTGACCGTCGCCCTCGCCAACTCCCCCACCGGTCTCGATCCGGCGATCAGCCTGGACGAAGCGTCCCAGAAGATCGAGCAGGTCCTGTTCAGCTCACTGATGAAGATCGACGCGAACCTGCGCGTCGTGCCCGACCTCGCGGTGCGGTTCGATTCGCCCGACTCGCAGACCTTCATCGCCGGCATTCCGCCCGGCGTGCGCTTTCACGACGGCCGCGAAATGACGTCGGCCGACGTCGCGTTCACCTTCCGGCGGTTTCTCGATCCGAAGTTCGTGTCGGGGCGAAAAGGAGCGTATCGGGGTCTTGCGGCGGTCGAGGAGCTCGACCGTTACACTGTCGCCTTTCGGCTGCGCCAACCCTCGGCGACCTTCCCGATCGTTCTGGTGATGGGGATCGTGCCTGCCGGCACGGGCCCCGACGCCGCGCGACGGCCGGTCGGCAGCGGGCCGTACCGGCTGGTTGAGTTCGTGCCCGACGACCACGTCACCGTGGCGGCGTTCGACGGCTACGTCGGCGGTCCGCCGCGGAATGCCGGCGTGATCTTCAAGGTCGTGCCGGACGAGACGATGCGCGGCCTCGAACTGCGTAAGGGCAGCGTGGACCTGGTGGTCAACGATCTCTCGCCGGATCTGGTCTTCGGCCTGCAGCGCGACGGGCGGCTCAGGGTGGCCACCGGTGAGGGCACTGACTATGCCTACATCGGGTTCAACCTGCGCGATCCCGTGCTACGGGACCGGCGCGTGCGGCTGGCGGTGAGCCACGCCGTGGATCGGGAGGCGATCATCGAGCACCTGCGACGCGGGCTCGCGCGGCGGACGACCAGCGTGGTGCCGCCGATGTCATGGGCGTACGAGCGGAATGTGCCGGCGATCGAGCACGATCCGGCGAAAGCGCGCGCCCTGCTGGACGAAGCCGGGTACCCCGATCCCGATGGCGACGGTCCGGCGCCGCGGCTGCGGCTCACCCTCAAGACCTCGACCGCCGAGCCGTACCGGGTGCAGGCGGCCGTCATCCAGCGGCAGTTGGCCGACGCGGGCATCGCCGTGGACGTCCGATCCTACGAGTTTGCGACGCTCATGGCCGACGTCGTCCGTGGCAACGCGCAGATGTACACGCTCCAGTACGTGGGGGTCACCGACCCGGACATGCTGCGCCGCGCGTTTCATTCCGCCCAGGTGCCGCCTGACGGCTTCAACCGCGGGCACTACGCGAATCCCGATGTCGATCGGCTGATCGACCTCGCGACGGCCGCGCTCGACGAGACGGAGCGCGGCGAGCTCTACCGGGAAGTTCAGAAGCGCATCGCCGCCGATGCGCCCTACGTCGATCTGTGGACCAAGGTCAACGTCGCCGTGTCGCAACCGACGCTCAGCGGCATCACGCTCTCGCCGACGGCAGATTTCCTGTTCCTGAAGGACGTCGTGAAGAGCAGGGACTATCGCTGAAGACTCGGAGGGGCGGGCTGCCGCCTTCGCGCGACGTTACGGCGCACCACCGCAGCCTTGGCAGGCGGTCAGCCCGCCCTCCGGCGTGTCATAAGATATCGGCGTGGGTCGCCGCAAGTCGCGTTTCCTCCGCAAGCCCGTCGAGCCGTTTGCGATCACGCCGAATCTGTCCGCCGACGAAGTGCTGGCGCGCATGGAACGGATCTCGTTTCAGGGGCGCAATCTCGGCACCGCGCGGCGCATCTGGGAGAGGATGCTCGGCAGCGACGCGACGATTTTCCTCGGCATCGCCGGCGCGCTGTCGGCCGGCGGCATGCGGCTTGTCCTGGCGCATCTCATCGAGCATCGCTACATCGACGTGCTCGTCTCGACCGGCGCCAACCTGTACCACGATCTGCACGAGACGCGCGGCCGGCGCCACTTCATCGGCACGCCGCACTTGGACGACGCCGCTCTTGCGGCGGAACGGATCGATCGCGTCTACGACACACTGGCGAGCGAGGACGAGTTCTCGAAGAACGACGAGTGGATCGCGGCGTTCGTGCTGAAGCTCGAACGGCGGCCCTACACGAGCCGTGAGTTCCTCTACAAGCTGGGCGAGTACCTCTGGACTGAGACCGGCAACCACGGCATCCTGACCGCCGCCTACCGTGCCAAAGTGCCGATCTTCTGCCCGGCGATCTCCGACTCGTCGATCGGCATGGGACTCTCGCAGGCGCGCCATCGCGATCAGACGGCCGGGTTCGTGGATGTCATCGGCGACATCATCGAGTCGGCCAACATCGTAATCCGGAGGCCGTCCACCGCGACCGTCGTGCTGGGCGGCGGCACGCCGAAGAACTTCATCAACCAGGCGAGCGTCCAGGCCGAGTTCTACGACGATCGCGTGGGCGGCCACAAGTTTGCGATTCAGATCGTGACCGACGTGCCGTACTTCGGCGGCGCGAGCGGGTCCAGTCTCGAGGAAGCGCAGAGCTGGGGCAAGCTCTCCATCGAATCCGAAAAGGTCACGGTGCAGGGCGACGTCACGCTCGCGCTGCCCATCCTCGTCACGGCGCTCGAGGATACCGGCCGCGAGGCTGCCGACAAGCGCAAGCGCCCCGACTTCGATCCGTCCGGCCGGCTGCTCGTCATGAACGGGCACACCTTCCCCGACAATCGTTACCAGCAGGAGTCCTGATGCCGTCGTGGACCGAGTACGACCACACTGAGGCATTTCAGTTTGGCGGTGTGCTGCCCGATGCCCGGAGCTTCGAGGAGTCCGAGGCGATCCTCCTCCCACTTCCGTTCGAGCGGACGACCTCGTACGGGCATGGCACGCGCAACGGCCCGCGCGAGCTGCTGCTCGCCTCGGCGCAGGTCGAGCTCTGGGACGAAGAGGTCGGCGCCGACGTGCACGGACACGGGATGTTCACGCTGCCCGAGGTGGACCTCACGGCGGAGACCACGATGGAATCGGCGATGACGGCGATCGGCCGCATCGCGGCCGACCTGCTCTCGCGAGAGAAGTTTCTGATCACGCTGGGCGGCGAGCATTCGATCACTTCGCCGATCGTCGCGGCCGCGGCGGCGCGGCATCGCGGGCTGACGGTGCTGCACATCGACGCGCATGCCGACCTGCGCGATTCGTATCTGTCGCAACGCCACAGCCACGCCTGCGCGATGCGTCGAACCCTCGACGCCGCCCCGCTCGTGCAGGTGGCGATCCGCAATATCTCGGAGGAAGAAGTCCGCGCGCTCCCGTCGCTCCGCACGAGGATTCTCTACGACTGGAACATGCGCGAGGATCCGGACTGGATCGCGCGCGCGGTGGACGCGCTCGGCGACCCGGTCTACATCACGATCGATTTGGACGGGCTCGATCCCGGTACGATGCCGGCGGTGGGCACGCCCGAACCCGGCGGGCTGTCGTGGCGTGAGCTGACGAGTCTCCTGCGGCGCACCTTCGAACGCCGGCGCGTCGTCGCCTGCGACGTCGTGGAGCTCTGCCCCATCCCCGGCCTCGTCGCGCCGAATTTCATCGCCGCCAGGCTGGTCTACAAGCTTCTGACCTACAAGTTCGCGCTGCCGTAGACCGGACGTAGCGCGGCTCGGGCTGCGAGCCGCGGAACCGACGACGCTACTCCATCTGCGACAACTGCTGGCGCGCGTCCCCCGCGTACGTCGACTGCGGGAACTCGTCCACGACGCGCTTGAACGCCGCGCGCGCTTCCTGCGTCTTGCCCGCCTTGACGTAGGTGCGGGCCAGTTCGATCAGGACGCCGTCGATCGGCAGCGCGCCGTCGCGGTCCGCCGACATGTCCGTGAGCAGCTTGATCGCGTCGTCGTACTTGGATTGGCCGACGAGCGCGGAGACCTGTCCCATCTTGGCCATCGACGCGTAGATCGAGGTGCCGCGGCTGGTGACGTCACGGAACGTCTGCTCTGCCTCCGGAAGGCGGCCGAGCGACATCAGCGTCGTCGCCACGTGATACTGCGCCGCGAGGCCCGAGGCCGTTGACGGATACGCCGCGGCGACGCTCTGAAAGGCCTTCAAGGCGGCCTGGTCGCGTTCCTGTTCGGTCGGGTACGTGCCGGCCGCCTGGGTCGCGCCAGGCAGCGTCGGCGCGGGCGCGATCTGCGCCTGCGCGGTGGCCATCGCCTGGCCCAGTAGCGCGCTGGCGGCATCGTTGGTCCGCTTCGCCCACCAGAAGTAGCCGCCAACTGCCGTCGCGATCACGACGGCCGCGACGACCATCACGGTGATCCGGCTGCGATTCTGCGAGAACGATTCAGCGACCTTGGCTGCCTGGATCGCGAACTCGTTCTGCTTGAGGTGGTGTCGTTCCTGTGCCTTCATAGTGTCTGATTCCTGCCCGGTCCGGCCGTCCGGCCCGCCCCGAATCCCCCAGTTTAGCCCTTTTCGTAGACGAGGACGTTATTCACCTTCTGCCCCTGGGCGTTGGTCCCTTTGACCGTGACGGTCATCGTCTTGCCGTCCGCCGCGACCGTCCGTGTGTTCACGAGCGTGACCTTGCCGGCTTTCTTGTAGGTGGACTCGACGGTCGAGGGGTTGATGCGCTTGAGCGAGACGGTGTCAGCATCGGGGCTGCCCGTCATCGGGTATTCCTTGCCGTCGTGGCCGGCGGTGTACTCCCAGTGAGCCGGCGCGCCCGTCGCGGCGGTGCCGTCGCTGACGACCTTCACATTGCCACCAGAGGCGGTGAACACGGCCGTGCCGGTCTTTGGCGCCGGTCCGGGGTCGAACGTCGACTTCGCGACATTGAGCTTCCATGTGCCGAGGAACGGATCCGTCGTCTGCGCATGGAGCGTGCCCGCCGCTGCGACGGCCATCGCCGCCGCGATGGCCGTCACCGTCCACATGCGAACCGCGGTGGCCTGCTTCATAAGGTCTCCATAGGGGTGATCGTCACATGTTACGCGACTGCCGGCGTCCTGGCTTCGCGAGCGCGAGGTAGGCCGCCGGCACGAGGTAGAGCGTAATCAGCGTGGAGAGGCTCAGCCCGCCGATCACGGCGAGTGCGAGCGGCCGCTGCAACTCAGCGCCTGCGCCCAGCCCGAGGGCCAGCGGCAACAGCCCGAACAGGGTGCACAACGTCGTCATGAGAATCGGCCGCAGGCGGACGCGCGCGGCGGCCAGAATCGCTTCGTGCATCGGCATCCCCTCGGCGGCGCGCATCTCGGCAAAATCGAGCAGGACGATGCCGTTCTTGACGACGAGGCCGACGAGCAGGATGAGGCCCATCGCCGACGAGACGTTGAGATCCGTCCCGGTGAGGATCAGCAATGCGAACGCGCCGCATACCGAGAGCGGCGCGGCGGCGAGAATGATGGCTGACGCGGTGAACGCGCGGAACTGCACGACGAGGACCAGGAAGACCAGCGCGGTCGCGATACCTGACACGAGAAGCAGCTCGCGAAACGCGCGGCGCTGCGAGTCGTACTGACCGCCCACTTCCCACGTGTACCCGACCGGCAGCGGCATCTCTGCCAGCGAGCGTTTGATCTCGGCCACGGCACCGCCGAGGTCGCGATCTTCGAGGCGTGCGGTGATCAGCGCCATCTGACGCAGGTTCTCGCGCATCAACTGCGGATCGCCCGCCGTGTCTTCGATCTGGACCAGCGCTGACGCCGGCGTCAACTGCCCGTCGCGGCCGCGGACGACCGTTTGGGCGAGACGCTCAGGGTTGAAGCGCAGCGCGTCCGGATACCGGACGCGGACGGGGATCGTGCGATCGTTGAGGCGGAGCTCGGTCGGCACAGTGCCGAGCCACGCATTCGACAGCTGGCCGGCGACGTCTTCCACCGTGAGCCCGATGCGCGCCGCGCCCGCGGGATCGACCTCCCAGGTCGACTCCGGTCCGCCTTCTTCGATTCCGACGAGGTCCACGACGCCACGAATCTTGCCCAGCCGCGTCTCGACCTGCTCGGCCAATTCGGTCAGCTGCTCCTGGTCGCTGCCGAAGATCTTCACTTCGATCGGATCGGGGTTGCCCTCGAGATCGCCCAGCATGTCCTGCAGCAATTGGACGAATTCGATCTCGGTGTCTGGCACGGCGTCGGTGAGCTTGCCTCGCCGGGCGGTGATGATGTCGACAGCGGACTGGCGCCGTTCCTCGCGCGGCTTGCGCCCCACGAGGACAACGCAGCTGTTCATCTGCGTCGCGAACATACCCAGCTCGGAGCCGGTGCGGCGAACGTAGGAGGCGATCTCGGGCACCTGCGTGAGGATCGCTTCCACCTTCTTGAGGCGCGCATCGGTCTCCTCGAGCGCCATGCCGGCCGGTGTGATGTAGTCGATGACGAAGCCGCCTTCGTCGGCGGCCGGCAGGAAGCCGGTACCCAGGGGAATGAACGCCGCGACCGCCGCACCGGCGAGCAGCAGGGCCGCCACGAGCGCCAGCAGCGGGCGTTTCAGGAACACGGGCAGCGTCGCCCCGTAGGCGCGATCGAGCCCGCCGCGACGGTCTACGTGGCGCACGTGTTCGCCACCTCGGCGCGACGCCGCGCCGGCGAGGAGCGGAATCAGAAACAACGCGAGCAGCATCGAAATCAGCACTGCCACGGACAACGTGATCGACAGCGCTTTGAAGAAATCGCCGACGACGCCTGACAGCAAGCCCAGAGGCGCGAACACGACGACCGTCGTCAACGTCGACCCGACGATCGGCGCCACCAGCTCACCGGTGGCGGCCTCGACAGCCTGATCGCCGCCGCCCTCCGCCATCCGCCGGTGGATATTCTCGACGACGACGACCGCGTCGTCGATGACCAGGCCAATCGCGATGGCCATGCCGCCCATCGACATCAGGTTGATGGACTCGCCGAACGCCCACATGAAGAAGAACGTGCAGACGACGGTGAGGGGCAACGTGCAGGCGGCCACCAGCGTGAGCCGCCAGTTGCGCAAGAAGATCAGCAGCACGAGCACCGCCAGGGAGGCGCCAATCAGGATCGCATCGCGCACGTTGGCGATGGCGGCCTGGACGAACTCGGCAAGGTCGTAGGTCTTGGTCAGCTGCAGTCCGGCCGGAAGCGCCGCCTGCAGCTCGCTCAGTGCCGCCTCAACCCCGGCGCGGACGCCGAGGACGTTGGCGCCGACTTGCTGCGACACCGTAATCGCGGTCGCGTTGCCGCCCTGGCCGACGATGAGCGACGTGCGATCGGGGGCGCCGTTGCGGACGACGCCGAGGTCGCCCACCCTCAGCGTCGCGCCGCCCTTGACCACGACCGGCGTATTCGCGATGTCCTGTGAGGACTTCCACAGATTGGACGCGAGAACCAGGTGCTGGAGCCCGTTGTCCGGGTAATGCCCGATGGGCTCGAGCAGGTTGGTCCCGTTCAGCACCGCGGCGACATCGGCGACGGTGAGCTTCGCCGTGAGCATCCGGCTCGGGTCGAGAATGACTTCGATCTCCCGCGTGTCGCTCGCGAGGACGCCGACATGGCCGACGCCCGGCACTCGCGAGATCGCTGGACGGACGACGTAGAACCCGTAATCGTGGAGGTCGGCGGCCGACAGCCCGCCTGAGAGATTCAGCGCATAAATCGGAAACACGGCGGGCGTTTGCCGATCGACGACCAGATCGATATCAGCCGGCAGGTCGCTCCGGATCTCGGCGATGCGAGCCTGCACCATCTGCAGCGCCACGACCGTGTCCGTGCCAGGCTCGAATTGTGCGGAGATCTCCGAGGCGCCGCGAAACGTCTTCGATCGCACCCGCCGGATGCCCGGCACTTCCATGATCGATTGCTCGAGGGGCCGCGCGACGGTCAGAGTCATCGATCGTGCCGGCGTACTCCCGGAGTGGGCGATGACGACGATGCGCGGAAACTCGAGCGGCGGATAGATGCTGCTGGGCAGGCCAAGATAGGCCAGCACGCCGGCGACCGCGAGCAGCACCGTGACGAGGAGGATCGCGCGCGATTGTCGCCTGGCAAAGCGGGCCGGATTCATCGTGCTTCGACGGCGACCGTCGCGCCCTCCGGCAGCCCGTCCTGCCCGCGGACGATCACGCGATCTCCGGCCTTGAGGCCGGAGGTGATTTCCACGAGCGTTCGGCTCGAGAGTCCGATCGCGACCGGATACTTGTGCGCCTTGTTGTCCGGCCCGGCGACCATGACGAACACCTCGCCCTCCTCGCTCACGATGGCGGCGGCCGGAATGACGATGACGTTCTTGCGCTCCTCGCCGACGATCTCCACGTCCACTCGCGTGCCGGCGGTGAGCGACGTGGGGCGCGCAAAGGCGAGGCGCACGTCCCCGGTCGCGCTGGCGGGATCGACCCTGACGGCTTTGGTCAGGACCCTGGCGGCATCGCCTTCGTCCTGTCCTGGCGAGCGGATCTCGGCCGCATGGCCGACGGTGACGCGCCTGAGATCGGCGACCGGCACCGAAGCTGTGACCTGCAGGCGAGTCACGTCGATGACGCCGAGCACGGGGTCGGCGGCCGACGGTTCGACGAAGTCGCCCGGATTGTGAAAGCGCTTCGACACGACGCCGGAGAAGGTCGCGCGGACGACCGAGCGCTCGGCCAGGGAGGCGGCCGCCTCCAGGGCCCCGTCGGCCTGCGCGCGCTCGGCCTCGGCCTCGGCCTGCTGGCGTTTCGCGTCCTCGACCTCGCGCGGCGCCGCCACGCCCTGGGCGAGCAGCGACGACAGACGCGCGAAGTTGGCCCGGGCGGCCTCGACACGCGCCGTCGCCTGCGCGACCGCCGCGCGCCTGGCAGCGAGGTCGGCCGCGAGCGTCGGGACGTCGAAGCGCACGAGCAAGTCGCCCGCCTTGACGGCGTCACCCTCGGCATACGGCATTTGCACGATGCGCGCGGCCTCGGGCGCGATGACCGTGAGTTCGGCGCCCGGGGCGGCGGTGACGAGGCCGCTTGCAGAAATCCTGGCGACGAGCACATCCACTTTCGCGGTCTCCACGGTTACCGGCACCGCCGCAGTGGTCTCGATGCGTTCGACGGATTTGTCGTGACAGCCGGTCAGCACGACGAATGGCACGCCCCACGCGACGTACCGCACGTGGCGGACGATGTTGGCGGTGACGGATCGGCGGTGCGGTTGAGTCATCTGAGGCTCGCTCCGATGGCGCGTTCGAGATCGGCCAGGGCCCGCGTATAGTCCAGACCGGCCTGGACGCCGCGCTGGCGGGTATCGCGGGCCGTCTGCAGAGCCAGGACGAGGGCCGGCAGGTTCGTCTGGCCGCCGTCGTAGGCGGCCTGGGCCAGCCGCTCGGACTCGAGCGCCAGCGGCAGAATGCGGCGCTCGTAGTTGGCCATTTGATCGCGAGCGGCGGCGGCCCGGCTGAGCGCCGCCGCGATCGTGCCGCGGATGCGCGCGAGCGCCGCGTCGCGTTCGGCCTTCAGCCGCGTGAGTGTCAACTCCTCGACGCGCGTTCCCGCCTTGTGCGTGGACAGGAGTGGCACCGTGATTCCGAACGTCGCGCGCCACCCGAAGCGGAATTCAGGGAAGGCATCGTAGGTGAACGTGCCGCCGGCCGAGATGTCGGGCGTCGTGAGGCTGTTCGCGAGATTCACCCGTGCGGTCTGTTCAAGGATCCGGCGGTCCAGCACCTGCAGTTCAGTGCTGGCGCTCGAGGCCAGCGCCAATGCGTCGGGCTCCGACGGAAGCGGCACGGCGGTGAGCGCATCGGCCAGCGCGAGCGGCTCGGCCGGCGGCTGACCCAGCAATTGGTTCAACTCGGCGCGCGCCGCCACTGACTCCCCTCGCGCGGCGATCAGGTCATTGTCGCTGCTGGCGAGCGCCAGCTCGGACTGCGTGAGATCCGCACGCGGCGCATCGCCGGCCGTGACGCGGGCATTCGCCGCGTCGCGCGCACGCTGGGCCAGCGCGCGAACGTCCTCAGCGATCTGAACGCGGGCATCGGCGGCGACGACTTCGAAATACGCTCGGCGGACGTCGTTGCGCACCTCGGCGATGACCCGGGCCAGATCCGCATCGCCGGCCGCGACGGTGGCATTCGCCAGGTCGAGCCGCCGCTGTCGCTTTCCGCCGAGCTCGATCGGCAGCGTGGCGCCGATGGACTGACGCGGGACTTCCTTCGACCACTCGTAGACGACTTCGGGATTGGGCCGTTCGCCGGCGACGTCGACGCCCGCGACATCAACCGGCCGCTGCAGCCGCGCGGCGATGAGGGTCTGGTTGGCGGCGAGCGCACGTTCGACCGCGGCCGCGAGCGTCAGCGGCGCCGCGGTCTGCGGGCGCGCCGTCTGCGCCGCGACGGTGGCCGCCGCCAGCGTGAGCCAGGCCACCGCGGCGGCGTGGAGAGGTGGAACGACCCGTCGACACGTCATGGCCTCGTGCGCGACCTTACTTCATGCCGTAGATCAGCACGTGGAACGAGTTCGGGTCGTTGCCGCGCCCGCCGGCCGGATTCGGCTTCGCTGCCGCCACGTAGAGGCGATGTGTCGTCGGGTCGAGCGCCATCGTCTTGGATCCGACGGACGTGTCGATCGTCTGGACGACCGTCATCTTGTCGCCGTCAACCCGGGCGACGGTGATCTTGCCTTCGCGGCACGAGCTGAACGCCAGCTTGGTTGTGGCGTCGTACCAGGTGGCATCGGTGCCATTGCAAATCGGCACGCTGGCGACGACCTTGCCGTTCGTCGCGTCCATCATGACCATGAACTTGCCGGCGCCGACGAACAGGCGATGGGTCGCGTTGTCGAGCGCCATCCCCGTCGGGCTGGTTCCTGGCGCGACCGGCCAGCTCGCCGCGACCTTCCTGGCGGCGATGTCGATGACGTCGATCTGATCCTTGTCCTCGATGTTGACGAAGACTTTCCCGGCGCCGTCGGCTTGTCCGCTCTCGGCGGTGCCGGTCAGGGGGATCGTCGCCCCGACCTTGCCTGAGGCGGCCTCGATTTGAGTCGCCGACATGCCGGTGTGATTGAACACCCACACTTCGTTGCGCTTCGCATCGAAAGTAATGGCGTCCGGGTTGGCGCCCGCGCTGTCGATTTTACTGATTGTCGCGAGCGTTTTCGGATCGACCATGCTCACCTTGCCCTCGCGGCCGTTGCTCGTGAACACCTTGCCGGCGCCGATGGCGATGCCATGCACGCCGGGCGTGTCCGCGATGCGGCCAACGACTTGATTGGTCGCGGTGTCGATGACCACGACCTCGGCATTGTGAGAGACGTAGAGGCGTTTTCCGGCGGCGTCAGCGGTCAAATAGTCCCACTGCGCAGGCAGAGGTCCGCCAATCTGCACGTCGCCGACTTGGACGTACATGCCCTGGGCGGCAACGAATGCCGATGCGAGTGAGATGAGTGCGCCGCCAACCACACAGTACAGACGCATGAGAGTTCTCCCAGCAAGCGGTATGACGTGACGTGTTCCGCGACTGAGCCGTATCTCATCACGCGAATCTGAAGAATCGCTGAAGACGGGAAGGTCAGGCGCGGGCGGGCATAAGATGCTCCTGATGCGGATACTCTTCGTCGAAGACGACCCGCGCATGCGGCTCCTCGTCCGGCGAGGCCTGCTCGAGGAAGGACACGTCGTTGACAGCGCGGCGAATACGCCGTCCGCGCTCGAGTGCGCGCGCGAGGCGCCGTACGACGTGATGGTGATCGACGTGATGCTCCCCGGCCCGAGCGGGCTGGATCTGGTCAGATCGCTCCGCGGCGCAGGCAACCGCACGCCGGCGCTGATGCTCACGGCGCGCGACGCGGCGACCGACGTGGTCGCGGGCCTCGACGCGGGCGCCGACGACTACCTGACGAAGCCGTTCTCCTTCAAGGTGCTGCTCGCGCGGCTGCGCGCGCTCGTTCGCCGGCCGCCGCTGGCACCGGGCGGAGTGCTGCAGGTGGCCGACCTGCAGCTCGACGACGCGGCACACATCGTGCGGCGCGGCGGCGAGATCGTGTCGCTCACCCGCACCGAGTACAACCTGCTCGAGTGCCTGATGCGGCAGGCCGGACGGGTCGTGACGCGCGAGCGGCTGATGACGACGCTCTGGGGCTGCGATCACGACGTCGGCAGGAACACGCTCGACGCATTCGTCAAATCCCTGCGGCAGAAGGTCGACGCCGACGATCGCCACCTGATTCACACCATCAGAGGGATCGGCTACTGTCTGCGCGAGGAGCCGGAGGCATGAGCGGCGTGTCCATCCGGACGCGCCTGACGGCGGGCTACCTGGCGGTGCTTGCCGCCGCGACGCTGGCGCTCGCCGGCGGCGCCTGGTATCTCATGCGGGCGAGCATGACCCGCGCTGCCGATGCCAGTCTCGCCGCACGCATCGAAGGCACGCGGCATTTCATCGATGCGGTACAGCGCGGGCTGCCGAAGGAGGAGCTCCTCGATGAGTTCCAGGAATTCGCCGACCTCACGGGCGGCGAGACCCTGCTCGAGGTCACCGACGAAAACGGGAGCAGACTCTGCCATCCGGCGCTCGCCGGATGGGACACCTTGCCCGCTCGATCGTCGACCGTGAGCGACGGCCGCCCGGTCCAGAGCGACATCGGCGGCCAGCCGTATCGTGCGCTGACGACGAACCTCGACGTCGGCGGACACCGGTATCAAGTCACCACGGCGATCGCGATGAGCACCGCCGATGCGGCGCTTCACAGGTTCGGCTGGCTGCTCGCAGGGCTCGTACCCGCCGTGCTGCTCTTCGCCGCGGCGGGAGGGTTCTGGCTCAGCGGGCGGGCGTTGGCGCCGGTCGATCGCATGACCCGCGACGTGCAGCAGATTTCGGTCAGCGATCCCACCCGCCGGCTCGACGTGCCGCCGGCCGGCGACGAGCTCAGCCGGCTCGCCGAGACGTTCAACGGCATGCTGATCCGCTGGCAGCGGGCCTTCGCCGACATGATCCGCTTCACGGCCGACGCGTCGCACGAGTTGCGGACGCCGGTCTCGCTGGCCCGCACTACGGCGGAGCTGGCGCTGCAGCGCCCGCGTACGACTGAGGAGTACCGGACGGCGCTGTCGGAGGTGCTCGTCCAGACGGAACGGATGACCGCGCTCGTCGACGGGCTGCTGACGCTCGCGCGCGCCGACGCCGGCGTCGAGCCTCCGCCGACGGCGCCGGTGGACCTCTGCGACATCGCGCGCGCGGCCGTACACGATGCGCAACCGGCCGCCGATCGCCGGGATTTGCAGCTCGCGCTGTCCGTGCCGCACTCGCCGGTGGCCGTCTGCGGCCATCGAGAATCGCTCTCCCGCCTCGTCGTGATCCTGCTCGACAATGCCGTGAAGTACACGCCGGCCGGCGGCTCGATCGTGATCCGTATCTCGACGCCAGCGAACGGTGGGCCGGCTGCGTCAGTAGCGATAGTCGAAGTCGTGGATTCCGGGCCGGGCATCCGCGCGGAGGAGCGCGGCCGCGTGTTCGACCGGTTCTATCGGGGCGCACTCGCGCGCGAAAGGGCGCCCGATGGCACCGGTCTCGGCCTGTCGATCGCCCGAACCATCGTCTGGCGGCACGGCGGAAGCGTGAGGGTGACCGACCCGGCGTCCGGGACAGGCTGTCGCGTCGAAGTCTCCCTGCCGCTCGACGAGGCCGGCCGGCGCGGGGCGAGCGACGAGGTCACCGGGAAAGCGCCGGTTGAATGGGCACCCGGGCACAACTACTGACACTCGGGCGTGCTCAAAGAAGTCAGAGGCGGGCCACCGTGTGTTCGGACTCGCCATTGTTTCGGTCCGCCGACATGGACCGCAATTTGCTCTCTTCCGTGCAGGAGGCTCTCATGCGTCTGCACGGATCCACGTTCGCCGGAATGGGTGTCTTCTGCCTGCTGGCCCTCGCAGGATCCGGCGCGGCGAGCCAGACACTTTCACCGCGATTGTTTTCCGGCGACGAAGTCACTCAGCCGATCAGGATCGCCGTTGATTTCGGCGGACGGCAACAAGCCGATCGTATCGGCCCGCGTCTGCCATTCATTCTCAACACGAGTCCGCAGCAGGCGCCGCCCCCGGCGACACCCGAACACACCGGTTTTCAGGCGCTCGTACGGTACACCGGTGCGGACTTCGTCGCGTTTCCAAAGCGGACGTCCACCTGGGTGATCCTCGCGATTGGCGGTGCGGCCGCGGCGGCGGCGCACCCGCTCGACGAATCGCTGAACGCGCGCCTCGTGGGCAATCCCACGGTCAGCCGGATCTTTGCGCCCGGCAAATACATCGGTCTCGGCTATGTGCAGGCGGCGGCCGCCGTCAGCACGTACCTCGTCGGTCGCTACATGCTCCCGCCCGATCCCGAGCTTGGGCCTCACACGAACAAGGTGGCCCATATCGGCTTCGATCTGTTGCGGGCTCAAATCGTGACGCAGACGCTGACGCACGGCATCAAGCTCGCGGTGCAGCGCGACCGGCCCGATGGCACCTGCTGTTCGTTCCCCTCAGGCCACGCCTCGACGGCGTTCGCCTCCGCGGCGGTCCTCGAACGGCACCTGGGCTTGCGCGCCGCCTGGCCGACGATGTTCATCGCCAGCTACGTGGCGGCTTCGCGCCTGCACGACAACCGCCATTTCCTGAGCGACGTCGTCTTCGGCGCCGCTCTCGGCACGGCGAGCGGCTGGACGGTTGTCGGACGCCACGGGCGGTCGCACTACACCCTGCTCCCGGTACCGGTGAGGGGCGGAGCGGCGATTACGTTCATGCGCCTGCCGTAGGCTAGCGGCAACTGAGTGCGTAGCAACCTGCTACGGGAGAGCGACTGACTTTGTGAACGGCCGGGAGTAGAATCGCGCTCGGCGACGCCGGTCCCCTGACTTCACGACGTGCTCCGCCCGGGGTCACGTCCTGCCGCTCGCGGCCCGGGCCGCGCGTCGCCTCGAGTGCACTGTGGCTCTGGCCTTCTTCGTCTCCATCACCCTCCTGACCGCCCTGTGGCCGGCGACGATTGTGTCGCGCCAGACGCAGACACCCGACACCGGCAGGAATCTGTTCGGGGAGCGCTGCGCCGTCTGCCATGGCATGAACGCCAGCGGCGGGACGTTTGCGACGAGCATCCTGCCGCGCATCGCTGCGCTCGACGATGCGTCGCTGGAAAGCGCGATTCGCAGCGGGGCGCCGGAGCGCGGCATGCCCGCGTTCGCGATCGAACGAGGGGAAATGACGGCGCTCGTCGCGTACCTCCGTACGCTCCGCGCGTCAGCGCCCGCCGGCGGGCGCGGCCGGCTCGAGCCCGTCCACCTCCAGACGACGACCGGCGAAGCGATCGACGGGTTGCTCATCCGACAGAGTTTCGAGGACCTTCAGGTACGGCTGCCCGATGGCGGCATTCGTCTCTTCCGCCGTGCGGGCGATCGCGTGAGATCCGTCACGTCTGACGCCGACTGGCCGAGCTATGACGGCGGTTTGCGCGGCTATCGCTCGACCACGCTCGGCGAGATCACTCCAGGCAACGTGGCACAGCTTGCGGCGCGGTGGATCTTCTCGGTCGCGGACACGTCGCCGCTCGAGACCACGCCGGTCGTGTCGGATGGGATCATGTTCGTCACGAGCGGCAACCAGTGCTATGCCCTCGATGCCGGCTCGGGCCGCCAGGTCTGGCGATTCAGTCGTCCCCTCACGAAGGGGCTCGTCGGGAACGCGGCCGGAGGCATCAACCGCGGCGTCGCGGTCGATCGCACACACGTCTATATGACGACCGACCACGCGCACCTCCTCGCGCTCGATCGCGGGACCGGCGAGGTCGCCTGGGAGTCGGTCATGGCGGACATGCGCGACAACTACAGCGCGACCGGCGCGCCCCTCCTCGCCGGCGGCCTCGTGATCGCCGGTGTTGCGGGTGGTGACGGCGGCGCGCGCGGCTTTCTCGCGGCCTACGAGCCGCAGACGGGCAAAGAAGTCTGGCGCTTCTGGACGACTCCGGCGCCAGGCGATCCGGGCGCGAGCAGTTGGGACGGACCCGCGCTGCTGCATCCGGGCGGTCCGACGTGGCTGACTGGCAGCTACGACGCCGAACTCGAAACGCTCTACTGGACGACGGGGAATCCAGGATCCGATCTCAACGGCGACGTGCGAAAGGGAGACAACCTCTACGCCGACTCGCTGCTCGCGCTCGACGTCCGCACGGGACGACTCAAGTGGCACTACCAGTTCACGCCGCACAATGTCTGGGACTGGGACGGGCAGGCGCCGCTTGCGCTCATCGACGCCGAGTGGGGCCCTTCGACTGGTCGCTCAGGGCAGGCTCCTTCGACTGGTCGCTCAGAGCAGGGACGGCCGCGCAAGCTCGTCGTGCAGGCGAATCGCAACGGCTTCTTCTACGTGCTCGATCGCGTGGACGGCACGCTGCTCCTCGGCCGCCGCTTTGTCGAGAAACTGACCTGGGCCGACGGCATCGGCGCCGATGGCCGCCCGATCCTCCGGCCCAATCAAGAGCCTTCGCCGCAGGGGACCCGCGTCTGCCCGTCGCTCATCGGCGCGACAAACTGGTGGTCCACGTCGTATCTGCCGCAGACGGGCCTGTACTACGTGCAGACGCTCGAGAGCTGCGGCATCTTCACCAAACGCCAGGACGAGTGGGCGGCCGGACGCGTGTACATGGGCGGGGGAACGTCGAACGCCCCCGACGTACGGCCACAGAAGATCCTGCGTGCGCTGGACCTTTCTACAGGTCGCGTCACCTGGGAATTGCCGCAAGTCGGCGACGGCAGCACGCGGAGCGGCACGCTGGCCACGGCGAACGGCCTCGTGTTTTTCGGCGAAGACAGCGGCGCGTTCATGGCCGTCAGCGCGGCCACAGGCAAGCCGCTGTGGCATTTTCAAACGAGCCAGACGTTGCGGGCCTCGCCGATGACCTACTCGTTCGACGGCAGGCAGTACGTGGCGATCGCCGCCGGGCCGAACGTGATCGCATTCGGGCTTCGTTAGTTAACCGGGGGGCTTCGCCCCGCCGGACCCCCCATCGCCGTTCGCTCGCGGGGACCCCGCCGCCCCGCTCCGCTCCGGCGCGCGCGCCTCTGCGGCGCGCGTGGTAACCGGGGGGCTTCGCCCC
>Ga0111539_10000188_pt1 | contig 72283 bp, 76 predicted proteins | sample RhiMethybrSRZTD1_FD_79667 | JGI IMG/M metagenome (GOLD analysis project Ga0111539, IMG submission 79667) | Populus rhizosphere microbial communities from Tennessee, USA - Rhizosphere MetaG P. TD hybrid SRZTD1 (version 2) (version 2) | ecosystem: Host-associated > Plants > Roots > Rhizosphere >...
AGTTATGGAGCTGGCGAGAGGAATCGAACCTCCAACCGGTGGTTTACAAAACCACTGCTCTGCCGATTGAGCTACGCCAGCGCCAGTGGCAGAGGGTACACGACCGAAATTTCCCTTGCAAGTACATGGTCCGTTGCCTTGACCTCCTCCGGCTCTTCGGTTATTCTCGCCGCGCTCGATCACTGTGAGGGAGGATGTATGAAAGTCGTGCCGTGGATTACCCTAAGCCTGCTATGTATAACAGCCTGCAGCAATGCGGAATGGGTGCACCCCAACAAATCAAAGGACAATTTCACTCTCGATTACAATAAATGCCAAAGTGAATCGATGCTCGATCCCAAGAACCAGCAGGGGAATAGTTACTTTGCGCTGCAAGCTACCGAGCGCTGTCTTGGGAAAAAGGGTTGGGTCTTGCGCGAGAAGCCTGAATAGCGGTTTGTTATCTAGTCCTTCCACTGAATTGCCCCGATCGCTTTCATCTGCCCTAACATTTCCTCCGTATGCTGCTTCGATAGTCCCGCGTGTTGTCTCAATTGCTCCACTGTTTTGGTTCCATCGGCGGCTTCGAAAAGTAGTTGGACGCTTGATGAGCAGCGGTGCGTGATCACCTGCTGATCCGCACATGCCGAAATAAGGAGCTTCGAGGCGACCTTCTTATCTTCGATAAGTAATTCTTGAGACGAATGGAGAGCGGCAATGATCGCTGGGAGATCCCATTCGAACTCTGCAATGCGCGCAGAAGCCGAACGACAAGGGAGATGCATGGGGCGTTGATCTTCGCGGCATGCTTCCAGCCGGAACATCGTCACCTGATAATGGACGAGATCTCGCCAGAAGGGCAACTGCAGGCGAATAGCCGAATCATTCTCCAACAGATATTCCTCGATACAAGACATCAGGTTCTCAGCAGTCTGACGCGATCCGACCACGGCATGGTCGAGGATCACTTGTACCTGTGGTGAATCCAAGACGAGACGAGGATCGCGGCCGGTCCGAGGACTGAGGCGACGGATATGTCGAAAGAGACGGACAATTCTCTCTGTGTAATAATGGCGGGCCAAGAAGCGCGCCATGTTCGTCAGGTCATCCTTCGAAACGCGTCGGATGACGTGCCATTCTGGATGGTGGGCACAGGCGGCCGCGTGGTCACATTGGTCGAGAACCTGCTCGCGAAATGCGCTGTCGCGCAGCACCCGCAGCAACGTGTCGTGCAACGATCGTCCGGTCATGGGTTGCTCAGAAACCGTGAGCAGGGCATCCGAACCGTTCCCATAGTAGTCGTACACCCTCGAAAAATGTCTCGGCCTGGAGCGTGGGACTAAAGGCATCGAATGTGATCGCGCGAAGCGCCGGCGTCCGAGCCACCGCGAAATCGGTCACACCCAATATATCTTTGTCGGGAAGAACGGGCGCAATCCACGGTCGGTGAAGATCGGCGTTGAATGCCAGTCCGGCGACATGAATTTCTATGACTCGATGCAAGGGAAGATCGAGGAGGAAGGACCGGACATCGCGTCCATAAGTCGCCGCAGAGAGAACGGCATGAGGAATATCCAAGATTAAGCAGCAGCCCGATTCGTCGCAGAGCCGATGAAAAAATTCCGCTTCAGTGAATTGCGGAACGTCGAGTTGTAGCACCGTAGGAATCGGTTCGATCGCAACAGGAACACCGACATACTCTTGAAGCACACGAATATTGTGCACGTAGTCGTGCAGGAGGTCATCGGTATAGAGGGGTGGAAATACATAATCAAAAGAAAAGTCCGGGCGGCCATTGTCTTTATTGCCCGTCGGATGAATTCGCTGCAGATGTTCCGCCGCCCAGGGAGATCGATAGCGCTGTACCAAGTCGCGTGCGCGTATCAGTTGGGTGGACGTGAACGGTTCGCTTAACTGACCAAGGAAGTCATGGAGCAATAACGTAAAGCGCTGCTGAATATTCGGCCAGGAGAGATCGTCATGACGGGGAGGATCGGCCAGCGCGAGATGATCGATGTGATCAGCGGACGCGAGAATCGATTCGGCTAGATGCGGTTGATAAAAAGCTCCGACGCTGAGTCGCGTCATATTAAAAAGGCCCAACCTTTCGGCTGGGCCTTGGCGTGACGGTCGTGGTTACTGATGACAGCTAGGGGCGAGAGCCTCGATGTCCACCACGTCCATCTGATGGCAATTCGGCTGCAAATCCACGGTCTCCACGACTTCTAGAATGACGGTCGAGCTTTCCATGTGTCCTCCTTACAATTAAGTGGTCACCCGCTTCCTTCGCTTACTTAACCAGACTCTTCCACGCTTCGTTAGTGGGTGCATTAGAAGATTGCTGTCGGTGCTTCACTTGCAGAAAATGGACGATTGACACGTTACACCGAGGTTTCTACACTCGTCCCGATAATTCCTCAAGGACTTTTGACCATGCCGCAAACACCCTTAGAGCTAGAAGTCCTCTTGACGGAGTCGATGATCGCCGACCGGTTTTTGCAGAGCCTCGGCCAACGGATTCTTCCCGAGTTATTTTTCTATTGGTTTCCCTTATCGGTTCGTGCGTGGGGGGCGCTGTGCCGGGACAGTCGCTATCGAAATTATCTTCGTTCTGAAACCCTCCTCAAGGCGACAGCCAAGACTTTGGCCGATTCTCTCACGGATCGTAGGGTCGAAGTGATCAGTTTGGGGGCCGGACAGGGCACGAAGGATCGGCATTTGATCGCGGCACTGGTCGAGAGCGGACGACAGGTCACGTATCGACCCGTCGATGCCGGCCACATGCTCTTGGAGATGGCGTGCGAGCAGGGGAGGGAATTGGGCGTGTCGGTGCGGGGACTAAAAGCCGATCTCACCGATCCGGCGCATCTGGCCTGGCTCAAGCCGAGGGGCGACGATCCGCCGCGCATCATTACGTTACTGGGCAATACCCTCGGGGCCTTTGATCCTGCCGTCATGCTGGGGCGTTTGCGGACTCTTGTTGGAGAGGAGGATCGCCTGGTGATTGATGCCGAACTCGGGAACGATGAGGCGACCCGCTCAGGATACGAACATCCTGCCAACCAGGTGTTCGCCTTGGCCCCTTTGCGAAGTATCGGGCTCACGGAACACGACGGCACACTCGTCTTTCAATCGTCCAATCATGTCCTGCCCGGCGTGCATCGACTCGAAAAATATTTCCGCTTTCATACAGACCGATCGGTGATGGTAGCAGGGGAACGGCTCGACTTCAAAGCGGGTGAGTCCATTCATATGAACCATTCCGGGAAGTTCGAGCGAGAGACCTTCTGTACGCTTCTTGCCGAAGCCGGATTTTCATTGCACAGTGAGCAGATCAGCGACGATGGACGGTTTATGATGGTCAACGCGAAGCCTCGTCCATAACGATGGCTGCGCCTGCCTCGGCTGTGGAATTTCGCGACGTCTCGTTTCGGCGCGAGGCGGGACGAGCGATTCTCTCCAACGTCTCGTTCACAGTGACCGAAGGCGAATCGTTTGCGCTTATCGGTCGAAGCGGTTCCGGCAAGACCACCATTCTCAAACTCATCAATCGATTGTTACAGCCCAGCGGCGGCGACGTGTTGGTGGACGGCCGATCGACACGCAATTGGGATGCGATTCAGCTCCGTCGTCGAATCGGATATGTCCTCCAAGAGGTCGGCCTCTTCCCGCATATGACGATCGCGGCCAACGTGGGTATCGTGCCCTCATTAGAGGGATGGACGCCGTCGCGCATCGAGGCGCGTGTAAAAGAGGTCTTGCTCATGGTTGGGTTGCCGCCGGATGACTTCATGGCCCGCTATCCACACGAATTGTCCGGGGGACAGCGTCAGCGTGTGGGCGTGGCTCGCGCGCTCGCAGCCGATCCGCCGCTCTTACTAATGGACGAACCGTTCGGAGCGCTCGATCCCATCACCCGGGCCGAGCTCCAGCAAGAGCTGAAGCGGTTACTCGTCGCGCTGAAAAAAACGCTGGTCATCGTGACACACGATATTCCTGAAGCCTGCGTTCTGGGGTCCTCGATCGGACTGATTCAAGACGGTCGGTTGGTCGAACGGCTTCCCCCCGAGCAATTTCTCCGATCCGCTCATCCTGAAGTGCAGGCGGTGGTGGCCAGTTTGAGCGTGCATACTCGTTCATGAGCCTAGGCGATGATGGATAATTTTCTGGCGGACCATTCCCGTGAACTCATCCAATTATCGGCCGAGCACCTCATGCTCGTCGGGCTTTCAATCCTCGGCGCCATTGTCATTGGTGTGCCCTTGGGAATTGCCGTGCACCAAAAGCCTCAATGGAGGACATTCGTCATGGGGTTTGTGAACGTATTCCAAACGATCCCGAGCCTCGCACTCTTCGCGGTACTGATTCCATTACCGGTGATCGGCGGAATTGGAGCGCGCAGCGCCCTTATTGCCCTTGTGCTCTATTCGCTGCTGCCGATCGTTGCAAATACGGTCGCCGGACTCAGCGGTGTCCCTCCGGCTGTTCGAGAATCCGCCGTCGCCATCGGCATGTCCGATCGACAAGTGCTGTGGAAAGTTGAATTTCCACTCGCCCTCGACGTGGTGTTTACAGGCATCCGGATCGCGACGGTGATGAGCGTTGGTTTGGCGACGATTGCAGCCGCTATCGGCGCGGGAGGCCTCGGCATGTTTATTTTTCGCGGACTGGCGATGCTGGACACGCGCTTGATCTTAGCCGGCGCTCTTCCGGCCGCGGCGATGGCGCTGCTTGCGAACTACGGGTTGAGTCTGATCGAACGGCGTATTCGTGGCCGATATGCGCCGACTGAGCGATCGACATGAAGGGCGGGTGGCGCAGTGCTTTCCTCGGACTTCTCTTGGTACTCCTCGCTGCTGTTTCATGGGCCTGTGGCCGCTCCGAGAATACGATCATCATCGGATCGAAGAACTTTACCGAACAGATTCTTCTTGGTGAACTCCTGGCTCAACAGATCGAAGGCACTACGCATTACCAGGTCAAGCGGCTGTTCAATCTCGGCGGGACTTTCGTCTGCCATCAGGCGCTTGTCGCAGGGACCATCGACGCCTATGTGGAATACACCGGTACGGCGTTGACGGCCATTCTCCGCGAGCCGCCTTCCAGCAATTCTGAAGAAGTCTATCGCACGGTGCAAGATGCCTATGGCCGCCGGTTCCACCTTCTTTGGCTCTCGCCGCTCGGATTTACGAATACCTTTGCCATCATGATCCGTGCAGAAGATGCGCGTCGATTCGCTATCCACACCCTGACGCAACTCGTTGAACATGCCCCTCGATGGCACGCGGCGTTTGGCTATGAGTTTCTCGAGCGCGCCGATGGATTTCCAGGATTGGCAAAAGCCTACGGATTGCGATTTGCGGATTCCCCGCGAGTCATGGATCTCGCGTTGACCTATCAAGCTCTCGCGGATCACAGGGTGGATGTGATTGCCGGCGATTCGACGAATGGCTTGGTCGCCGCGCTCGACTTGACCGTGTTGGAAGACGACAAACAGTATTTCCCGCCCTATCAAGCCGCTCCGGTCGTCTCGCGGCAGAGCCTCGCGCGATTCCCGGATCTAGAGCGTACGGTGTCTCGCTTGGGCGGAATGGTTTCGGACGACGAGATGCGACGGCTGAATTATGAAGTGGATGGAAAGAGACGGGATGTTGCCGCCGTCGTAAGAGAGTTTCGTTCTGCTAAAAAGCTGTAGTGCGCTGTTGGAGCACACGGGTGCTCCAACACAATCCGAGAGTTGATTACTTACGGCAGTAGGTTTGTTCTTCCAGTGGATAGTACCCATCCGTACTGTGGGGAAAGTCAGCGATGTCGTAGTATTGGCCCGTTTTCCATACGTGCATGCAGCGTGCGACGGCATACGGTTCTCTCTTTATCGCGCCATCCACATTCACCATTTGCGACTCTTTCATGTCAGCGGCGACCATGAATTTGTTTCCGGTCCATAATCCTGCAGGGTCGATGGTTCCCGGATAAAATACGGCAAATTGAGTCGTGGGTTCACTCGCTTCGACCGGTCCATAGGCGGGATACTTCTGAACCGACAGTTGCTGCGCGACGATCAATGTTCCATTGGTGGATGTCTGCACATCGATAATGCGCCCGGCGAGCTGCACGGCGCTTCCCTTGAACACGTCGGGGTCTGCCACCATCACGCCGAAGTCAGGGTTCAACTGCATATCCGAAGTGAGGCTAGTGGGAAAGAGCGTGGGAGTTGCGCAGGCAGTTAGTAGAGTTGAAAGAGAGGCGAATACTAATGCAATCATCCTCATCGCGTCCTCCTCGGTGATGTATGTAACACCAATGTAACACTGATTTAACGCACGCGCAACACGAAAAGCTTCCTCATAAGCGGTATCACAAATGCCGGGAAGAGGTGAATGCGCCTACTGATACAATCCAGAATCCAGACGCAAGAGTATCGAGCGGTGAACTCAATCGAAAGCGAGTGATGTGATGGAAGACATGGGTTTCAATGTTTCGTCAGGAACGTGTTACGTGTTATTTACCTACGATATCGGACTCTCGATCAATTTGAATGAGGCGGAGAGGCATATCACGGCCATCAAGCAGCGTAGCCGCATTCGACACAAGCGCCGCGCGCCGCAATACTTTGATTATCGGCCCGCGCCCCTGCGCGTGACACAAGGAGTCGAGCCGCTCACGCTTGGGGAGTTTCGCTCGGCGACGAGTGTCGATTTAGTGATCTACGATTTTGGCGCCGTCTCGGTCATCTATAGTATTCCACTGGCGGACCCGTCCCTGCGTTTACTGAACTTAAGCCAAGAGCTCTATGAAAATGTGCTGCTCCTTGCCGACTCGCGTCAGCGTGTCGAGGATCTGCAAAAAACAATTGAAGGGATGGTAGAGCGGCCGAAGATTTCAAATTATGTGGAAGACTATGTGATCTTTCAAGTGAATGCTGCCGCGCCGGCAGATGTCTTGAGTCACGCACAAGATCTGGCCCGAATTCTTCGGTCCGAAGAAGCGGTCCTCTCGGAACAGGAGGTCCGTGAAGCCACATCCCATTGGCTCTCTTTCGGTAAGGAGGATGTGGCTATCATCGATTGGAATGCGTCGCTCTTGTTTGGGGATGCGATGGAAGATGTGCAGGCCGTACTGGAGTTTGCCAATGTGGAGTTGCTTGAAATGCGCGCGCTCGATCAACAATTGGATGACGCCCTCGATCAAGCCTATAACGCACTTTCAAAGAGAATCGGAAGTCGCTTTAGACGAGCCGGGTCGTTTGAAACGGACTTACGACAGGTAGCTCAACTGCAAGTGGACAGCGCTATTCTATTCGAGCGTGTGACCAACACGCTAAAACTGATCGGTGATCAGTACCTGGCGCGCGTCTACCGGCTGGCCTCGGAGCGGTTTCATCTCGCCGCATGGGATGCGGGGATCATTCGAAAGTTGGAGACCTTGGATAGTATCTATGGAAAGATGGCCGACCGTGCCGCCACGCGACGTATGGAAGTGCTCGAATGGATCATCATCGTGCTCTTCGCGATTTCGATCATCATTTCACTGCTCCCCGGTTTTCCAAAGCATTAACCACCGATGTAATACACGCCACGAGAATGCTTGTGCGCTTGTGGCCGATCTCATCATCCCATCTATACAAATCTCTCCGTCCAAACATTGCATTAAACAGTCTTTAACCAAACATTTTACAAATAGTTTACACCTGGCTAACGTCCATTCAATGTCTACGCGATAAGTTGGCTCATCAGCTTTGTGGCTGCACATCGCCTGTCCTATGCGACTCACGATGGGACATCATGTGCTCCTTACCCTCATGAAGTTTTAGGGGGGCTCGGCAATGCTTCTACTTCTGATTGCAGCATTTATCGTGTGCCTGGCCGTGGCCGGACACCTTACCTATCGGGCCGCTGCTGAAAAACGTCGTGCCATGCATCCTCCCGATCAAAGAAGGTATGGCAAGCGCAAGGCACCTGCTGCGCTCTTTATGCAAAACTCTATTTATTCCTCACGATCTAACCCAGTAGCTTGAAAGGAGGGCCACAATGATTAACATCATCGTCGCTGAAAGTCATCCCGTCGTGCGACACGGTCTTAACCGGACACTCGGCGCGACGGGTGGCTTCAGCATCATTGCAGAAGTCGACACGATGGAGGGGCTCTGGGAGAATATTGGGAGCCCAAGAGCAGACGTCTTGATCTGTGAAACCGCACTGTTCAAAAGAAGAACGTTTGAAACGTTGCAACGAATCAAGCAGCGACGCCCGTATATCCCCATTGTCGTCTTCAGCCGGTATGTGGATGCCTCGTATGTCGTCGAGAGCTTTAGGGGAGGCGCCATGGCCTATGTCAGCAAGACTGCATCTGCTGATGAGCTCATGACAGCGATTCGTCAGGCCGTGTTGGGAAAAAAATACGTCGACTCGACCGTACGGAATCACTCAGTCGATGAACCGTGGGAAAATACCATCATGGAACAGCAAACCTTATCCCCACGGGAATCCGAGGTGCTCCATCTTATCGTCAAGGGAAAGCGAAGCCGCGAGATTGCCGGACTGCTCGGCATGAGCGATAAGACGGTGAGTACTCATCGTACCCGGCTGCTTGGAAAGATGAACTTTTCCAGCACCCAGCAGATTATCCGCCATGTGTTGCAACAACGCCTGCAACCGAGCACAACCAGCGACACGTTCTCCGAACCGGCGCTGACTGCGTAAGAAAAGTGCGCGCGGGTCGATTTGCGCTATCACGCATGTGCGACCACTCCGGACACAAGAAAGAACCCACCGATGATGAGTTATTGCATTGTGCGAAACGATGAACATGGAGAAGGAATTCCAATTGATGTACTGTTCAAAACTCACGCCCAGGCAAAATCTAACGCAGGACTGCTTCGAAAGTTAGACCCCGCTTGTCGTTATGAAGTGAATGTGTATGCGACCGTTAAAAAATCCGCTGATCGACCTCAGAGCCCTCTATAACGCCAATTGTTTTTGAGTCACTTGACCCTCTTCCAAACCGAATTTTACCGAGCTGTCACTCAGGTATAACTTCCTGTGTACCTCGATGCGCGGGCGATGTGATACTGGTAATGAATCATCTTGTGCCTTCTGCACGTCGAACAGGGGAGTTCCAGACCTCGAATGCTCATCCGCCATGCATTGATATTGATAACGGAGGCAGATCATGGCAAAAGTGAAGACCAAAGGATGGGCGGTGACCTTCAATGCCAATACTGCGAAAGAAGAAACCGTCAATATCCCAGTAGGTGGTCCGGTTCGAGCCTCAAAAAAGCTAGAAAGAAAGTGCGCCGTCGTGGTCGTGAGAAAAGGAAGATCATCACACTCGTTCGTTTATCGGCCAAATAGATATCGCGAGCACCGTTTTCGAGAGCATCCACGGTCGGAGTTGCGAAAGCACGACGTTTGACTGATGTAAGTACTCTTTCGGCCGTAATGTAGCCGGTTAGTCTTGAAGACGTGGTCATTGTCGAAGGGGAATGGGGACGTATTGAAGAAATCTATACCACGTATGTAATCGTGCGCATCTGGGATTTGAGACGCCTAATGATTCCCCTTTCTTATTTTATAGAAAAGCCGTTTCAAAATTGGACCAGGGACAAAGAGGATCTCCTGACCACAGTGTTTGTGCGTGCGGATTATTCCGTTCCTGTAGAACAGGTCCGACAAGAGTTCCACCGATTGTTGCAAGCTACCGAGTATGGGACAAAATACGACGGTATTGGCGTCAAGGTAGTTGATCGTTGCAGGGACCTCGCCTGACCGTGGCAGCATCGCTGGGCCGAGTCTGTCATGACAACGAACACGTGCAGCCCGCCCTCCTCTTCTTTATTCTAACTATTTTCTATCTCGGATAGGTGTTGCTGGATCGGCCCGCGAACGCTTACCAGGACAATCCGGCTCCGACATTTCGGCTGGGATCGCTCGGCACTGATTGAGTGGTTGTCACAATCGCGACCCGTGTATGGGCCGCGTCGTCGCCTTTGATCACCTGGGCGGCAAGGTGTGCCTTAAAACCTGTAACTTTTGACAGTACCCACCTTCGGCGTACGTTTCTATAAATAGAACCGTCAGGCAACTCACGAAGGCAGCTCCAGTCAGCGGCGCGCAGTCGCTCAGGGGTGTTGAACTATGTCCTGATCTGAGTGACATCCATTCCGATATTTATCGCCCCAGTGGCACTTGCTCGGTCTGTCAGTCGGCTGAGTACCCGACGGGTTGCCCTTCAAGATCTTCCCATGCGGATTGCTGGCGCTTTTCAAGGCCTAAGGAAGGAGGAAAGCCAACATGTCTTGTCTCATCGCGTCTTTGTGCCAATTCTCCCTCTCAGTGTTGATGCGGATTGTGCTTATGGCGCTGCTTGGGTTGTTGATGGTGTCCAGAGTGTCGGCTGATGATATTGCCGTCTCTGAACAAACCTTTGGGTGTATCCTTGACTGGCCTAAGGTCAGAAATACGCGCTTCAAGCACGAGGATCCGCAGAAGCTCAAGGAGGCCATGCATATCCTTCGAGATAGCATACCGGACAAAGAGTATCCCGTTGGGACGATCCTGCAGCTCGTACCTTTCGAAGCCATGGTGAAGCATGAACGAGAGAAATTTCCCAAAACGAACGGCTGGGAATTCTTCGCGTTGGATATTTCCGAGTCCGGCACGAAGATCAGGGATCGGGGAGACAACGTCGTCAATCTTTTGCAAGGCGTGACGTGTCTGAGTTGTCATCAACCTGCGGCGAAGTTCGATTTCGTGTGTGAGAAGGGGCACGGTTGTGCTCCGCTCCCGATCGACGATCAGAAGATCGGGGAGCTTCAGAGGGCAGACGCTCGTTGTGAGAAAAAGTAGGGATGAAGATGAGCCTCCTTCCCGATGCCCGCGGTGCAGCTACTCAGCCTTTCGCGACGCGGAAGGCGTTTTTGTCTCGTGTTGCCGAACTTCGACTCAGTGGGGTCCAGACCGCCGCGTCCAACCTGCTCACACGGTGAATAGTCAAATCATTCAGACAGTACAAATACGATGGAGGTGTGGGATGTATATCAAGATCTGGGTCACAAGTGTCATTTTGGTAGGGTTGCTCGGCAGCGTATCGTTCAGCAGCAGTGATGCTGGCGAAGGAACGGCTCCCTCCCCAGAAGCAGCCAAGAACATCGGCCCGGTGCTTGTAAAAGTCTATACGTTTGAACCCGTACACCCTAACCCGCCCGACCATCTGTGGTTGGACGAAGGCAATGGCTGGGTCCAATTCATGATGTTCGATAAGCCAGTGAGCGATCCCACAGCCATATTGCTCTTTGTCGGCCAAGGCATCAAAGGTCGATTTTGTGCCGAATCCCAGCCTGATGGTGGCAAGACAGGCTTTAATCATTTTCATCGGATCAATACACCTGCGGCTGGAGATATGTCGATGCACGGCCCGAAAGGGGAGGAAGGCTATTGGCTGAAGCATGTGGCGGTACGCGAATTTGACTTTGAGCCCAAGGGGGAACATGCGGCACATGGAGGAAACCTGCACTACAAACCGGGCACCGTGCAGGATGTGCCCCAGCCCTCGACACCCAAGTGTAAGTAGCCCTGTCGATACCAACCTTGGTGGCGGTGGAGAATAGTCGGTGGCTACAGGACACCTGATTCATGGGAGGATGTATGGCAACGACAGCCATTTCAACAGGAACGATGAAGGTGGTGCACGTCTCCAGTCCCGGAGCAGAGTTCCAGATCGTTGAGCGCGAGATTCCCAAACCGGGTGCAGGGCAGGTGCGCATCAAGGTGCAGGCATGTGGCATTTGCCACAGCGACATGTTCACAAAGGAAGGCCAGTGGCCCGGAATTCAGTATCCCCGGGTTCCAGGACACGAAGTCGTCGGCATCATCGACGAAATGGGTAACGGTGTGTCCGAGTGGAGGAAGGGACAGTACGTCGGCGTCGGCTGGCACGGCGGCCATGACGGCACGTGTCGTGCGTGCCGGCGAGGAGATTTTCGCAATTGCCGGAACCTAAAAATTCCGGGCATCAGCTACGACGGCGGATACCAGCAATACATGGTGACCCCTGTGGAGGCCTTGGTGGCGATGCCGGAAACGCTTGGCGCCGCAGAAGCGGCACCCCTGCTTTGCGCTGGAAATACTGTTTACAACGCGTTGCGGCACAGCGGCGCCATGCCTGGCGACCTTGTGGCAGTGCTGGGTATCGGCGGTCTGGGTCATCTGGGAATTCAATTCGCGAATAAGTTTGGCTATAAGGTCGCGGCGATCGGGCGCGGGTCTGAAAACGCGGCGCTCGCAAAGAAACTTGGAGCGAGCGTGTACATCGATAGCACATCGACGAATACAGCAGAGGCGTTGCAAAAACTGGATGGCGCACAGGTCATTTTAGCGACAGCCCCAAGCTCGAAAGCCATGTCCGACCTGTTCGAAGGCCTGGGCCCGAACGGCAAGCTCATGGTGATCGGTGTGGCGGCCGATCCCATTGAGGTCACACCGATACAGCTCGTGTCTGGAAGTCGAACCATTCAAGGCTGGGCTTCGGGAACATCAGCGGATGAGGAAGACACCGTGCGCTTCGCGGAACTTAGCGGTGTGCGTCCCATGATTGAAACCTATCCGCTTGAAAAGGCGGCCGAGGGTTACGCGCGTATGATAAGTGGCAAGGCGCAGTTCCGCGTCGTTCTGACGATGTGAAGTCAGCCAAGAACGTAATCGAAAACAATGCGAGCACTGGTCTACGAGCCTCGCATAAGCGAAGTTAGACGATACGTCTTTACACATTGCCTCGTCGGAAACTGTGCTCGTAGGGCTCGTGCATCGGATTGGTGAGTTCTGTGATGCTCGCATCATTTCAATTGTTCGCCCAAGTTCAAGAAAGAGAACGTCCTATTGGAACGCCCGACTTTTTATCGCAGGATACAGCTAGACAGGCTCTCCATCTTTTACAGAGAGACCGGCCCGAAAACGCGCTAACGGTTCTCGTGTTGCAATGGACTTGCGTCTTCAGGCCGATGTTCGAGCATCTCTTCGCCCGGCTTTCCGACCGTTATCACCCTGTCACGCCCGATTACCGAGGCTTCTGACACTGCGGCTGACCTGATCCGAACTTTTGAACGAGAGAGCGAGTATGTCAGCCAAGGAAACAGTAATCATCACGGGACTCTGCTCGATCACAAAAGATACCAAGAGATAACACAAACCAGGAGGCAGCCATGAGCACCACCGAAGTCCGTACTGACGATGCGACCAGCGTCGCGCGCGTCGGAAGATTCGACATGAAGCTCGAGATCGTCGTCATCCCCGTCTCGGATGTCGACCGCGCGAAGGAGTTCTACTGGAGGCTTGGGTGGCGGCTCGACGCCGACTTCGCTGGCGGCGACGACTTCCGCGTCATGCAGTTCACGCCGCCTGGCTCCGGGTGCTCGGTCATCTTGGGTAAGAACGTGTCCGCGGCGGCACCCGGCTCCGCCCAGGGCCTGTATCTGGTCGTATCCGACATCGAGGCCTCCCGCAAGGAGCTGCTCGATCGCGGCGTCGAGGTTAGCGACGTGTTCCATGATGCCGCTGGTGTGTACACCGGCCCGGACAAGCCCTACCTGTTTGGGCGGCGACGGGTCAGCGGTCGGGATCCCGAGCATCGCAGCTACCGTTCCTTCGCCTCGTTTAGTGACCCGGACGGCAACGGCTGGCTGTTGCAGGAGGTCACGACGCGGCTGCCCGGTCGCATCGACGCCGCAACGACGACCTACGCATCGGCGAATGACCTGGCGAGCACGCTTCGGCGTGCGGAGGCCGCCCACGGCGAGCACGAGAAGCGCACTGGTGGACAGCGCGACGCGAACTGGCCCGACTGGTACGCGGCGTACATGGTGGCGGAGCAGACCGGCAAAGAACTGCCCCAATGAACGATTACGACGTGACCATCCTCGGCGGCGGCGCGCCCGGCGGGCACTGTAGGGGTGCGCTGGCCTAAGGCGGCCTGCGATCTTCCTTAAAGGAGGAGGTGCCCTGTGTCACGGCATTTCGATGCCATCATCATTGGGACGGGCCAGGCAGGCCCGCCTTTGGCTGCGCGGTTTGCGACCGCCGGCATGGCGGTCGCCATTATTGAACGCCACAAGTTTGGTGGCACCTGTGTGAACACGGGATGTATCCCGACCAAGACACTCGTTGCCAGCGCGTACGCGGCCCATGTTGCTCGCCGAGGCGCCGAATATGGTTTTGTTGTCAATGGCGATGTGCGCGTCGATATGAAACGTGTCAAAGTCCGCAAGGATGAAGTTGCCGGACGGTCGAACAGGGGCGTAGAGGATTGGTTGCGAGGGCTCAAAAATTGTACGGTTGTCCAAGGCCATGCCCGCTTTCAGTCGTCCCACACTGTCGTGGTCAACGATGAAGTCCTGCAAGCCGACAACGTATTCATCAACGTGGGTGGGCGCGCTTCTATTCCAGCAATGCCCGGGATCAATGATGTGCCGTTCTTAACAAACTCCTCAATGATGGATATCGACTTCTTGCCCGAGCATCTCGTCATCGTCGGTGGAAGTTACATTGGGCTAGAATTCGGCCAGATGTATCGCCGTTTCGGGAGCGACGTCACGATCGTAGAGAAGGCACCGCGCCTGATTGGACGTGAAGACGAAGATGTGTCCGAAGAGGTGCGCAAAATTTTGGAGATGGAGGAGATACGGGTTCTGGCAAATGCGAAATGCATATCATTGGCGAAGCCCGACAGCCGTATCGCGGTCGGCATCGAGTGTGAGGAAGGCCCGCCGGAAGTATTAGGCACGCACGTTCTTCTCGCGGTGGGACGTACTCCCAACACGACCGACCTGGGTCTCGACCGGGCCGGGGTTGCGACCGATCAACGCGGCTACATCATCGTTAATGATCAACTGCAAACAAACGTACCCGGCATCTGGGCCTTGGGTGACTGCAACGGCCGTGGCGCCTTTACGCATACGTCGTACAACGACTATGAGATCGTTGCGGACAATCTCCTCAACGCAGACCATCGCAGCGTGTCAGACCGAATCCAGACGTACGCCTTGTTTACAGATCCGCCGCTAGGCCGATGCGGCATGACGGACGCCGAAATTCGGAAGTCTGGGCGTGCTGCACTCGTGACGAAACATCCGATGAGCCGAGTAGGCCGGGCGGTTGAGAAAGGTGAGACACAAGGTTTTATCAAGATCACTGTTGATGCGGAAACCAAACAGATTCTAGGTGCGGCGATTCTTGGGATCGGAGGTGACGAAGTCATTCACGTGTTGCTGGACGTCATGTATGCGAAGGCGCCGTATACGGTCGTCCAGCGCGCCATGCATATTCATCCGACGGTTGCGGAATTTCTCCCCACCGTCTTGTCCAAACTGGAACCCTTTGTATAGGCAGCAGTAATCAGCGGCAACGCTACCGATGCGGACAAAGCTTTTTATCTGGTTGACGCTCCATTCAACAAATCTAACTTTCGATTAGGTGAACGCATAGGAGGAAAAAACGTGGCAAATCCCATTCTCGTCACCGGCGCGGCGGGCCACGTCGGCGGCGTAGGGCGCACGGTCACCGAACTGCTGTTGAAGCAAGGCAAGGCGGTGCGTGCGATGGTGCGAAGTGAAGACGAACGCGCGCAGGGGTTGCGCGATATGGGTGCGGAGGTCATAGTCGGTGATCTGCTCGATCTCGATTCGATGCATAGGGTGATTGCCGGCTGCGAGACGATGTACTTCGGCATGTCGGTTTCGGATGCCTATCTGGCCGCGACGGTTAATGCGGCGGCGGTGGCGAAGCATCACGGCGTGAAGGCGTTCATCAATATGTCGCAGATGACGCTCTCACAGATGAGCATTACCGAAACCACCGCGAGCCCGCAGCACAAGCTGCACTGGCTTGCCGAGCAGGCGCTGAACTGGTCCGGTCTGCCGGTCGTGCACGTGCGGCCGACAGTGTTTCTCGAAGGCTTCTTCCTGATGTTCACTTCGGATTCGGTCAGTAAATCAAATCAGATCAGACTACCGTTCGGCGAGGGCAAGACTTCGCCGGTCGCAGCGGAAGACGTTGCACGTGTGGTCGCCGCGCTGCTCGCCAACCCGCAGCCGTACATCGGCAAGATCTATCATCTGACCGGTCCGCAGTCCGAGAACATGCATTTCTATGCACACGAGTATTCGAAGGCGCTTGGCCGTACGATCACTTTTCAAGACATTCCGGTCGAGCCGTGGCGGGACGGCCTGCTCAATCTCGGCTTGCCGATTCACCTGGTGAACCACCTCGAGACGATGGCCGATCTGCACCGCGCGGGACGCTACGACCGGATGTCGAACGACGTGCTTATGCTAACGGGGCAAGGGCCGCTGAGCGTGGAGGAGTTTGTCAGGAAGAATGCGGCGACATTCACCGCGTTGGCAAAAGAGGCGATTTAGTGACATATAAGAGGGAAGAACATGGCAATTCTGACGATCACGTGCTGCAAATGGAGCTAGTCTCTTAACTCTGGTGCTCAGATGATGATGGACTGCACGATCTGCAGGTGGATCAAATGGAGCGTGAGCATTCCCCTTATATTGCTCATCAGTGCCGGCGGCTTGGCGGCCTTCGCACACTTCCCTCTTACTCAGCAGAACGAGACCACTGTTCTCTTAGCTCTCTACCTGGGGGCCTGGGCGTATGTCCTAGGCATCGCCGGCCTTGTGCTTCTGTCAGGATGGTGGTTTTGGAGATGGCATCATATGCGGACTAAACATGCCGCTGCATGCTGATGGCAATCATTGCACCCACCGTGACCATCCCCAACGTCAGGACGACCATGTCCACCTCCTGATTGATGAATTGACTCCACCGCTCGCCCTGATCCATCCGTCCTCTCTTATGAAAACAGACTAATGTTTGGAACGTCGGTTGACATCAAAGGCATACCGTAATTGCAGCGCCCAATATTGTTGAACGAGTCCTGGCCGGTCGAGTGATTGATCTTGCTCGCGGTAGACACTCAATTCAAAATCCTGCCAGCGAAAGGCCAGGCCAACGATCCAATCCATTTCAGTAGGATTGACCTGGTTCGACGCCTCACGGTCCGTGAAGAAATTCATGTCGCCATAGAGGACTACCTTATTCTGATACAGATCGAGATCCGCGTGCGCCACATAACGGAACAAGGCCCGCCCGGTATTATCCGGACGTGCAAAGTAATTGCTGTTATGGAAGAGCCACCCGGCTCCGGCGTAGGCATTCAGATTTTGATTGGGAAAGCGCCGGTGCCACCAGGAGACATCCTCAGCGGCCTGGAAGCGGGCGGTCGCGAGGGCATCGGCATAGATCTGCTTTAGGCCACTCTTGTCGAGAGGGGCATCACGTTCATATTGCACACGCCAGCCGAACCGATTCACGATACCGGTGAGGGCATAGGTGCCGTCCCATTCGCTTAGCTCTATCCAGCCCTTCGTCCGATCGGAAAAGAAGTTTTGATCAGTATAAAGGGTCAGATACTGTTTGTAGAGATCTGTCTCGAGATGGAGCATATGCCGCAGGCCAACCAAACCCGTGTTGTCCGGGCGAGCAGCAAAAGAAGGATTTTTAAAAAATACCGCGCTCAAGAAGTAGCCTCCTAATAAGGTTTCTTCGCTCGCTTGGTCCATCTTGTCGGGTTGCTCCATGGACGGTAATGGACGACCGTACTTCTCCAATGCAAAGGTCGGCGCCAAGCCCCACAGCGAAAAGAGCAGGACGATGGAAATTGGAAGAATGACGGTCTTTGGAGGTAAGAGTGTGTCGAGGAAGGCACCGATATAAGAAATAGAGTGCCGGCGGAGCCACGATTCGGACGGCATTGTGGTATTCAGTGGTAAATATAAAGGTGTGTCGAAACGAAAGGTCTTATGAACCGCGATCGACTACTGGACACAGGGCTCAAATATCTGCTCACAGAGGCTGAAGTCTTCCAACGATTCCGGTGCGGACCTATATTCGGCTCCCACGATGCGGTCCTTAACGACCAAGAGGTTGGCCCAGCAACCATGGTGAACGCCAGGGCGGCTGCCTTTTGAAAACACAGTGGACTCTTCAAACATAGGGGCTTCCTTATAATAGCGGAGCACGTTTCCCTCGTTCGTCTGGATTTCTTGCACAGGGGTGCCAGCGCACGCGACTACAGAATCTTTTGTTGCGCCGATCATAGCTTGTCGCGCCAAATTATGGTGCTGTCCGGACGAGGCCGTGCATCCTATTACAGATACACTTCCGGCGAGGCCTATCGTTACGGTTGTCCAATACAGGGTGTGTGCTTTCACGGCATAGGTCTCCGAACGTATGTCGGCTAGAGTAACTGTATTGATGACGTAAGACAACTCGAAGTGATCTGAGCGTTGTAGGTTCGGCGACTTTTCATGGCCGACGGTACACGCTATCAGTAGTGGGACGCTGTAGCGACTGCCATAGATGTCTCGATTATCGGCGGTGATGGCTACACCAGGTGCCGAAGAAGCCAGAACAAGCTCCCCGCAATGGCAATCGACATCGGGAGCGTCAAGACCCACGCCAGAAGAATATTGCGCACCGTCTGCCACTGGAGCCCCGACTGATTGGCGGCCATGGTACCGGCCACGCCAGACGACAGAACATGGGTCGTGCTGACGGGAAGACCGAAGGCGTCTGCAGCCCCAATCGTGGTCATGGCAACTAGTTCTGCAGAGGCGCCCTGTGCGTAGGTCAAATGTGCCTTGCCGATACGTTCGCCCACGGTAATGACAATCCGTTTCCATCCTACCATCGTGCCTAACCCCAGTGCGATCGCGACAATCACCTTTACCCACGACGGGATAAATTTTGTCGCGTGATCCAGGTCGGCCTTGTAGGTTTTCAAGACTGCTTTATCACTCGCGTCGATCGGCAGTGCTCCGCTCTTATCAAGATGCTTGAGCGTTTCGGAAACCAAGTACATATCGTTTCGAACGTTGCTTTTGTTCTCATCCGGCACAAGCGCATAGGTGCCGTAGCGGTTTACTTCTTCTGCGATATCTTGTGCGAGAAGCTGGACGGCGGGCAGGGTCGTACTCTCAAGGTGGCGGTTTTGAAGATAGGCGGCGACCTGCTCGCGAGAATTCGCCTTCGTGACTGTGGAGACAGCCGGCGTGATGTACTTCTGTAGTGTATCGACGGCGGCATGAGAGTCGACGACGAAGTGCTGAACCTGATCCGCAGGCACCGCGCGGTTCAGGGCGTAGGCGGTGGGGACTGTGCCGATCAAGATCAGCATAATGAGCCCCATACCCTTTTGTCCGTCATTCGATCCGTGCGCAAAACTGACACCGGTGCAGGTGAGAATCAATAACGATCGAATCCAGAGAGGCGGCGGTCGGTTCCCTTGAGGCGCGCGATACAATGAGGGATTTTTGAGGACGGCTCGTGCCGCCAATAGCAAGAGGCCGGCACAACCGAATCCAATGAGCGGTGATAACAGTAAAGAATAACCGACTTTGGAGACCTGACCCCATTCGACCCCACTCGTATGCGTGCCTTGTTGCATGATCTGGTTCATTAACCCCACCCCGATGATCGATCCGATGAGCGTATGCGAACTCGACGACGGAAGTCCGATGAACCAGGTCCCCAGATTCCAAATGATGGCGGAAAAGAGCAGAGAAAAGACCATGGCGAAGCCGGCATCGCTGCCAACCTGAAGAATCAATTCCACCGGGAGTAGGGAGATGATTCCAAAGGCTACCGCTCCTGACGAGACCAAGACGCCGATGAAGTTCCATACGCCTGACCACACGACCGCCGCGTGCGGTTGCAACGAGTGGGTATAAATTACCGTCGCGACCGCGTTCGCCGTATCGTGGAACCCGTTGACGAATTCGAATCAAAGCGCAATCAGCAAGGCGATGCCTAAAAGGACATAGGCGAACGTCGACGCCTGCCGCACACTGGTGAGGTCCTTGAGTAGTTCGTACGCGGCATAAGAGATCCCGCATGCGAGGACCAATATAAAAAGTGCAGAGAATCTACTACTAGATGCGCCCAGAGCTGGTGACTGGGATAACACATGTGTCTGACTCATGAAGGGCCTCCTATCAAGAGGAACACGTATTCTATTGCTCTAGCGGAAATCGCTGGTTACGGGAAGGTTATCGTTGTGTAAACAATAGTTCTTGTGGCGGATTCGCTGGAAACGTAACATCTGCAGGGCGGATCATAACGCGCCCCTCGCGCCGTCTTCTAACCCAGGGTCGGGGCTCATTATCTCGAATCGATGCGGGCTTCTTGGATGCCAGTACAGCAGGTTTCAAAATGACGGGATAACGAACCGACCGATCTCTTTGTTTCTACGGGGTGGAAGTCAGTAATGGGGCGGGGATGTTTCAGGAATAGTCGAACCGGAACGCCTTAGGATTGTCAGGGTGTCGGAAGGGGCGAGTCGCCCCGCTTCCGGCTCAGAGGGTTGTAATGGACTTAACAAGATTTGCCACAAGGTAAGCTGGAAGATTAGCGGAGCGAGCGTTGGCGGGTGCGCCCTCGACGTTCAAGCAGTCTTTTAATAATCGTCGGCAACAGTCCGAACACAATGCAAAAGGCTGCGGCAAATGTGAAGACAGACCACCATGCAGAGCCATTCATATTTCCTCCGCCCACTGATTAGTATACAGTCGCCCAATAGGGCGTACCTCTAGAGGGTAGCCTGCATTTGGATCATGTCAAGTTCATCACGCCCAATTTATGACTCGCAGATGACATGAGAGCATCTCGACATCTGTGTTATGTGATCGCGTTACTCGTCCTGCACGTCGGCTGCACCCCTCAAGCCGTATTCCCTCCTGATATGCAGGAGAAGATTGATCGGACGATTAGCGTCGATGTGTTGAAGCGCGACCCTAATGCGTATCGTGGAGTGAAGATCGAGCTGGGGGGGCAAATTGGAGGATCGACCGTTTCTCAGAATGAAGTACGAATTCTGGCGCGCCACCTGCCGATCAGAACTCATCCCGTCTATGGACCAGTAGATATAGGTCGCCTACAAGGAATGTTTGTGATCCGATATCCGGGGATGTTGATGAATCAGGATCTGCAACACGGCAACATGATCGTCGTGGTAGGCGTTGTCTTAGGGGCCTTGTCGGACCCGATCTCGGGCGCATCCGTCGTACGCCCCACTGTGCAAGCCCAATGTCTCCACATCTGGAGGACGGGCGGGGCTGCTATCGAAGATTTCCCATGGCCCCCTTTCCTTCAAGGATATTCGCCTCTCGTAGAAGCGATTTACTGTGTCGATTCAGACAATACGTTCCTGACGACCTCCTAATCATCGCTGTGGATTCCCCTTTGTCTCGTCGTGACGGTACGGGGCATGCAAACATTTTACGTGCCTGTGACGAACCGATAACACCGATTTCCTTATTACGCAGTAGTCTTCTATCTAGCGTGACTTCTGTTGTTCAGGAGGATCCATGGCTGTGCCTCCCTGAGTCCTGCCGCCGTTCCAAGCCACATGACTTTGTCTGGACTCGCCTTGGCCGCAACATAATGTTGAAGACGAGATACTATGGCAGTCGGCAAGACATCTCGGTACAATCCAACGAAGGTACCCCTATGCACTCTTCATTGAGAACATAAGATGATCACCGCATTTGTGTTGACAGACGGTCGGCTTATCCAGACCTCTTTTGGATCGCAGGAAGACCTGCTTCGAAAAGAGACCATCTGGATAGATCTGGCTTCTCCCACCGATGAGGAGCGCGCCTTGGTCCAATCGGTATTCCGGCTGGAACTGCCCGAGGATGAGGAATTAAAAGACCTGCAAGCGAGCGCGCGTCATTATCAAGACGAATACGGCATTCATATCCGGTCCACGTTTGTACAAAGCGACGGAGAGACGGCGACGAGCGTCAACCTGTCGTTTACGCTCCATGAAGGGCGGCTATTAACGGTCCATGAGGAAGATCTCACGTTTCTGCGACTGTTTCGAATGAGGGCGCGCGCCGACGTCGGCATGGTGACTGACGCCGTCGACATCATGCTTGGTTGTTATACATTGTCGGTGGAACAGGATGCGGATGTATTGGAAGACATTTACAAGATCCTCGATGAGATCAGCACCCTGGTTTTGGACAGGCGTAAGGACATCACGGATCGGACCATGCGGGATAATGTGGAGCGGATCGCTAGCCAGGAGGATCTCAACGGCAAGGTTCGACTGGACTTGATGGATAACCGGCGAGCCCTATCGTTCTTACTGCGAAGCCGCGTGCTCTCGCCCGATCAACAGCACGAAGCGCGTGGAATCCTCCGAGATATCGAATCGCTGAACGGCCACACCGGGTTCATTTTCGACAAGATCAACTTCTTGATGGACGCGCTGCTCGGCATGATCAGCCTGGCGCAAAACAAGGTTATCAAAATTTTCTCCATCGCGGCCGTCGTCTTTCTCCCGCCGACCCTGGTCGCGAGCATCTATGGCATGAATTTTACAGTCATGCCTGAACTGACATGGCCATTGGGCTATCCGTTTGCCATTGTGCTCATGATTCTCGCCGGCGGAACTCCCTATTGGTACTTTAAGCACAAGGGTTGGCTGGATTAATCGCCTCCCCTTGCTCGTTGATGTTAACCCGGCACGGGCTCTCATCTGTAAGAGAGCCCGCACGGCCATCTGCCCGACGCTCCAACCGGCCAGCAATCTCTATCGCTCTCTCTTGTCAGAAGCAGATGCGTTCAACGATTGAGGCGGCCTCTCCAATATCCTAACATCGTGATGCCGACGAGCATCAGAGCAAAAGTCGCCGGCTCGGGAACGACCTGTTGTGCTTGGAACCCCGGCAGATCGCTGCGATCCAGTGCAAACGCGAAAAAACGAGAGGGATTGCCTGCAGCAAAATCGTTGTCGCTCGTAACCAAGAGCAGATGGCGTCCGTCGGCAAGGTCAGGGCCGATGGCCAGCCCTTCGAGCTTCTCCGGGAAGGAGGCTCCGGCTAATCCATACGCGGGGTTCAGGAGATCCAGTAACGGGGTTTTCGTGACCGGCGTAATGCCTGCAGGAATGCCGGTGGTGGGGAGGCCATTGAAAGGCGTGGTCCCGAGGTTACTGATATCCGTAGCGCCGAGAAGATTGATAAGGAACAGTTGCTTGAACCGCGCCGCGCTCCTGCGTTGCCGTCTCGTTCCGAAACAAGAAACTGAGAATCGTTCACAGCGAGGATCTCGCTGATGCCATTGCTGGCTGCGGACAAAGGATAGAGAAACTCACGAGTGAGGGTCGATCCGACTGTCATCTCCAAAATTCTCGTGTTCAGTCCGACGCGGCTGTTGGCTGCGTTCAATCCGCCGTCTTGGATCAATGGACTCTGCATGATCCCGTAGAGTTTGTTCCCGGACGGGGTAATTGCCAGACCTTCCATGCCTCGATTCGATTGCCTTCCTGACGCATTATTCGGCGGTAATTCCAAGGTGCCATCGGCATTGGGATGATCGATTGTAAATTTTGAGGGAACGGCGAGAGTGCTGACCCGCTGGCCGTTTTGATTAACTTGATACACGTAGGGGCCGTATTCGTCAGAGACGTACAATTGGCCGATAGAGCCGACACGAATTCCCTCAGGATCGAGGCGAAGGCTGCTGGAGGGGACGCTTGTGTCGATGGCCGAGGATGAACCGGTGAAGTTTTGTCCCGACTCGTTCGTCAGCAACGTCGTTTTATTCAGGGATGGGGAGACCGTTCAGGCGGTGGGGTCGACGTGAATGGTGAGAGTTTCCACGCGATCGATATACCGCGTCGTGCCGTCTGCTGGTCCTCGATCGGGGACTGCCACGTACTGTTCCCCTTGTCCTGTTATAAGCGATGCCTGACCCAAATCCGCCTAATCTATTATGCGGCGTGCCATCGGACAAAGTATCCGTCAGGCCGGACTGATCGACTGCCGTCCCACTGATTTGACCGGTACCAATCAAGGCAGGGTTGGCCATCAGGGGAGAAGCCACCGTCATGCTTATCAGTGTGAAGGTTGCCGCCAGGCTGCTCAGAGTAAGAACCCGAAACGCTCTCATAACACCTCCGGATAAAGTGTGAGTGTCCGAGGATACGAGCGTCACGGACTTCGCCGCGTGTCGACATCCTCACCCGCTCTCATCCCTACGGAGAAATTTATGTACGGCGGAGGTTACAGATCGGTTATCAGACTGTTCTGCGGCGGTTAATTCTTGTCGATCATATGGAAGGATCCAAGAGGCTAGAAGCGGTATGGGGGGTGTCTACCCAAAGTGAGGCGCCTTATTTCGGCGCATGTTCTTTGAGCTTATACCCGAGCGATTTGATCGAAATGATGGCGTCTTCCAGTAAGGGGAGTTTTTGCTTAAGGCGTCTGATGTGCACATCCACCGTTCGCGTGGTCTCGCACTCTTCATCGCCCCAGACGGAGGCCATCAACGTGTCGCGCGTGACGATATGGCCGAGGTTCTGAAGCAAATGTTCCAATAGGCCGAATTCCTTAAACGTCAATGCAACCAAGTGTCCGTTTACAGTCACTTCATGCTTGGCGATATTCATGACGAGTGGCCCATACGTATAGACGGGCATATCGTCCTGTTTGCGGTCGTTCCGCCTAAACAAGGCTCGGACCCGCGCTACGAGGGCTTTTAGGCTGAACGGTTTGGTAATGTAATCGTCGGCCCCGAACTCCAGCCCAAGAATCATGTCGGACTCTTCGTTCTTTGCTGTGAGCATGATGATCGGTGTCGCACCGATCGTCGGATCGGCCCGGATCTGTTTACAGACTTCCAAGCCATCTAACTCGGGCAGCATCAAGTCCAGAATGATCAGGTCCGGATGCTCGGTCTTGGCTGACCTGAGGGCGTCAAATCCTGTCACCGCAGAACAGGTTGTGTAGCCTTCCTTCATCAAATATTTCGTGATCAGATCACGAATAGTCTTTTCATCTTCGACAATGAGAATCTTTTTCTCCACGATGTTCTCACCGAGACGGTTTATAGAGGTGGCATCCTATCTGCTGCATATCTGTGTTTGAAACTTTGCATGTGTGATGCGCACTTGTCACGGTTGCTTGGGCCAACAATAGGTTTCCTCGGGTAACGGATAATATCCGGAAGGTAGATTAGGAAAATCTGCGATGTATTCTCGGCCTGTCTTCCACACATGTATGCAACGTCCACGAAGGTACGGCATCTGACGCTGAATTCCATCGACGGCTACGGTCTGTGTTCCCTCAAGCATTCCGATGAGAATAAATTTATTGCCACTTTGGAGCGCTTGGTCGTCCATGGGGCCTTCATACAATACGCTGAACCATCCCGTTGGCCGAACGTTTTCATTTGGCCTCTTTTGAGGATCGGTGGAAATAGGCAGCTGCTCGGCAACGATGAAGGTCCCGGCTTGCTTCTTAGTTATAATCATGCGGCCACCAACCCGAACGAGCGAGCCTTTGAAGTAGGTATCGGCTTCGGGATTGAATAATTCAATCGTGTCCTCGCTGACATCTTGAATGGAGCGAGGAGGAAACAAGGGTTCTGCACAGCTGCTAAGGAAGCCGGCGGATAAGATGAACAAGAGGCCGCGTCCTAGAAGGCGAGTGGATGCGTGTAAGAAACCGTTCATTGAATTGCCTCCGGCAAATTTCATTCCTTTTAGAGGCCGCCATCATAGCCCATACAAGGTTGGATGAGAACACATTCCTGACGAGGGATGAGAAAGGGGGTAAAAACAACAAGGCCCCATCCGAGGGATGAGGCCTTGTAAGAGGAACAAGATAGAGAGATTTATAGAGTTGGAGTCGCCGGTTGACTGCTGATTCGACTAAATGGGCATGCCGCGGTGTATCCACGAAGGCACGAGGTCTCGAAATCTTTCTGCGCCCGGGTGCCGTCCCCGATCATGGAGAAGGCGACCGCGCGATTATAGTAGGTGACCGTATCGTTGGCGCCCAGTGCCACCGCCCGCGAAAAATCTTTCACCGCCAGGGCGTAATCGCCCGCCAATAGCTGGATGAGCGCACGGCTTTCGTAGATTTGGAAAATGGAGCCATTGATCGCAATGGCGCGATCCAAATCTTGTTTGGCAGCCGAAAAATCCCGTTGCATCGCATACGCGACCGCGCGATTGGCATAGGCGATTGCATTACTGCCATCAAGCGCGATCGCTGCATCGAGGTCGGCGACGGCTTCCGGCAATTGTTTGAGTCGGCGGTTGGCTAACGCTCGGTGGATGAGAGGGAGAGGATTTTCGGGCGATAATCGCACCGCCTCGTTCAATTCAAGAAGGGCGTCACCGGGCCGTTCGAGCTCCAGGTATGCGACTCCAAGATTGTTGTGATAGAGCGAATTCTGAGGATCTCGCTGAGCGGCTGCTTGAAAGTCATGCACAGCGTCGGATGTTTTATTTTGTCGGCTCTCGGCAAACCCGCGAGCATTCCAGGCGTCCGCCCGATCCGGCGCCAGGGCAATCGCATCCGAGAAGCTGGCGACGGCACGGTCAAGGTCTCCCGCATAGAACTGTTTTTGGCCTTGCGCAAAAAGAGGGGCAAGAGGATCAGTCGCCGTCGACTGGCCGCCTAGGCTTGTGCACCCGATTGAAACGAGGAGAGTGCAGAGAACAGGGAATCCAAGCATAATTCGGCGTAATAGCTGGGTCATTCGCTCCTCCGGTTGGGTCGATATCTGAGTCATCATCATGCAAGCAGTGTAACGATCGTCTGTTACCGAATAAGAGCCCTAGCGTTACGAGACGGTTAAATCTGGGAGGATAATGCAGTGAAGATGATTAAGGGTGTGAAGTCAAAACGTTAGAGGGGACAAATCGCTCCGTGGCCGGTGTCACCGCCTGCTTATGCGGTCGGTCACACCGGTCAGTTTGCAATGCTATTTCTCAATGTTTCTTTTCGGGGGCACAATATGTTTGTTCGGGCAGCGTTGAGAAGCCTGCCCCCACGTCCTCTTTAAAACCTTGAATCGAGGAGGTTCCGGTCTGCCAGATATGAATGCAATCGGCTACGAGAAATGGCTCAGACTTAGGCGCACCGTCTACCACCACGCTCTTTCGTCCTTGCGTCGTTCCAACGACGATAAACCGGTTGCCAAAGCGCAAGGCATCGGCAGGTAACTCCCCAGCGTATTGTAGGGCAAACTCATACGATCCGGTCCGTTGCCCGGTATCAGTCGGACCATATACTGGACGATTAGCGATGGGCAGTTGTTCGGCCACAACCAAGGTGCCCTTTTCCGATGGATTGACTTGGACGATCCGACCGCCCAACTGCACTTTTGTACCGGAATCTGATTTTCCGCTGACGTTGGTAGGTGAGGCCTCCTTCCATGCGTCAAAATCAAAATTCGGCGCGACTTTTTCCATCGCCTTAGGGGGGAATGGTGTTGTTGGTGCACATCCGATGACGGTAATCAACGAAGCAAGAGCGTACCCTGCAAATCTACGCATACAATCTCCTTATGTCTGAATATCCCGATGTAGAGAATAATGACTATTCAATGCCAGTATCTTACCGAGATCACGTTACCGACAAAGACGCTGCCTGTTACAGTGGTGTTAATTTATGGGGTGCTCGAGGAAGGTGAGCTTTTAGTGGACGGTTTGGTTGGCGATCGCGGCTTGATCTGTTTGCGGAGTTGCTCCAGTTCCTCTCGCAGGGTCTGAATTTCTGCGCTTTGTTCCTTCAGACGACTTCGCAAATCTAAATTAGCATTCGTCAATTCATTGACTTGTAAGTGCAACTGATCTGAGGTTGACTCCGTCGGTTTTCTTTGATCTACCTCGGCCGCTTTCGGTTGAGAAGGAGCGGTCATAGGTGCAGTCGACGCAACGGTTTTCGAGATTGGAGTGGTGACAGCTTTACTTTCTCGCGCAATGAGTACGTCTGTAGGATTGAGCGAGATGTGGACTTTTTCAAAAGCAGTCCATACCGGCTCGTTCTCTATAGGTACAATAGCTGCCATGGCAGGAGAGGCAACCCAGAGCTTCATGCCTTTGGTGTCGCGGGGATCCCTCTCCTCACCCCCTCCGGGATCGGCGGAAGAAAAGGCATAATGATTCGTTAAGATCACGTGGAGATATTGATTTCTGAAGAACAAGGCTCCCTCGATCCTTTCTTTTTCGGATGGATATGGCTTTTCCTTACCGGGAACCGAGAAAAAGACCCGTTCGGTTGCGACGGCTTGCTCGAAGGCCTGCGCAATAGGTCCTGCGATAATGTCCAATTCATCGACTGTAAAAACGGGGAAGGGGTGCCGTTCTTGAAATAAACCTAGAAGAATGCCGCTCCAACCTGAGACCTCGATCGATCCCAGGAGAATTCGCATGTCTTGGGGAGAAATCTGGCGCGGATGAGCATTGGTAGTCGGTGGGGAACTCCGTTGCGTTGACAAATCTGTTTGGAGTCCGATCCGAGTGCCGGCCCGCTCGAACAGTACTTGCTCGTGCATCGGCCCGACACAAGCGGTCAGCAGCACTAGCGGCAGAAGAGTCGTAAAAATAAACGTCGGCAATAATGAAATCCGTAAACAGTGATGGGCTGAAGTCTTTACTTGCATTTGAACTCGATGCCCCACATACGATCGTCATAATTCTTGGAGATCTGCCCGCTCCAGGCCCGATCAATATTTTTCTGAAGCCGCGGAATGTTTCCCTGCGTGATCACTCGATAGCCATTCGGACATTTCTCGTCCATTAACCTGAGCGCCTCTTGTCTTTGAGTGGAGTGCAAAATGTCGGTTTCATCCGCAACGCGATAGGCGACCACCCCTCCGGATGGTGTCTCCTTTACCAGGCGTGTTCCCATTTCACATCCTAAAATGCTGCATCCAACCATACCTGCAATCACAAGCGAGCGAACGGGCCATCGAGCCGAAAATAAAAAAAGACCAAACCCGTCGCGTAGTCCGGCTCTGGCCCACCGGTTGCGCGACGGGTCTGGCTGTGTACCAACCGTTATGCGGTTATTGATAGCGCACTTGCCATTGGACAAGGAACACGTTCTGGGCAAAGGCGTCCGTATTGGGTACCGATGATCCTGGCCCCGTTCCTTGGTGATGGCGGAATTCATAGTTGATCTGAACTTTCGACTGAATTTTGGGCGGAAGGTTCTCGAAGTAATAAGTTAACCCAAGGATCCAACGATCGTACAAATCATTGGAGGTCGATGTGCTGGGATCGAATTGCTCATACCAGACGACAGGTTCCCAATTCGCCAATGGTCCGCTGGAGATCAGGTATTTGGCAAAGACATACCACGTTCGTCGCTGCTGACCAGGAGCACCAGAACCACCGCACTGAGCGGTGTTCAAACAAGCGCCCTGAGCAGGAAGACCGACCGTTGTGGCATTCGACGCGTCATGGCCTTGCCACGCTTCGCCTTGTATCATTAGACCGGGGATCAGTCTTGACGTATACCGGAAATCGACGCCGAATCGATCGAGTTCGCCTTTGCCGCGTCCATTGATCGCGGTGTTCGTATTATTGCTTTCCCCATAGAGCGCTGTAAAGCTGACAAAGGAAATATCAGTGAGCATGAAGCGGGCGCGCGAGTAGCCGACCTTGGGGCCATTCGCGCCGACGGCGTTAGCTTGAAAATTGTTGTTGTTCATGATGCCGGTCACATATTCGAGGCGATTAAAGAGAGTGCCGCGCATATCGACGAAGAAGTCACGTTCATGAAGAAATTCAATGGTTCCCGCGGTTCCGGTTCGGTTACCGTTTCCAGCTCCAACGCTGGTCAAATATGGCGAACTGATCACATCCCTGAGACCGCCGGACGTTTCCGTGAAAATACCCCACGGCATACGGAAGATACCCATCCGGAAAAAATTCAGCTGAGGCGCCGCTGATTGGAAGGGTCGAAAATCGATATACGATTCGCGAAAAAACGTCGTGGCAGCAGGACCGCCGAGCGGATTGGCCGTACGATTGGTGCAGTCCGTCCCGGGATTACAGCCGGGCGTCGTATTTGTTAATCCGATACTTTGGAACTCATACAGGACGTGCCATCGAGGGATATATTCGTTGATCTTTCCATAGGCCAACAACTCGGACCGGCGAATCGAAAAATTATCCTGGCTCTTTCCTTCGGCAACTTTTGCGTCCTGGTGGGTATAGAGGAACTGTAAGGCATTGAGGCCGAAGTTCACTTTATTGCTGAGCGTTGGAAGCTTTTCAACTTTTGTCTTCCATTCCTCCACAATGCTGAGACGCTTATCGAAATTCTCCATCGGATCATTGAGCGGCGCCGTCGTCTGAGTGGGCGGCGGTGACGGCGGGCCGACAGTGGGATCGGTGGTCTGCGCCTCTGCGACAGAAAGGGCGAGCGCCCCAGAGAACAGTGCACCAAGTGCGGTCAGTGCAAATCGTGTGAACATCCTTCTCATCTCCTCCTCCTGAGATAAATGCACAATAGGATGAACTATGTCCGAAGTTGTTCTACAAGAACTGCGTCACAGGAACGTCATCGACATATTACGCAGAAGTTAAATGTAGGAGAATGATGAAGGCAGAGACTGTGCTATCGAATCTGAAGAGACAGTGGCTGGGTGGGTATCGAAGGCAAGCGGCGGCCTCGCGCAGTGCGCTGACTCAACTATTCTTGCTTTGAGGGGTGTGCTACATTCGGGTTTATGAGGGAGGGTATATGGACTGCATTTTATTTCGTCATGGAATCGCGCGGGATCCCGAAGATTGGGACGGGGCTGAGGCTAAGCGGCCCTTGACGCCACATGGCGCGGAGAAAGCCGAGCAGGCCGCACGTGGATTGCTGTCTGTGGAGGTCGAGCCGACTCATCTTCTGTCCAGCCCATATGTGCGGGCGTTTCAAACGGCCGAGCGCATTCGTGAGGTGTTGCGGACTTCCTTCGCCATCAAGCGGTGCAACGACCTCGTGCCGGATGCGCCGCCGCATCTTTTATTCGATCGTTTGGCCGAAATGCCCCCTGACGCGTGTGTCATCTGTGTGGGGCACGAACCACATCTCAGCGCGGCCGCCGGGTTGATGCTGGGAGCGGGTCCGGTCGCCGGTCTCGCGTTCAAAAAGGCCGGAGCATGTTGTATTCGATTTGAGGGGACCGTAAAACCTGGTGAGGGGATCTTGCGCTGGTGGCTAATGCCGGCGCAGCTCAGAGCTTTGGGGAAGTGCTGACGGGGTCGGGCGTCGGCGGCTCCGCGGTTTTTGGCTGGGGCACCACGATGGATTGCCGTCGGCTGTTCGTCAGAATGGGCTGAATCTTCGATCGTAAGCTATGCTGAATTTCTTCCGGTGGTTTTCTTGCGTCAATGACCTCGAACTGAAACTCTTCCGCCATCTTGTCGAATTCCTCGATCAATGACGTTTGATATTTCTTGAAGCTATCGAATAGATCGCCGCCCAACCTTAAATCCATTCCGGATTCCCAATAATTGATGCCTTTGGTCTCGATCACCCGCAGGGCCAGCGTATCCACGTCGATGCGGAGATAGCAGACCAGATCCGGGATGACGGCAAATCCGAAGACCTTTCGTATCCAATCGCGGTTGCCGCTACGGACGGCGTCTCGTGCGAGGGCCGTATAAATATATCGATCGGCCAACACAATGAAGCCCGACCGCAGGGCGGGAATGATTTGATGTTCGAGCCGGTCGGCAAAATCCGTCGCATACAACAGGCTGAAAGACCACCGATCGAGAATGTTGCCTTGTTTGGCCATCTCGATCGTTTTAGACATGAGATTGGAACGCGTCCACCCGGTTGTGATGACACCGTACCCTTGTACCTCGAGCCATTCTTGCAAGAACTCGATGTGGGTCGAGCGGCCGACACCGTCGGTGCCTTCAATGGCGATTAGTTTGCCCTTGAGGTCACTCAGATTCACGTACGGCAAACCGTCGCCAAAATACTGATGCACGTTTCCCATGCGTTCCCCGCTTCGGCTTATAGTTCACCAGCGCCTCCGACACGAGCCGGCGCATCTGGTTCTGTTGTGTTTCAATATCTTGAGTCGCGTCCATCGTAATCAAGCCGTATTCATCGACGAGCTTGTCGTATTCCGAGAGAATGCGCGATTGAAACAAGCGAAAACTTTCGGACACATCCTGGCTAAGCCCCATATCCATACCCGCTTCATAGTATTTGAGCTGTGCCCGAGTGCCGCCCAGCAGTCGGTCGATCGCAATCTCCATCGGCACTTTGAAATAAAACGCCATATCTGGGCGGATCGCAAAATTATACAGCTTGCGCACCCATTCCCGGGACACGCCCCTCACGGCATCGCGCGCAAATGCCGTGTAAGTATACCGGTCGGCCAAGACGATCATGCCGGCTTTCAGCGGCGGGGTGATCTCATGATACATACGGCTGGCGAAGTCGGTCGCGTGGAGCAGACTGAAGGTCGTCGGCGTGAGGCTTTTGCTTTTTTTCCCCCGGCGGGTCGTCTCGCGAACGAGCGCGGAGGAATTCCATTCGGTAAAGAAGACCTTGAGTTCCTGGGCCTCCAGCCATTTCTGCAGAAGCAGCAGTTGCGTGCTTTTGCCGGACCCATCGATTCCTTCCACGATAATGAGTTTGCCCGGGAAGGGATGAGGCTGCGCGAATGTGAGAATCGGAGCCGTCATGAGGTTTCTCCTGCCGTGCGAATGATCTCGAATTGTACCGGGCGTTTGAACACCTTTTCAAATAAATCGGTGCGGGCTTGGGCCGCCCACATTTCCAGCTCGATGTCGGCTGATGTCTGTACGCGAATGGTGACCGGCGATCCTAACGTGACCGTCACGTCCTGTACGACGGAAAAGTGGCTACGGTCGAGGCCATCGGCGATGCGGAGCAAGGCGCTCAGCTTTTCAACGAGCTTGCGGTGCGCGGGTGTGAGCTCTTGCATGGCGGTGTGATCGGAATGAGGCAGGGCACGTCGATGATAGCGTGCGATGTTGGCGATGATCTCGATCTCCTCCGCCGTGAAGCCGGCGAGGTCGCTATTTTTGATGAGGTAGTAGGCATGCTTGTGATGCTGTCGCACATTAATGAGATACCCGACATCATGCAGAATGGCGCTATATTCCAACCATTCGCGTGCCCGCGCATCAAGGCCGTGCAATGGCTTGGTTTGGTCGAACAGGCGCACGGCCAGCTTCGCGATGTGCAGCACGTGAGATTCGGGTGAGTGGCATCGCCGCGCAAGGAAGATCGCATTCCGCCGGCGAACATCGGGGATCTCCTGTTCGGCGCGAAGGCCTTCACGATGGCGTTCGATGAAGTCATAGATCAGTCCTTCGCGGATCGCTTTATCGCTGATCGTCAACTCATGCTGATCGATCAGCTCCATGAGGCTTCGGATCACCATGGCGGCAGGGAGTAGGGTATCCGCTCGTTTTGGATCGAGGCCCGGCATCGCCAGCCGCGTTTTGAAGTTCGCGTGGGCGAGCTGTTTTTCGAGCCCGTGTATTTCCTTGAAAGTGACTTTCGCCAGGTTGAGCTGAGGGAGCGGCCGCCCCGTGCGATGCAAATAAATAATCTCGGCGAGATTGCCCGTCATGCCCGAACTGGCGACGAGACGATCCAACCGTTTTCCTTTCACGCGCTGCACCGCAGGCTTGAGCTGAGCATCGATGGCTCTTTGGAGATCGTGTAGCATCCCCTTGGTCGGCGGGTCTTGTTTGAGATACAAATCTTTCAAACGGATCGCGCCAAGTTTCAAGCTTTGACCGTGTCCCATCGTTTTGCGATTGCCTACGATCAATTCGACCGAGCCGCCTCCAATGTCCACGACCATGCTTGGATTCTGCGCCAAATCCATGCTGTGCCGCACGCCCAGGTAGATGAGCCGCGCCTCTTCTTTTCCTGTCACGACGCGGACGGTCAAGCCCGTGTGCCGTAAGACTTCTTCAAGGAACTCGCCGCCGTTTTTCGCTTCTCGCACCGCACTGGTCGCCACGGCCACGATGCGTTCATAGCCCTTGTTCCGAGCCAGGGTCGTGAGGGAGCGCAAGACTTCGAGGCCGCGGACCATGGCCGTCTCCGACAAACGGCCGGTTTTAAATACGCCGTCGCCCAAGCGTGTCATATCTTTGAATCGATCGAGAATCTTGTAGGAAAAATCGGGCTCGACCTCGGCCAACACCATATGGATGGAATTGGTTCCGATATCGATGATGGCGAGTTTCGTCATGGGTAGAATCGTTCGTCGCGTGATCCACTTCACTCGTGGGCGCGGGCCGTATTCTACCGGTTCTTTCGAACGATTCACAGACCCGAAGTAGGGGCCACCGGGGGGGCGGTATGGCGGATGATTTTCCCTTCGACCAGATAGACGACCAGTTCGGCGACATTCGTGGCGTGGTCCGCAATGCGTTCGATGTATTTACCGATGAAGGTCAGGCGGATCGCGCGGGTGATGGTTTTTGGGTTTTCGATCATGAAGGAGAGTAATTCCCGGAAGAGTTGCTGGGTCAAATCATCGACAAAATCATCATCGGCGCAGACTTTTCTTGCCAGGGCGGCATCCCTATTCACGAAGGCGTCCAGACTGTCTTTGACCATCCGTAAGGTCCAATTGCCCATCCGGGGGATGTCGATATACGGCTTGAGTTGAGGCTCTTCGTTTAATTCCAGCGCACGCTCCGCGATATTTTCCGCCAGGTCGCTCATCCGTTCCAATTCGGTGGAAATCTTCATGGCGGTCGTAATGAAGCGTAAATCTTTGGCCGTGGGTTGATGAAGAGCCAGCAGCCGGATGCTGTCCTCATCGACCTGCACGTCAAGCGTGTTGATACGCAAGTCATTCTCGATGACCTGCTGCGCGAGCTCGGTGTCGCGTTCCACCAGCGCACGGAGCGCCGTCTGAATCTGATTCTCGACAGCGGCTCCCATGCTGAGCAATTTCTGCTTCAGATCATCAAGCTCTTGATCGAAATGGCGGATAGTAATAGCCATCACAGCCTGCCCTTCACGTTATTCGCACACGACGTATGATCCATCATCCGAAACGTCCGGTCACATAATCCTCGGTCAATCGATTGGACGGATTCGTAAAGATCTTGTCCGTGGGCCCGAACTCAATGACTTCGCCCAAATACATGAACGCGGTATAGTCGGAGACCCTGGCCGCCTGCTGCATATTATGCGTGACGATGAGGATCGTCACCTTCTTTTTTAATTCCATCACCAACTCTTCTATGCGGCCCGTCGCGATCGGATCCAAGGCCGAGCTCGGCTCGTCGAAGAGCATCAACTCGGGATCGGTGGCCAGTGCTCTGGCGATGCACAAGCGCTGCTGCTGTCCTCCGGATAGCGCCGACGCGGAGGCATGCAGGCGATCCTTCGCCTCATCCCACAGGGCGGCTTCCTGCAGCGCCCGCTCGACCTTTTCATCCAAGAAGCTGCGGGCCGCCTGTCCGCGAATACGGAGTCCATAGGCCACATTCTCATAAATCGACTTTGGGAACGGATTCGGCTTTTGGAAGACCATACCGATACGCATCCGCACCTCGAGCGGATCGATCTGCGGATCAAGGATATTAATCGTATCGGGATACAAAATGATCTCGCCGTCCGCTCTATTGCCGGGATACAGATCGTGCATACGGTTGAAGCAGCGCAGATAGGTGGTCTTTCCACAACCGGATGGGCCAATGAGCGCCGTCACCTGTTTGTCGGCAATCGTGAGGTTCAGATTCTTCAGGGCATGTGTAGTGCCGTAATAAAAATTGAGATTCTTCACCAACGCTTTGGTGGCCTGCTGTGTCTGGGGAAGTGTCATGTGAGCGCTTACCATTGCAGCCGTTTACGAAATCGCGCGCGTACCGTGATGGCGAGCGCATTCATGGCGAGCGTCATGACCAGCAGGACCAGGCCGGCCGCGGCCGCGTTGAGATGAAATTCTTCCTGCGGCCGCGAGATCCAGTTAAAGGTTTGAATGGGGAGCGCAGCAAAAGGATCCATGAGCCATTGAAACGACAGAAACGGAAACTCCTGTTGAAGCGGGGGATGGGGAAGAAACGCAACGAAAGAGAGCGCGCCGATGGTCATCAAGGGCGCGCTTTCGCCGATCGCTCTCGACAAGGCGATGATCAGACCCGTCAAAATCCCACCGAGCGAATAGGGCAGGACATGGTCGTGCACGGTCTGCCATTTGCTGGCTCCGAGTGCAAAGGCCGCTTCTCGTATGCTTGGAGGCACGGTGCGGATCGCCTCTCGGGTCGTAATGATGACCATCGGGAGGATCAGCAAGGCGAGGGTAAGTCCGGCCGTCAGAATGCTGCTTCCCCAATGAAATTGATAGACGAATAGGCCCAACGCCATGAGACCGTAGACGATCGATGGAACGCCGGCCAGATTGGCAATGTTGATCTCGATCAGATCGGTCAGCCAATTTTTCGAACCGTATTCTTCCAAATAGACGGCGGCGGCGATCCCTAGCGGAATCGCCGTGCAGGCCGTCACCAACATGACAAGCGACGTGCCGACCCAGGCTGAAAGAATGCCGGCCTCTTCCGGAAAGCGCGACGGGAACGAGAAAAAGAAGTGGGAAGAAAAGCGTGAACTGCCGTCCATGGCCAATGCGGCGATCAGCGCCAGCAACGTCAATGAGCTGACCAGCATGGCGATGAGACCGACGATCGCGAAGACGGCATTGCGAACTTTATTGCCACGGAGATTGCTCATTGTCCTTAGGCCGTCCGCCGAAGCCGCTTTTTCAAGATGTGCCCGGCAATGTTAAACACCAAGGTCATCAGAAACAGCATGAGGCCCGTCACAAAAATCGTCTGATAGCCGATGCTGCCATGAGGAAGGTCTCCCATGCTGACCTGGACGATGTACGCCGTCATGGTCTCGGCCGGTTGCGTGGGATTCCACGTCAGCGTGGGCTGCATGCCCGCGGCGATGGCGACGACCATCGTTTCCCCGATTGCACGGGAAATTCCCAAGACGTATGCAGCGGCAATCCCCGACAGAGCAGAAGGAATAATGGCGCGAAAGGCCGTCTGGAAGCAGGTGGCCCCCATGGCGTACGAACCTTCGCGAACATGCATGGGCACGGCCCTCATCGCGTCCTCGCTCATCGAACTGATGTACGGCACGATCATGATGCCGATGACCAACCCAGCGCTGAGCATGTTGAATCCAGGCAGGCCGGGGAAGATCTTTTGCAGCATCGGCGTGACGAAGAGCAATGCGAAGTAGCCATATACGACCGTTGGGACCGCGCTGAGCAGTTCCAAAAACGGCTTCATCACTTCACCGACGCGCGGGCTCGCGTATTCGCTCAGGTAGACGGCCGTCACCGTGCCGAGAGGCAGTGCGACCAAAAGCGCGATGGCCGTGGTGACCAGCGTGCCGGCGACCAGCGGCAAAATGCCGTAATGCGCATCCGCGAACAAAGGCGTCCACTGGGTATCGGTGAAGAAGTCGACGATCGACACGGCTTGGAAGAAGACGAGCGACTCGTAGAGCAGTAACCCCACGATGCCCGCAGTAATAGCGATGGAGACCAGCGCCGCGAGTAAGAGAATTTTCTCAATGGCCCACTCGCGAATCCGTCGCAAGGTGCGTTCGCCGGTCATGGTCTGGGACAAGGTCCTGAGACCGGCTTCATGGGAAAGGTCCAAGAGGGGAACACGAGTACCCATAGCACTCCGATAGGCCTTACTGAATGGATTCTCGCTTCAATAGGTCGGCAATGCGCATGCCGACTCCGCTATGTCCCTGGAAGACTGTACCAAGTTTGCCATCGTGAAAGTGTTCTAATGAAGTCTGGTAAGCGTCTGCGGGCAGGGGAACATATTTGACCTGCTCGGTTAACTTCAGTGCTTCCTTCATATAAAACTCGACGAAGTCTTTGACCTCGCGACGTTCCGCTGATTTCTTGCTCACGTAGACGAAGAGGGGACGTGACAGCGGGGTATAGGTTCCGTTCTCAACGGTGTCCCGCGATGGAAGCACCGGGCCATGCCCGGCGTCGACACCGATCAGCTTAAGTTTGTTTTTATTCGGCGGATAGTACGCATAGGGGATGTAGCCCATCGCCCCTTTGTCCGCAGAGATGCCTTGGACCAAGGTATTATCGTCCTCGCTACCTGTGTAGTCACCGCGGCTTGATTTAGCCTTGCCGACGACCGCTTCTGTGAAGTAATCGAACGTTCCCGAATCGGATCCCGCCCCGAACAATTTCAACGGCTCGTCGGGCCAGGCCGAATTCACCTGCTTCCACTTGGTGATTTTTCCCTGAGCCGCCGGTTCCCACATGGTTTTCAATTCCTGAAGGGTCACGGCTTGCAGCCACATATTTTTCGGACTGGCCACCAACGTCATCGCATCGAACGCAATCGGCAGCTCAAAAAACTGCACAGCATGTTTGCGGCATTCTTCCAGTTCATCGGACGAGATCGGCCGGGAGGCATCCTGGATATCCGTTTCCCCGCGGCAAAACTTCTTGAAGCCGCCGCCGGTGCCGGAGATACCAACCGTCACTCGCACGGCGCCCCGCGTACTTTTTTGAAACTCTTCCGCCACCGCCTCGCTGATGGGGAACACGGTGCTCGATCCATCGACTTTCACAAGCGAAGGCGATTGCGCGGAAACGTGGACAGCGCTTACCGCGCTTCCAAGACCGAACACTGTTAGGGCTAGGGCAATCATCACAGGATTCACAGGGACTCCTTTCGGTCGATACAATGGTCCACACAACATAAGAGCAACCACAGAGGTTATGCTGACACGTGGCTCAGGGCCGGGAGCGAGAGGTGATACGAAAAGCCATGTCGCCGCAGAACGATTTCGCCATTGCGACTTAAACGGTCGACGGCGTGAAACACCTCGCTCCAACTCAATTCTGGAATTCGTTCGGTCATATGCTCCAAAGCAAGGGATCCTGACTCATATAAGGTCTGCAACACCAGGGCTTCCGCTCGTGATGATTGATGGTGCATGGCTCTCCTTCTCTAGGCCGGAGAACGTGGGCGCCGTTCAACAGCCAATTCTTCGAGCAAGATACACATTCGCGATTGATCGACTTCCGAGGATCGTGGCAGACCGACTCCCCAGAGGGAGATGTACAGACCGTCGGTTTCAATGTTCCGTTCCAGCTGAAACGGCAAGTGGGACTCCATCTCGCGGCGATCATTGAGCGTGGCTAAAAGATCGAGACAGAAAGTTATGATCGCACTCGGAATACCGACGCGCGGACCACCGCTTTCCATACGATGCCATTTATCGATGATGGCCTTGGCTTGAAGACTGATAAAGCTCAGCAGGAGGGGACTATGTGTCAGGACCATCACGCCCGGATTTCTGGGCAAGCGGCTTGATATCTCGTCAGAGTTCGGTGCATGGGCATTCAGAAGCGTCGCGTGGCTCACGTGAGCCTCCTTTACCGTGCGAACGGCACGGTTCACTGTGCCACCGTGTCGTCATCGCGTCATTACGGCATTGTTAGGGCGGTGTAAAATGTATCCGAGTCAGGAATGTCACAGCACATCGGGGGCGCTTTCTCCGTGTGTCGGAGAAAATCTGACAGCCAGCACCCGGATGGCGGCCAACGCAAGGAGGATGCCGCCCAAGATTGCAAACTGATCGATAGGGACACCCTTGAACCATTCTGAAATGACTTCCGTGAGCATCACGACGAGAATGGTATCGACTATGAAAGTGACTTTGACCCGGCCTTCCGAAAAATAGGTCAATGTCGTCTTGAAGACCTCCACGACAGCCAGCAAAATCATTGTATCAATAATGATCTGCCGCAGGGCGACTTCGACTGGATTATTCAACAACAACTTTAGGTCTATTAACGTCTTTACCACCCCACCGGTCAAGGCGAGCAGGATGGTCAAAATGAGGAGACTAAGCACCAGTTTAATGCCCTTGATCCACCAGGCCGTCACATCTACATTCGCCGCCCGGGTGAGGAGGGGAGTTCGATGGGGTAATAAGAGTGATTGCATGGCGATTAAAATTCGTCGATCGAAACGGGGTGGAGTAAATCGCGCACCGAGAGAACGCCGACAATATCTCCGGATTGCAGTACGGCTAAATGACGGGTCTGACTGCGTTCCATTAAATCGGCGGCTTCGGTAATCGGACGCTTGCCGTCGATTCCAATGACGGGACTACTCATGATCGTCGATACCGGAATGAATCCCGGCATGTGCCCGACGCCGACCGCCCGGCGTACGATATCCGCCTCGGTTACGATCCCGACGATACGGGCGTTCTGTTCGATAAAGACGCTGCCAATTTTCCGTTCACGCATCATTTTGGCGGCCTCCAATACAGTGGCGGAATGCGCCACCTTTGCAAGATCCTGTTTCATCAATGACATGGCTGTAAGCATAGAACCTCCTTGGAAAAGATGGGCACGGTGTGTTTCCCGTGCCCGTATTGTGAGGAGCCTACGATGAGGCGGCCTCGCGCAAAAATAATCGTCCATTTTGTTTGATCAACCGAAAGACGGGATAGATCATTTTGTGCTGCATTCCTTCTAGAGTTCCGACCGCATAGAGGAGGGGTCCGCCGACTGATGCCGTTGTCCCGACCAAATATATCCAGTCGATCAATTGCAGCATCCTGTATTTTCTTTCTGAGTCCGATCATCTAGAGAAAAGATATGTGACCAGTGTTGTGGCTGCATCAACGCCACGTCACGGATGCGTTAATTTTTCTTATAGACGTTTGAAAACTGAAGTGAGCAGAGGAAGAAACGAATGATTTGGGGCAGATTACTCGTCGCCGATTTTCTTCAATCGCCGATCGAGTGCGAATCGGGTGAGGCCGAGATGTTTGGCGGCCAGGCTCTTATTGTAGCCGGCCAGGCGCACGACTTCTTCGATGATGGCCGTATCCACGTCGGCGAGCGTTTGCTTTCCCAGTAGCATTTCCACCCGAACCATCTGCTGGTCGCCTTGCGTTACCGCCAGTGCGGTATGAGAAGCGGCCTCATGCAATTCGCGCGGAAGGTAGCTGGCCGTCAACGTTCTGCCGTGGCAGAAGATCATGGCGCGCTCGATGATGTTTTGCAGTTCGCGAATGTTGCCTGGGTAAGCATAGCGTTCGAGTGCGGCGCGGGCGTCCTCATCGATCTCCGTTACATCCTTCCCAAACTCGCGCCCGTAATGCAGCATCGCCCGCATGGATAACGGAAGGATGTCTTCGACGCGCTTTCGCAGTGGCGGCAATTCGAACGTGACCACGTTCAGACGAAAATAGAGATCCTCTCGAAACGCGCCGCGCGCGACTTCTTTCTTCAGGTCTCGATTCGTGGCGGCGATGAGACGAAAATCGACCAAGATGTCTTGCGTTCCGCCGACTCGCCGAAACGTCCGTTCCTGCAGGACGCGAAGCAGCTTCGCTTGCATCCCCAGGTCAAGGTCGCCGATCTCGTCTAAAAACAGCGTGCCGCCTTCCGCGCGATCCAGCAATCCCTGTTTACGCTGATGCGCACCGGTAAAGGCGCCTCGTTCATGGCCGAAGAGTTCGCTTTCGAACAGATCGCGTGGAATTGCCGTGCAATTGACGCCGACGAACGGAGCGGCGGCCCGGACGCCGTTGTGATGCAGCACGCGCGCGATGAATTCCTTCCCCGTTCCGGTCTCGCCCAGGAGCAACACATTGCTCTTGGGGTTATTCGCGACCTCGCGGACCTGAGACACCAAATGTTGCATGGCCGCACTATTGGCAATGAGATGATTCATCGCATATTGATCGCCCTCGCGTTCCGTTTGATACGTGAGGCGCTGACGCAACGCCAAGAGTTCAAGCGCCCGATCGACAACTTGATCGAGGCCTTCCAAATCGACGGTCTTGATCACAAAGTCGTACGCGCCCAGCTTCATCGCTTCCACGGCGTCTTGCACCGTTCCATAGGCGGTCAACATGATAACAAGGGAGTGAGGGGATTTTGGCTGTAGCTCCTTGAGGGTATCGAGTCCCGAGAGGCCCGGCATTTTCAAATCCAGGAGAATCAGATCGGGAATGTCCCGGTCGAGCGCATCGAGCAACGCGTCGCCGGAGTCGAATCCTTTGACCTGGTGCTGTCGCCGGGACAATCGTTTGACCAGCGCTGAGCGAATGGCCGGTTCATCGTCGGTGACAAAAATCGAGGCGCGCATAGAATTAGAAAAGGGTGGACACGCGTGTTTGTTGTCGCAACGGCAGCCAGATGCGCAGAGTCGTGCCGTGCCCGGGTTGGCTGGCGAGTTGAATGTCGCCTGCATGCGACTCGATGATATTGCGACAGATCGCCAATCCCAATCCGGTGCCTTTATGCTTCCCGGTGGTAAAAAACGGCTGAAAGACGTGGGGCACATCCTGCGGGGCAATGCCCACGCCGGTGTCTGAGACACTGATGACCATACCGGCTTCGCGACTCCGCCGGGATTCATATCCGGCGATCGTGAGCGTGCCCTGTGTTCCCATCGCCTCGATCGCGTTCTGAAAGACATTCAACAAGACTTGTTTTATCTGATCTCGGTCCGCTTGGAGTTGCGGCAGCATGGGATGAATCGTTGTCTTGACGGCAATGCGTTTCGCCGCGATCGACGCATCCAGCAGCTTGAGGACTTCATGTATGATGTCGACAAAGGGAAAAACGACCGGGGCGAGTTCTCGGGGCCGCGCATAATCGATGATCTGGTTGACGATTCGGTCGAGCCGCCGTGTTTCATTCAAAATTACGTCCAAGTCTGCTCGTCGCGGATCCCTGGAATCGACGTCTTCGCGTAATAACGCCGCAGTCGAGCCGATGCCGACCAGCGGATTTCTGATTTCGTGCGCAATGCCGGCCGCCACCTGACCGAGGGTCGCCAGCCGTTCGGCTCGGCTGAGCTGCGTTTGCATCTGGTCCAAGGCGGTAATATCGATGTTGAATCCCTGATACATAGTGGGATGACCCTGTTCATCGAAGATGGGAATGCGCCGGCTCAGAATTTTACGCACCGATCCATCGTGATGCAGAAAGCGGAAAATCGTTTCATACGGCTTATTCGCTTTGACGGCCAGCGCAAATTCGGTCAGGACGCGATCGCGATCTTCAGGATGGATGCGTTCCCGAAACGTTTCCGGATCGTCTATCTGATTCGGATCGAGTCCGGCGAGAAGACGATTGTAGCGGTTGCTGAAGGTAATGGCCATGCCGTTGGTCGTAAAAATTCCAAACGGCGCATGATCCACCAAACTGCGATACTTTGATTCCGACGACGCCAGGTCGCGATTGAGGGTGAGCAAATCGGTTTCGGATTGTTGAAGCTTCAGCAGGTCGTTCCGCACTTGTTCGCTCATGGTGTTCATGACGCGGGTCAATTCTCCCAATTCGTCCCGACGATCCAAGACGGCCACCTGTGGAGGGAACAGCCCGGCGGCCGATCTCACCGACCGCGCCAGTGTCACCAGCGGTGCGGTGATCGAGCGCGCGATCAAGTGGAGCGCAAACATCATAAACGTTAAGGCCAGAATGATGCCCCCGAAAATATTGGTGGTCATGGCGGTTCTGGCTCGGGAGATATTCGCCAAGGCCTCGTTTAAAGCCGTCTGCTCCAAATGATCGAATCGCGTCATATGCTCACGGATCTGTAGCATGATCGCCCGGCCCCGGCCTTCCTCCACGTACTGAATCGCCTCGGCCGAATGTCCCTTCCGCGCCGCTTGAATCAATGCGTCCTTCTCCTGCATGAGCGTCTTAACCAGACGTTGCGCCTCGTGGACCGACTGCAATTGCGGAGGGAGATCCTGCACCAGATCTTCGAGCGTGTCACCCACATGCGCGATATGATCGTGAGCCACGCGATAGGGCTCGAGGAATCCATCCTGGCGAGCCAGCACAAATCCGCGAAATCCTGAGTTGAGTTCCAGGACCAATCGCATATATTCCGATGCCGTGCGTTGCGTGAGATACACCCGGTCGAGTTGCTCCTCATTCTCGGCAAACGTGTGCACGGCCCGATAGGTCAGGATGCTGAAAAGGATCAGCGCGAGCAGCGGAATGACCGCTGTGAGAAGCAGCTTGCGTTCGATGGGCAGATTATTAAAAAAGCGGACGATGTGCTTCCGCATGAAGCCTCACATTGCTGGACAGGACATTCGGAGCTCCCAGAAATGAAATGGCCTTCGAGGCTAGAGGGCGTGCTTGGAGAATTCTCCTATCATAGACACTCAGCAAGCAAGGTGCCAGATGGCCTGCTGTGATTCAATCGGAAAAGGAGAAACGTCGATGCTGGGCCTTTGGGTTATGAGCGTTCCCGCACCATCCGCACAGTGCGAAGAAGGTTCGGAGCCGTCTTGTTAGGAGGCATCATAAATGGTTGTGGTTTCTTTGAGTGGGCGAACCGTCTCTTGCCTCGCTCGTTACCCTGTCGATATACTCAAAAACGTTTCGAGGGCGCAAGCAATGCAGGAGGCATTGGCCGGCGATTCAGACGGGAGGCCCACGGGCTCATATGAATATTGATTTTCACGATTTTAAAGGAGAGACGTTTTCCTTCCATGACGATCCCGTGCTCGTGTTGGAAAACTTTTGGGGTGCGGTAGAACGCCGCACGATACGCGATGCGATGGCACACGCGAAATGGACGGCGTTGAAAGATATGCCTCACGTTTATCGCGATTTCCCCAATTCAGGGAACTGGAAGAAAGCCGATATGGCTCGGCCTGAGGCGATGATGTTCCTCCAACGGCTTACGATCCCGTGCATCATGCGCTATATGGAGTCGTTTCCGGACATCACCGGCCGCCATGTGAATTTTAATTACTACTCCTACTCGGCCGGGGATTGTTTGTTGACGCATGACGATATGGTGCAATCCTCGGCCGGCGCAGGATCCAAGCCTGCGCCGCTCCGCCGTCTGGCTGTCGTGGGCTATGTTCATGAGGAATGGAACCCGGATTGGGGCGGCGAGCTCATCATTTATGCGGCCAAACAGATTCCGGGGCGTACGCAACCCGAGCTGTCCGTCACGCATTGTATTCTTCCCAAGCCGGGTGCGCTGGTCCTCTTTTCCGTCCCCAGGTTTCACCGCGTGTGCCGCGTCGATTCCGTCTGCGGCGACCAGGTCCGACTATCCATCGCAGGATGGTTGATGACCGAGCATAGCCGACCCGTAGTGCCGAATAGTTGATGTGATCGGAGGTCAGCATGAAGATGTTTAACACGGTGTGTGCAATCAGCATCATGAGCGGAGCCATTGGAGGTCTGCTGGGCTCGTTCCTTGCCATGGAAAAACCGATATCGGCAGAAATGCGATTCCCGACCTATACCACGGCGGAAGAATTTCGTTTGGTGGACTCACAGGGCAAACTCCGAGCCGTCTTAGCCTTATCCGCCGATGGCGAGCCTTATCTCGCGCTCTTAGACGGACAGGACACTCGAAAATTATGGTTGGGACTTTCAAAGGAATCCGGCTTGGCGCTTCGAGATACCGACGGAAAAACCCGATTGGTGTTGAGCCTTGATGGCGAGGGTGAGCCTTCGTTGATTTTTCGAGATCGGCAACAGAATACTCGAGCCTTGTCGGCCGGACAACAAGAGCCACAACCATAGAACATGCTGACATCGTCATGGGCGAGAAGGGTGCGGCCGGTGTGTTGATGACAAGGCCGGGTATTCGCACGATCAGGGGTCGCATCGTTTTGGCGATCTTTCTCGTCGGGTGTATTCCGCTGTTCATAGGTCTGCTGCTGGCCTCTGTGTCTGGGATGCGTTCCCTTAGAAACGTCATCGGTGGAAATTTTCAAGCCATTGCATCGGAGGCGGCCGATCGAGTCACGATGCTGATGGAAAGTCACGTGCAGGCGCTCAAACTCTTGGCGTCGGCCCCTCTGCGTGTTCGTCAGCCCGTTTCTGTCGCCAACGCTTCCTATCCCTCACGCCGCTCAATCTCGGATGTCATTCAGGAACGGACTCGCGCCTGGGAGCAGGGCACGGACTTATCTACTCAGCTGCTTAATTCCGAACTGTCACGTTTTCTCTTAGAAACCAAGGTGCGCGACGGCGATAGGCTCGTCGGTCTCATGATTACCGATCGGCATGGTGCCATTGTCGCAGCGAGTTCCGAGCCTGATCGTTATTTTTTCGGTGATGAGTCCTGGTGGAGCGACATGCAGAGTGAGCGGACCGGCCATGTCTTCATCAGTGACATGATTCCGGGGCAGCACGGATCGTTCCGCACTCCCGAAGAAACCATCGATATTGCCGTTCCTATTCTCGACGACCATCAGCGAACGGTCATCGGCGCCATCAAGGCCTCGTATCGATTTGACGCCTTCTTTGCGATGATCAAGGAGATTCGCATCGGACAAACGGGCCATGCCATGTTGTTCGATACGGCCGGCCAGCCGCTGGTCTGTCCCGTCTTGCCACGGCCGGCGCATCGTATCAATCCGCAATTGATGGCCATGATCGTCTCTCATGAGCCTGGCTGGGGAATTGCCGACGATGATGCCCATGGTGCGCGCGAGACCGTCGTGGGATTTGCGCCGGTTCGAGGATTAGGAAAACGCGACAATACATGGCATATGTTTGTTCGTCAGCACCCATCCGAAACCTATGCGCCGATCCGGCAGCAAATGTGGGATGTGGCGTTGATCGGCCTCATCATGGTCGGCCTCTTGGCCGCGATCGGCCGTTATGTCGCTGCCAGGATTGCCAAACCGATCCAAGTGCTGCGCCGTGGCGTCGAATCGATCAGTCAGGGGACCTATGAAGCGCCATTACCGATCAAGACGGGGGATGAATTCGAAGATCTTGCCGTCGCGATTCACCGAATGGCGGACAACTTAAAGACATCCCGATCCGAGTTGGAAACGTTAAACCGCGACCTGACTCGTCGCATCGACGAGAAGACGGCCGACGTCACGCGCCACATGCGGAAATTGGAGACGGCGGAACGGTTGGCGGCGCTTGGCAAGATGGCCAGCGGGATTGCGCATGAGATTAATAACCCGCTCGGCATTATCTTGAACCGAATCGACTGCATGGAGGCAGAGACGATGCACCTGCCGCTACCGGATGAGCTGGCTGTGGACTTGGCGGCCATTCGCGCGCAAGCGGAGCGTATCGATCGCGTCACCCATAGTATGCTGTCGCTCTCCCGCGGCGCCGTGATGACGTTGAAGCCAATCGATGTGAATTGTGTGATCCGTAGCGGCCTGGCGGTGGCCGGTGAACGCATCGCCTCAAAGGGGATTACCGTTGAATGTCAGCTGAGCGGAAAGCTTTCTGCCGTGATGGGCGACCGCGTGAAGTTGGAAACCGTCATCCTTAACCTCATCAACAATGCGATCGACGCCGTGCAGCCGTTGGGTAAACAAGGCCGAATCGAAGTTCAGTCGCATGTGAGCCACGAAGCTGAAGGTGAGACGGTGGTGATGACCGTTCGCGATAACGGACACGGGATTCCGCCAGAGGCGATTGATCATGTGTGCGAACCGTTCTTCACCACGAAATCAGAAGGAGAAGGGAACGGGTTAGGTCTATTTTTAACCTGCGGAATTATTGCCGAGCACCGGGGACGCATAGAGATTTATAATGACGAAGCCGGGGCGGTATTCACCGTCTATTTGCCGGCGATCCAAAATGCGACGGACATCCAGAAGGAATCGATGTGGGAATCCAGGGGAAGATTTTAATTATCGACGACGAGCCGGAGGCGCTGGAGAATTGCCGTCGTATTCTGAGTCGATTGGACTACGACTGTCTGACTGAGCGCGATTCATGGCGCGCCGTCGAGAGGCTTGAGCGAGAGCGGCCCGGACTCGTGCTGACCGACCTGCGCATGCCCGGACTCGACGGCATCGGCGTGCTGAACGCCGCCAAGGGATTGGATCCCGAGATCCAGGTCGTGCTGTTGACGGCATATTCCTCGGTTGAAACAGCTGTGATGTCCCTGCGGAAAGGCGCGTTCGATTATCTCACCAAGCCGTTTTCCAGCGCTCAATTAGAGGATGTCACCAGGCGGGCGTTCGGTGAGCGCCTGGAGATCGGCCCCCAGGCTGGTCTCGAGCGCGGACTCTCGAAACTTGTTCGTCCAGCTGCGCCATCCGCATTTCGGTGTGATCCGATTATCGGCGAGAGCGCGGCGATGAAACGGGTTGGCGAATTGATACGTAAGGTCGCGCCGACATCCTCGAACATTCTCATCTACGGTGAAAGTGGAACGGGAAAGGAATTGGTCGCGCGTGCGATTCATGCCGCCAGCGGCCGGGCAGGGCGTGCCTTCGTGCCAGTAGACTGCGCCGCCTTGCCCGACACATTGTTAGAGTCGGAACTATTCGGGCACGAGCGGGGCGCCTTTACCGGAGCGCACGCTTCCAAACCCGGCTTGTTTGAAATTGCCGACGGTGGGACCGTGTTCCTTGATGAAGTCAGCGCCATGAGCGAGGTGTTGCAGTCCCGTCTTCTACGTGTGCTACAGGAACGGCAAGTGCGTCGCGTGGGCGGCACGCGGTTTGTGAACATCGACGTACGTATCGTGGCGGCTTCGAATCGGGATCTGGAAGAGGCAAGCCGAGCAGCCCAGTTTCGTCACGATTTGTATTATCGGCTCAATGTCATTCAACTCGCCTTGCCGCCGCTTAGAGCGCGGGAAGGCGATATTCCGCTGCTGGCAAAGGCCCTTCTCGCCCGCCGCACAAACTCTGACGGTGGTCTCTCACGCGAGTTGGATGCCGATGTTCTCGACATCTTCTCGCGCTATCAGTGGCCGGGAAATGTCCGTGAATTGCAGAATGTCATCGAGCGCGCGGCGGCGTTAGCCGATGGTCCGATTATTCGTGCCCATCACTTGCCCGAGACGCTGCGTCATCAAGGCAGTTGTCCGGCGGGCTCCGGATCCGCCGAGGCGCACGAAAGCACCAATGGATTCAAAGAGGCCAAAGAGGAAGTCGTCCGGTCATTCGAACGTCAATTTCTGCTGGACCTCCTCAAGCGTCATCATGGACATATGGGTCGCGTGGCCAAGGATGCAGGCGTCGATCGAAAGACGATCGAGCGCATGGTAAAAAAACACGGCCTTCGCGACCTCTTCTAGGTTCCGTCTCCATCTCATATCCCCTTGATCTGATCCTTTTCATATGGGACATCCGCACCCCATTCACGGGAAACTAGATCCCATCGTAAGCCATTGCTGTTTCGGAAAGACGGCTCGTTGGATGGGATCGTCCTGACCACACGTTGAATCGTCACGAACATCAGACTTGTCTCCTACTCGTTGTTTCAATGCCTTCTCAGTGTCTCTCTCCATCGTGATCGAGGACCAATCTTTGCTTTGTACAAGACGATTTCTTTGAAACGTGTCAATTCTCATGAACGTTGTGACCATTGGTGGAGGGAGAAGGATGTGATTGGACCCGCCTCCTTCATACCGTCTAGCGGTTCCCTCCACCTTTTTACGCTCCTCAGAATGGCCATTACTGTGAAAGTTATTCAAAGTTATTGAAGGAGGCGAGAAAGAATGAGCAGAGTCATGCAGTACTACCGACTGAAGCCTGCGATTGTCGCGGTGTGTCTTGGGATCGTTGTGTCCATCCCCTTTGCCGGTCATGCCGAGGCACCCTCAACAGCGCACGAGACAGGAAATATTGCTACCCACGCTGATTTGCCGTCTGAGACGGCGAATCATGCAATGAGCCACGCATCGCCGGCATGGGCGGAGAAGCTCAAGGGCCAAACCATCGTAGAAGATGCGATGGAAGGACACGCCGAGCGCACGTCGATGGTGGACCGTCAGCATCAGCGGGTGATGGAACAGATGGCGAAGGATGCCGACGTGCAACGCACGAGCGGCTTCTTCAACAACATGAATATGATGCACCAGTATGGCGCCGGCGGCCAGGATGTGCTGTTGATGTCGCAGACCGGCGCGGAGCCCGTGTCGACGCAGGGTGGCCAATGTCCGGCAGGAAGGCCCGTGAGGCGCTACGACGTCTCGGCGATCAATGTCGAGATCACGCTGAATCGATGGCTCGACTTTTATCCCGGTTATATGTATGTGCTCACCGAAAATATCGACAAGGTGAGGGAAGAAGAAACTCGTAACCGAGATGCGCGCGGCAAGGAAGGCTTCGATCCAGGCGCGGTCGCCAGCGGTCTGCAGAACAATTGGATCCAACCACTCGTGCTTCGCGGGAACCAAGGCGATTGCATCAAGATCGCGCTCCAGAACAAGTTGGAGGGCGGGGAAGACGTCAGTCTTCATATCCACGGCTCCAGTATGATCATCGGCGCGACCGGCAAACCCGCCATCACGACGAATTCCGATGCGGTCGCCGCGCAAGGAAAGAGCGTCGAATTGGAATGGTACATCCCACCGACGATGCAGGAAGGCAGCCGGCAGTTCCATAGCTACAGCAACGACCGGGAATTAACGGTGATGGGCCTGTTCGGCACGTTCGTGGTTGAACCGAAAGGATCGGAATATCTCGATCCGCTCGGAACCGGCGAGCCCACTCCGATGAAAAGCGGCTGGCAAGCAATTATTAAGAACGGTTCGGGGCCCGACTTCCGTGAGTTCGTGATTTTCTATCATGAAGTGGGGGATGAAGCATTTCGTCCGGTCAATAAGCGCGGCGACTTCATTCCGCAGCGCGATCCGTTGACGGATGTCTACCGGCCGGTCGCCCGCGCCCTCAATTACCGTAGCGAGCCCTTCGGCGTCGATAATATGGAGATGCAGCACGAATATTTCGGATTCGAGGACGAATCCATGGCCTACAGTGCCTATACCTTTGGCGATCCGGCCACGACCGTGCCGCGCAGCTATCTAGGCGATCCCGCCAAATTCAGATTGGTGCACGGCGGCTCGGAAGTATTCCATTCGCATCACCCCCATGGCGGCTCTATCCGCTGGCCGCGCAGCCCGCGTGCCGTGGATCAGATGCCGATGTGGCACGCCGCGAAAAACGGTCCCGTGAAGTATCCGGTCATCCGGGCCAAATCCGATCGCGTCGATGTCGAGGTCATCGGTCCGTCCGAGACGATGGACCTGGAGACGGAGTGCGGATCAGGTTTGTGCCAGCAATTGTCCGGTGATTTTCTCTTTCATTGTCACGTGGCGCACCATTATATCGCCGGCATGTGGGGGTATTGGCGCGTGTACAACGTCATGCAACAGGGGGATCTGCATACCGACACGATGCCGGACCTGCGTGAATTGCCGGATCGACAGGGGCGGATCAAGGCGGGTGTGACGTCGGATAAACTGGTCGGCAAAACCGTCGACTGGTTCGGCAAACAGTTCACGATCGTGGAAAAGGGAAAGACCGACTGGAAGGCGACGCCGGCTGTGGTGACACTGAAGGATTGGGTGGCGATGTTCCTGCCGCCCCAGGGGAAGCCCGGCCACAAGGATGACGAGAATGGCCAGACGCTTTCCTATGATGCCAGCGTGTTGAACTGGGCGTGGGACGGTACCCGCGCCGTGACGGAGCCGGAGAGCGCCGTGCCCAACCCGCGCTATCAATCTCCGTCTCCCGGCAAGCGACTCCCCATTCTGTTTGAACCGCAAACGGGCAAGGTTGCATGGCCTCATTTGAAACCGCATTTTGGACGGCGCGTGCCGTTTTCCGGAACGCATAATCCGTCCCCGTGGCTTGAGCCTATACACCTCGATGAGGACGGAGGGCAAAGCTCATATCCGGCCAAGCCCGGCGAGAATGGACGTTGGAGTTTGTGTCCCGAGAATGCCGGGCGCAAGTCGTACAATGTCCATTTTATCCATACGCCGATGATCTTGGCGGATAAGCAGGGCGATCAACCGGCCATCGAGGATAAGGGCGGGTTGATCTATGTGTTACATGAAGAAGAAGCCGAAGTTCGGAAGAACAACGATCGCAAATATCCATTGGTAGTCCGCGCCAATATTTATGATTGCATCGATTGGACGTTGACCAGCGAGTGGGAGGATGACGACGCGACGAACTTCCATTCGTCCAAGATCAACACCCATTGGCACTTCCTGCAGTTCGACAATCAGTCGTCTGACGGCGTGATCACCGGATTTTCCTATGAGCAGTCCGTACGGCCGTTCACCATGCTGCAAAAGAAGGCGAACAAGGGGTTGCCGCTCCCGCTGAATTCCGTCTTTACGAAGGCGGCAAAAAAAGGCGAGCGGTCTATCACCGTCAAGAATGCCGCGCAATACCATCCGAATATTGAGATTTTGATCGGAGCGGATAATGTTGGCGGCAATGAGATCGGAAGGATTAAGAGCATCAAGGGCAACACGATCGAACTCTATCGTTCCTTGCGCAATGCCCATCCGACCGGCGATATCGTGACGGTTGAGTTCGTGCGGCAGCGGTTCTGGGTTGACGCGGATGTCGGCACGGTCTTCTGGCACGATCACGCGCTCGGTCGTGTGACGTGGGGCCACGGCGGATTCGGAACGATTCTCATCGAGCCGGTGGGATCGACCTATCATGACGCCAAGACTGGTAAAGAAATTCGCAGTGGTCCGATTGCCGATATTCGCACGGTCGAGCCGGTTGGATATGGCGTGAACGGCAGTTTCCGGGAACTGATGGTGCAGGTGCATGACAGCGTGCCGCATACCGTGAACCTCGTGACGGAAGGCAATCCTCCAGGACAGCCGATTGAGGTGGCGCTGGAGGCTGGCAAAACCATTTCATTCCCAATGCCTGAAAACATCCCACCCTCGCCGATGTCGTTCATCAATGGCGGGACGCATACGACCGGAAGCGGATTGAACTTTCGGGCGGAACCGATCGCGACGCGGCTGAAAAACAATGGTGATTATTCGCAGATCTTCAGCAGCGCAGTCCACGGGGACCCGTATACGCCGATGTTGCGCGCCTATGTCGGCGATACGCTCGTGTTCCGGTTACTTCAAACGATGGCCAATGAAACGTCTGTGTGGACGCTGTCGGGTCATACCTTCCTGACCGAACGGTACGCCGGTGATGCCAACCGGAAAAATTCGATCCACGTCGGCATCGCCGAGCGATACGACCTGGTCGTGCCGCAGGCGGGCGGGCCACGCTTGCAGCCGGGTGACTATATTCACTTTAACGGACGCGATTCTCATTTCGCCGAAGGCGCATGGGGTATTCTTCGCGTATATGAAAAAGAGGTGCCCGATCTGCAGAAGCTGCCAGCCGGTTACACCAGTCGGAGCGAGATTCCCAAACCGTTGCCAGTATGCCCCAGTGACGCGCCGGTGAGATCGTTCAACGTGGTGGCCATCGATCTTCCGTCGATGAAGTTCAATCCGAACGCTCCCGATGCGGTGGAGGTGGATTTCGAACGAAAAATTCAAGTGGCCAATCCGGAGGCAAAGATCTACGCACTGGAGGAAGACGCCGCGAAAGTTGCGGGCGGCCTTCAACCGATGCCGCTGACGTTGCGCGCGAACGTCGGCGACTGTCTGAAAATCAAGTTGACGAACAAAATGAAGAACAGTCGCGCTTCCTTCTCAGCCATCAGCCTGGCGTTCGACCCAAAGGATTCGCTGGGCGCCAACGTCGGCCGGAATCCGGGCGACCAGACCATCGCGCCGGGCGACAGCCGCGTGTATACCTATTATGCAGATCCTTTTCTCGGCGAGATTGCCTCGTTGGTGTGGGATTGGGGTAATCCCATGCTCAATCCACGTAACGGATTGTTTGGGGCCATTGTGATTGGACCGAAGGGGGCAACATATCGCGATCCACAGACCGGAACCGACATCTCCAATAAAAATAGTTGGATTGCCGATGTGATCGTCGACCGGACGATTCCCGGTTACGAGACACGCGTGAACTATCGCGATGCTGCCCTGTACTTCCAAGATGAGGACAACATTATCGGAACGAGTTTTATGCCCTATGTGCAAAATGCCGCGGGTTTGACCGGAGTGAACTACCGCTCCGAACCGTATAAGTTCCGGGAGGAAATGGGGTGCACGCTGGGAAAAATGTTCCAGCCGTGCGCCGCGGATAAACCGGCAGATCCAGTCACGCCCCTCATTGTGGCCCATGCCGGCGACCCTGTGCGCATCCACGTGTTTGGCGCAAGCAGCGAGCAGAATGGCATGTTCGGAGTCGAAAAGCATGAATGGCCAATCGAGCCATTCATGGGGGGGGCCGACGACATCAGCGTGGTGGAGTTTGCAGGATCCGAGACGCTCGATGCCTTCATCAAGTCTGCAGGTGGGCCGTATCGCATCCCAGGCGATTATGTCTGGAGTAATCAGCGGCTGCCGTATTCTCAGTCGGGCCAATGGGGATATTTGCGCGTCCTGCCTGCCGGCGACCCACGCGTCTTGCCTCTCACAAAGAGTGTTCCGGAGATGCGTCGCGCGGGCGCAATGGGGACGGAACCTAATTCGACCAGTCCTGCCGTACTCAGCGCGCGATAACCGTGTGACGACAGGGGAGGGGAGTCCTTCCCCTGTCGGGTCCCGGCCTGGATCGACCGTTAATCCCCACTTACGAAACCGTTCACGATTTTAGACGATGATTGTATCAGGCGTGAATTCGTAATGAGGGATTCACAACTGGAGAGTCTTCATAGCTGCAAAGACCGGTCGTGCATCGGAGAGCGGTTGCCAGCCTAACACCGCCAACGAATCCTGCACGTAGTCGGGCGTCCGCATTCCGTTTAAGACGCAGGTGACTCCTGGCGTACTCGTCAGTACCCAGAGGGCTTTTCTCGATAGCGATTCCGATCGATGTAACGCGGGTAGCAGTGGATCGATCAGCCGGGTAACGGCTGCCGTCTTCTCACGACTCTTGACGGTCGCTTCTCTCCTCAGTTCCCGTAACAGGCGCAAAAGTTCTGGCAAGTACCGATCGCGCCATTGCTGCCATTGGTCGGCGAGATCGCCGCTGAAGTGTTGCGTCAACGCACGCAAGACTTGATTGATATGCGGTCCGATCATTTGATATTCGATCTGCTCCCAGTGTTCGAGATTTTGAATCAGCGGACGGATGCGACTTAGCTCATCGGCCCATTTAAAATAATCCTGTGCCGGCATCCCTTGTGGTGAGCTTTGAATATGAGTCACGAAGGTCGTCCGATACTCTTCTTCGAGCCGGGCAATGGTCTCACGTTGCGGTTCGAAGGCCGTCTCTTGCGATTCGATCGGAAGATCCGCCAGACGAATCATGACATTTCCCTTGCCGGGCATGGCATTTAATGGCCGATTAACCAGGACAGCCACCTGGTCGTGTTGCGCCAGTCCCAGCACGGTTTCGCCGTTTCCCGGTCCGGTATTAGGGGTGAGTGCCGCCCTTGATTCAAACAGATTCATGGGAAGTTGCAGCACGCGAAAATGATGTTCCCCTTTGCCGGCGGCTTGTCGGGCGGCGTCGAGCATGCGAGCTAACGAAGTAACCTCGGCATCGTTCGGGTCGGAAGTACAGGTGTTCGAAGACACGCCGTAGTACCGTATTCGGCCTGCGGCAACCTGAGCTTCTAGATAAGTGAAGGCGGTGTGCAAGCGACGATAAAATTCATCACGTACGGAAGCTAGATCGGTTTGTCCTCGATGATGCGCGTCGGATAAAAAGTATTCCGCATTATGGAGAAGGAGTACATCGACGGTTTCCAGTCCCAAGCGGTCGAGTGACAAGGCGAGTTGATCGGCGAGGAAATCAGGGTGGAGACAATGCCAGATGCCGTCCCCATATTTGACCATCTCCGGATAGGGCGAACCGGCCTTTTCGCGAGCCTGTGCCCGTTTCAGATTGTCGCCCTGCACGTAGCCGATCTTCGAGACGACGATCAGCTCTTCGCGTGAGATCTCGCCTCTCTGAATGAGCACTCCCACCACGCTGCCGATCAAGCGTTCGCTGTCCCCGTCCATATAATTGGTGGATGTATCGATGAGATTGCAGCCGCTCCTGATGGCGTTCATGAGTGCATCGCGATGTTCCGGCTCTTGCATTCCCGTGCGATACCCACCGAACCCAAGTCTACTCGTCGTCAGGCCTGTTGCTCCAAGTGTCGTGTAGCCCGGGGACAAATTGGCGTGGGTGGATCGTCCAATCATGCGGACGGCATAGGCGGCGGTTCCCCCCGCGGTCGCGTGTCCGGGCGTCTGTGTGCCTTGCAACGCTTTTGTCGCCGAGGCGGCCGCCGTCTCGGCGCCCTGAGCGTTTGACTTCAATGCGGCCTCAATCGCCGACGGGTCGGTGATCGGCGTTTGGCATGCAAAGTTACGACAGACGTACAAGGCTGGTCGCCCATTCACCAAGGTCTTTCCCCTCGTCAATGGGTGCTGAGGGTCGGGGCCTTGCGGATCGTAATGCGCCAGGATACGGTTCGGGAGATAGTGGCGATTGACTTCCGCGCGCAGAGTTTCGTAAGGAGGGTCGCCTTGCATGCCGACCAAGGCCACCTCGATGGGGCCGTTTAACAGCAGATCCGCTACGGAGAGGCTTTTGGCGAAGGCGCGAGGGTAGCGGGCGATTGGCCGTCCGTAGGCGCGAACGGCATCGGTGGCCGCAGTACGAAAGTCATCGCGGGCATAGTGGTAAGACAATCTTGCCAGCACCATCGCAGCCACCGCATTGGCGCTGGGCGTGGCGCCGTCCGGACCTTCTCGGCTTCGGACGATGAGCGATTCGTGGTCTGCCGCCGTCGTAAAAAACCCGCCGTGCTCCCTATCGGAAAAATCCGCGACGATCCGTTCAGCCAACCGCACGGCCTCATCCAAGTAGCCTTCATGGGCTCCCGCTTCGTACAGATCGATCAATCCCTCTGCGAGGCACGCGTAGTCGTCCAAACATGCGTTGAGATGGGCTTTCCCTAGTCGATACGTGCGATACAGTCCATGGTCGGGGCGCGCCATCGTCCGAAGCAGAAAATCCGCGGCTTCTTCACCGGCTTCTAGGTATCGGCTGTCGCCGAGTACGCGTGCCCCCTCAGCCATGGCGCTGATCATCATACCGTTCCAGGCGGTGAGTATCTTGTCGTCGAGGCCGGGAGGGATGCGTTGGGCTCGCGCGGCATAGACGAGCGGCTTCACCCGATCGATAGTTGTTCGAAGGTCCTCAGGGGATATAGCCAGGTCCCGTGCCACGTCTTCCAGCGAATGCGGCGTGTTCGGGATGCTCGTATGCTCCCAATTTCCACCCGGCGTAATGTCGTAGTACGCGCAGAAGCGACGCGCATCTTCATCAGTCGGAACAATCCGGCGAACATCCTCCGGTGTCCAGACGAAGAATTTTCCTTCGACACCTTCCGAGTCGGCGTCGGTTGCCGAATAAAACCCGCCCTCCGGTGACGTCATCTCACGCAACACATAATCCAGCGTCTCAGCCGCGACGCGCCGATACTGGGGATCGCCCGTTGCCTGCGAGGCTTCTAAATAGGTGCGTGCCAGGAGAGCATTGTCGTAGAGCATCTTTTCGAAGTGAGGCACGAGCCAGCGTTCGTCGGTGGAATAACGGGCGAAGCCACCCCCGACGTGGTCGTACAGGCCGCCAGCCGCCATTCCGTCGAGCGTTTTTCGGACCATCTTGATCGTCTGGGGGTCGCCGGTTCGATGGGCGCGCCGCAATAGAAATGAGAGACCGGTGGCCGGAGGAAATTTGGGAGCGTGACCGAAACCTCCGTAGCGCGCATCGAATTCTTCGGCATATTGCGTGACGGCAGCATCGAACTCGGCGTCGCTGACCGACACCGGCGCGCCGACGCGCATGTCGTTTTGCAGTCGCGCGGTGATTTCACCGGCTTGACGCCGAAGACCGCTCGGATCGTTGCGCCAATATTCCGCAACCTTCGCCAGCACCGTCGAGAATCCTGGCCGGCCCCATCGGTCGGTGGGCGGGAAATAGGTCCCCGCAAAAATGGGTTGTTGCTCCGGCGTTAAGAAGACGGTCATCGGCCATCCGCCTTGTCCCTGATTGAGCGTGATGGTCGCCTGCATATAAATCTCGTCTAGATCCGGACGTTCTTCCCGGTCCACCTTGATGCACACGAAGTGCTCGTTCATCTGTGCGGCAATGCGCTCATCCTCGAAGGACTCTCGTTCCATCACGTGGCACCAATGGCAGGCCGAATAGCCGATGGACAAGAGAATGGGTTTGTTCAGATCACGCGATCGTTGGAGCGCCTCCGGTCCCCAGGGGAACCAGTCGACGGGATTGTGAGCGTGTTGGAGGAGATAGGGACTGGTTTCGTCGACCAGTCGATTGGAGCGTTTGTGGGACGTGTGAGAATCGGGCGGCATCGTCATGACCTCACCGTATCATCGGGTTCGAAGACCGGTCAATTGCGAAATGACTTCAAGAAGCATTCATGACTGAGAACAGATCGGCCCGCGGCTCGATGGGCGAGGCGCGGGCCGAAGCAAAAGCGGACAGGAGTTATTGCGGCTTCTGTTCGCTCTTCTTTTTGTGTTGCTTCTTTTTGCTGTGGCCTTTTTTATCGGACTTCTTGTCGGCCGATGCCGCGGAAGCTGGAGGAGCAGCCTGAGTAGCCGGTGCGGACGGCGCAGGTGCCGGTACGGGTTCTTGCGCGAACGTTACAGTGGTAAAGCCGATCAAGAGCATGGTGGAAAACACGAGCGTCAATGCCTGTTTCATCGCGAGGTCTCCTTGCAATAAAGAACCGGCCCGCAACTCATGGCGAGGCGGGCCGGATATAGTCTGAACGGATTGAAGGCGCGGGCTCAGTGGCCCTTTTTCTCGTCCTTCTTCTTGTCGCCCTTCATATCGCCCTTGGTGTCGGTCTTGGGTGTGCTCTTTTCATCGGCGAAGGAAATGGTGCTGACTCCGACGAGGAACATCACGGCCATGGCGGCTAGCATAAGCTGCTTCATCTGTCTTTCCCTCCGTTAGGAATATGATTGACGCAGGGAGGAACTCCCCGCAGGCCGCCTACCCTAATCAAAATATATTCCGATGTCAATCAACAATTCTACGAGCAATTCTTATGGCGCTGTACCCTTAGACGGGGCCATAAAGCCATCTCCCGAGGAAATGACGCCCGCCGTAGGCGACGGGGTATGGTAGGCTTTATTAAAGCGCGTGAGGTGCACATGGCGGATGTCGGACCCTATTCAAATTATCGTTTAACGGCTCGCCTTGAACTGGCGAATCATCCCGGTATGTTCGCTCGAGTCGCTACTACATTAGCGGAAGAAGGTGCGAATCTCGGGGCGGTGGATATCGTCTCCGCGACCCCGACGATCATCGTGCGAGACGTGACCTTTGATGTGCAGGACGAAGGGCATGGCGATCGAGTTATCGCCGCGCTGAACTCCATAGAGGATCTCAATGTAGTCTCGGTTTCAGATCGTATTTTTCTCCTGCACTTACGAGGCAAAATTAGAGTAGAAAGTAAACTTCCTATCACCACACGCAACATCCTCTCTATGGTGTATACACCGGGGGTCGGACGGGTCTCTCAAGCAATTGCTAAGGATCCCGCGAAGGCCTATGCGTTTACCACGAAATGCAACAGCGTAGCGATCGTGACCGACGGATCGGCGATACTAGGCCTTGGTAATTTAGGCCCATACGCTGCCCTGCCGGTTATGGAAGGGAAGGCCATGCTGTTTAAGGAATTGGCCGACATCGACGCATGGCCGATCTGTCTTAACACGCAGGAGCCAGAGGATATCGTGCGCATGGTCCAAGGAATCGCTCCGGGTTTCGGTGGGATCAATCTGGAGGATATCAGCGCGCCACGGTGCTTCGAGATCGAGCGGAGGCTGAAGGATGTGCTTGATATTCCTGTGATGCACGACGATCAACATGGGACGGCGGTCGTCTTATTGGCGGCGGTCACAAATGCGCTGAAGGTGACGAAGAAGCGGATCGAGGATGTCCGGATCGTCGTCAATGGTCTGGGCGCGGCGGGTCTGACCTGCTGCAAAATTTTGTTAGCGGCCGGCGCGTCGCATATTCTGGGTTGCAATCGGCAAGGCATGGTATTGTCAGGGGACGCGGACCGGCTCCGCGCCGCACGAGAAAACTTAGGGGCGTGCATCGATTACGAACGGCCGATCGGATCGTTGCGCGATGCGCTGAAGGAGGCCGATGTCTTTATCGGTCTCTCCGTGGCCAATGTGCTGACACCCGACGATTTGGCACTGATGGCGCCGGATCGCATTGTGTTTGCCATGGCGAATCCCGATCCGGAAATTTCACCCAGTCTGGCCCTGGCTCATTGCAAAATTTTTGCGACCGGTCGATCGGATCTTCCCAATCAGATCAACAATGCCTTGGCCTTCCCCGGATTATTTCGAGGCGCCCTCGACGTTCAGGCGAAGGAGATTAACGAAGCCATGAAATTGGCGGCGGCCCAGGCGCTTGCGGATATCATTCCCGCCGCAACACTCAGCGAGGATTATATTATTCCCAGCGTGTTTGACAAACGAGTCGTGCCGAACGTGTCGAAGGCGGTCGCGCAAGCGGCCATCGACACCGGCGTGGCGCGCCGCGTTCTGAAATCGGCGGACGGGTCGACGTTGTAATGTAATCCTAGATGGAAGCGATTCGCACGCCGCTTTACTGACCGACTCCCAGGCTCAACTCATACAGCAAGACTTTCCAGCCGTCTTCTTCGCTCAAAAATTGTCCGACAATGGGGAGCATGCCCGTACCCGGTACACGCCCTGACTGGCCTAAACTCCCGTTTTTAAGCACCCACATCATTTCGCCGGGCGTGCGGTATTTTTTAAATTGCGGGTTCGTAAAATTTCTTGGTTGAATGGGCAGCACTTTAGCTGCGCCGCCGTCGCCTTTGCCTTCGGCCCCATGGCACTGAAAGCACGTGCCACGCCCTAGAAAAATAGCCTTCCCGTCGGCCAGCACTTCAGAGGTCGCCTCGAACGGTGGTTTGAGCGCTTTGGCTGTTGCTAACTCACCGGAAGGCACGCGGGGAATTTTAATATCGAATTCACCGCCGGCCTGGCCGTAGCCCGATGGATCGGCGGCAAAACAGGTCATGGTTGACAAGACGGATGCGCACAACCATAACAACAATAGGCTCCGATGACGCATGATACCTCCCTTACGTAATGAATGAAATAAATGGCCCGGCGAAACGGGCGGCAGTCTATCACAGGCCAATCTGCCTGAACAACGAGCGCGGTTCTCTGCTGTCGTTACAAGCGGTGTGTGCTACAATGCGCCCCGACTAAACCGATCATTCCGACCCTCGTTTTCTCGATGGATCGAACCGGCCATGCCGTTCAACGCACGAACATTTGCCAAATTTCAAGTCGGAATCCGGAAACGCATCGTCGAGCTACGGGCAAAAACCGAAGACTGTCTCGAGGTGGCGATCGACTCCATGATGGAAGATCGTGTGGATAGTTATTTTCGCGTCGAAGAAGGGTTGAATGAAATCGACCGGTCGCTGGGCCTCATCGAGGAGGAGTTGGCGGTGATCACCGATCTGTCGAGCTGCCAACGTCTCGACTCACGCCTTGAGTTCATGGAGGATCGATTCGAAGAGTTCGACAGTGAGGTGCGCCAGCGCCCTCGCCGCCGGCGTCGCCGAGTCAATATGGCGGATTTTTTTAAAGCCGCCGGGGGCGGCGGATGGGGAGAAGCCGCCGGCGCGCACGGGGGCATCAATAATCCCACCGATGCGTTTGCCGCCCTGGGCATAGAGAACGGCAGTTCATTAGCCGCTGTCACGCGGGCCTTTCGCAATCGCGCCAAAAAACTGCATCCCGATGCGCGCCGCGGGGATCGCAGCTCGGAACCGGAATTGCGCCGGATTATCGAAGCCTATCAGTTTCTCAAGGAACATTTGAGTTTGAGCAATACGGAACCACCGTTCAATCCTGGCGCGAACTATTCACCCTCGGAGTAATCTTTCGTGACGACGCCCCTCACATACATCACCGATCGCCGGACACTGCAGAATTTCGTGCAGCGCCTGAGCGAGCAGGACCGCATCGCGCTCGACACTGAATTTGTAGGCGAAGACAGTTTTGTGCCGAGGCTCGAACTGATACAAGTGGCCGCCGGTCCCCTTTCGGCGGTGATCGATTTTCCCGCCGTCGGGTCATTGGATGACTTCGGCGTGTTGCTGGCCGATGCACGCATTGAAAAAGTCGTGCACGCTGGGCGGCAGGACTTGGAGCTGTTTTATACGCACACCGGAAAGGTGCCCGCGCCGATATTCGACACGCAGGTCGCGGCCGCCATGGTCGGTTACGGCACGCAGATCGCTTATGCGCAACTGGTTCAACGCGTTGTCGGCGTCAAGCTGACTAAGGCCCATACGTTTACGAATTGGAGTCAGCGGCCCTTATCCAAGGAGCAACTCGCCTATGCCCTGGACGATGTCCATTATTTACTGGCGGTGCACACGCATCTTCGTGAACGGCTCAAGGCGCTCGGGCGGATGGACTGGGTGGAAGAAGAATTCGTCAGATTAGGATCGAAACTGACCGATGGGTCGCGGGAGCCGCGTCATCGCTATCAGCGGATTCGCGGTTGGGAAAATCTCAGACCTCGTTTCGCGGCCGTGCTCCGAGAGTTGGTTGCGTGGCGCGAGGAGGAAGCCAAGCGCCGCGATGTCCCACGAGGCCGTGTGATTCGAGACGAGGTCTTATTGGAGATGGCGCGTCATACGCCGATGAAGATCGCGGCACTGAAAGGTATGCGCGGTCTCCATGCGTCCGAAGCGGAACGGAACGGCGAGGCGCTTCTCCGCGTCATCGAGCGTGGTCTGGCCGTGCCCGAGTCCGATTGGCCGGAAGCGCCGAAGACGAAACGCCCTGAGCCCGAGGCGGCAGGGCAAGTCGATTTGCTGCAAGCGGTTCTCAAAGCGATCGCGCTGAGAGAGGAGATTGCTCCCTCGCTGCTGGCCGGAGCATCCGATCTTCAAGAGCTGGTTGATGCCAAACATCAGCGTGAGAAGCTCGATCTTCCCATTCTGCAGGGATGGCGAAAGACATTGGCGGGAGAGACGTTACTCGAAGTCCTCGACGGTAAGCTGCAGGTCGGAATCGATCCCAGCACCGGAACGCTTCACCTGACGCCAAAAACATCAGCAAAAGCGAACGTCACTTGAGAAAATCCTTTAGAGTGTCGGCAGGCCTGGCAAGAATCACATGATCGCCCTTTTCGACAAGGGGCCGTTGGATCAAGTCGGGGTGCTCGATCATGAACGCAAGGAGGGCGTCTTCGCTGAGCTCCTTCTTCGCAAGTCCAAGGCTTTTGTAACTGTCTTCCTTGGTTCGCAACACGTCGTGCGCTTTCAACCCTGCCTTTTTGAGTAAGCCCTTCAGTTGGGTTTTCGTAAACGGCTTTTGATAGTAATCGATAGCTTCGAACGAGTGACCGCTGTTTTTGAGAATGTCCACGGCTTGCCGGCAGGTGGTGCAGGTGGGCTTGTGATAGATGGTGATCTTGTCCATGATGAACTCCTTGTGAAAAACGTAGACGCTTGACGAAAAAAATCGCCGCGTGTTACACCACATCGTGCCTGTGCTGTGGGAGAAAGATACGACATGTTGACGGCCGGAACCAGCTCCACGGGTGAGTTTGCGTGCGCGACGTCCGCGCAGCGGACATTAAAGCATTTGCGGACGAAGCGGAAGGGGCAGCCGGTATTTGTCCTCGGGCACATTCCCGAGCGTAAAGGGCAGGAGGCCACGTTTCAGGTTTTCAACGAGCGGTTAGCGGTCGTCAAATTTTCCGACAACGCCAACCTTGGATTCGAGCCGTCCGAGTTATTGCTTCCGACAGAAATTGATGACAAAGGGATCGCATACTTTGAAATTCGTCAATGCACCACCTGCGATCAGCATTTTCCTCTGACGGTGGAAGAAGTCCAAGCCGATCAAGAGCCCACCACTTGTCCACAGTGTCAGTCATAGCGGGTGGTCTCAATCGTTCCGAAAAAATACCCTCTGCGTCCTCCGACCGGCGGAACAGCATTCAATCCACCAGCGGCGCATAGTCTAAGGCCTTTTTCAGCAAGCACTCTCCTGCGATCCCTTGAAGCGCCATCGGCAGCATCCCGGCGTCCAAGATTTTAATGGACGAGATACGATAGCCGTCGTCTCCTTTCGGGCCTTCCGCTTTTAACGAATGACAGATTTCCAATTGTCGCCAAATTGGATTGTCCATGACCTCGTCGGTTGGGATCAGGATGGCTTCGGACACCGTTCCACCGATCGATGCCTGTGTCGTCACCTGCCGCCTATCTTTGGTCATGCCGGTGACCACCGCGAAGATCGAGTCTTGAGCCGGTGCGGAAAGCGGTGATATCGCAACAGCCGTCAGCACGATCCAAGCGAGACCATGAGGCCAGGATGAAATTCTTTTGGTCGGCCGACGCGTATTGAGGAGTGCGATTCCGTTCCCTCCGATACATGGCGGATGAAATGACAGCATGGGATCCTTCGCTCTCACAGCTATTCACAGTATGCCCAAGCCTACAATCTCTTCGCAAGCCGGCTCCTTGACCTCCTCAGTGCTCGACTTTTACTATGTATGAAAGACAGGGCAGTCGAACAGGAGCAGGGCAATGGCACACGATTTTATGCCTGGACTGGCAGGAGTGCCGGCGGCGAGGTCCGCTGTCAGCGATGTCGATGGGGAACGGGGTATTTTGGAATACCGAGGGATTCGGATCGAAGACCTCTGCGCGCGGTCAACGTTTTTGGAAACGTCGTGGTTACTGTTATTCGGGCAATTGCCCACTCAAGAACAACTGACGAAGTTTACCGACGATGTGACGGCGCACCGGCGCATTAAGTATCGTCTCGTCGATCTCATGCAATGTTTGCCCGAGCATGGCCATCCAATGGACGCCCTTCAGGCGGCCGTTGCGGCGCTGGGAATGTTTTATCCGGGCCGCAATGTCACGGATGGGGAAAACAATTACTGGTCGGCGGTACGACTCATTGCGAAACTGCCCACGATCGTTGCGGCCTATGCGCGGTTGCGCAAAGGCGATGCGTGCCTCCTGCCCCGAGACGATCTGCACTTCTGTGAGAATTTTCTCTACATGCTTTCTGACAAGGTGCCGCCCAACACGTGGGTGCAGGTCTTAGACGTCTGTTTGATTCTCCATGCCGAGCATACGATGAACGCCTCGACCTTCACCGGCCTCATTACCGGGTCCACACTCGCCGATCCATATACAGTCGTCGCGTCTTCCATAGGAGCGTTAAAAGGGCCACTGCATGGCGGGGCGAACGAAGAAGTGGTCGCGATGCTTCGGGAGATCGGAACACCGGCACGTGCCCGTAGCTATGTCGAGCAGAAGATTCGCGCGAAGGAAAAGCTCATGGGATTTGGTCATCGTGTGTATAAGGTCAAAGATCCGCGTGCCACTGTGCTCCAACAGTTCTGCGAGCGGCTGTGCAAGGAAACCGGCTCTTCTCAGCTCTATGATGTGGCGATGGAGGTCGAGCATGTGGCGGCCGATCTATTCGGCGAAAAACGCATTTATCCGAATGTGGATTTTTACTCTGGGATTATCTACGACAAGATGGGTATCGAGCTTGATTGTTTTACTCCGATTTTCGCGATGGCGCGCGTGGCAGGGTGGCTGGCCCATTGGTTCGAACAACTTAAAGAAAATAAACTCTATCGACCGGAGCAGGTTTACTCAGGGGACCACAACCGTCCTTACGTACCGATCGACGCTCGCTAATCTTCCGCTTCGGCGCTAAACCCTCCTGTACTTCTTAGTGTCCATTCTTGTCCGGGGAAGTGATGTCTGTCGGCCACTATCAATGGCATCGATCAAGGGCACCCTGAGGCTTGTACGTGCCCATACGGATCAATTAAGATGAGCCCTCCATTGCGCCGCTCACCTTCGAAGTGGAGTTCGTATCATGAATGCAAAGTCGGATCAGACCATGACGGAAGCCGGTTCGCAAAGAACATCACCAAGCGTCTCGGGGGCGACCCGGATGGAACGGGATACGATGGGCGAACTCGCGGTCCCGGCTGCCGCTTATTATGGTGTGCAGACGGCTCGGGCGGTTGAGAATTTTCCCATCAGCGATCTGCGGTTTCCACGTGTCTTTATTCGGGCGATGGGGCTGATCAAGTGGGCGGCTGCGACCGTAAATGTCTCGCTGAATTTATTGGATAAGAAAATCGCCGACGCCATTCTCGCATCCAGTCGAGAGGTCATTGATGGACGTTGGGACGAGCAGTTTCCGGTCGATATTTTTCAGACCGGCTCCGGGACGTCGACGAATATGAATGCCAACGAGGTGATTGCCAACAGGGCCGCTGAATTGTTGGGCGGGGCTAGAGGCAGCAAGGTCGTGCACCCCAACGACCACGTGAATCTCGGGCAGTCGAGCAATGATGTCATTCCCACGGCGATCCATATTGCCGCCGGCGACGCGATCGAACGTCACCTCATTCCTGCTCTCACCCGTCTGCAACAAGCGCTCGATAGCAAGGCGAGAGAATTCGACGCCATCGTAAAAATTGGCCGAACGCATCTTCAGGATGCCACTCCCATTCGATTGGGCCAGGAGTTCAGCGGCTATGCCCGCCAAATCGAACTGGGCTTGGATCGCGCCCGACATGCGCAACGTGTCCTACGAGAAGTCGCGCTTGGCGGGACGGCAGTCGGCACGGGACTCAATGCGCATCCGGAATTCGCACAACGCGTCCTCGCGCTGGTGTCTCAAGAAATCGGATGTCAATTTGTGGAGGCCAAAAATCATTTCGAGGCACAGTCGACGCAGGATTCACTCGTCGAAGCCAGCGGGGCCTTACGCACAATCGCCGTGAGCTTGATGAAAATTGCCAATGACGTGCGATGGCTGGGATCGGGACCCCGGTGCGGATTGGGAGAGATCCTACTCCCTGAAACACAGCCTGGCTCGTCGATCATGCCGGGAAAGGTGAATCCGGTGATTGCCGAGTCCGTGACGATGGTGGCGGCGCAGGTGATTGGAAACGATACGACAATTACGCTCGGCGGCCAAGCCGGTAATTTTGAATTGCTCGTGATGCTTCCGGTGATGGCGTACAATCTGCTCCAATCGATTGAACTCTTGGCCAACGCATCCAGCAACTTTGCAGCCCGTTGTATTGAGGGCGTGAAGGCCGATGAGGAACGGTGTCGCGATTTCATCGAAGAAAGTCTTGCCATGTGTACCGGATTGGCTCCGGAAATCGGCTATGACGCGGCGGCGAAGATCGCGAAAGAAGCCTATCGGAGCGGCAAGTCCGTGCGCGAGGTGGCGCGTAGCCAAAACATTCTGCCGGAAGATCGTCTCGCGGCCCTTCTGGACCCGTGGCGGATGACTGAGCCAGGAGGCCCTCCCGGTTCCGCAGGTGGATGACGTTCCATTGATCTTACTTGATCGGTCATCTCATTGTTGAATACGAATTTTTAAGCTCAGCTTCATTTTGACAATCGAAACGCGCCTATGCTAGCTTCGCAAAATTATTGCGTTGTTACAGAGTCACGGGCATTGATCGATGGGGTTTGCAATGGGTGAAGGAATGTCACGACAGGGCTCGCATTTGGTAATTGTGGTTGGGGCCGGACCAGCCGGGATGTCCGTAGCGAACATCATGTCGAAAGCCGGGCATGAAGTCGTCATTTTAAACCGCGATATTAAATTCGGGGGTCTGGCCGAATACGGGATTTTTCCCAGCAAGTTAAAGCTGCGCGGCGGATTGCGCAAGCAGTATTGGGAAATCGTAGAGCGTCCGAATGTTCACTACTTCGGCAATGTGACGGTCGGGCAGTCAAAGGCGCTGAGTGTAGAAGACCTCCGTGCCCTGGGCGCGAGCGCCGTGATTTTTGCCACCGGTGCGCAGGGTACGAAAACTATCGGAGTCGAGGGTGATTCTGCGATGGGCGTCTATCACGCCAAAGATGTTGTCTACCACTTCAATCGATTGCCCAGTTTCGGGGACCGTCCTTTTGAGATGGGCAAGCATGTTGCCGTCATCGGCGTCGGCGATGTGATGGTAGACATTGCGCACTGGTTGACGCGTTATAAACAGGTCGAGAGGGTCACGGCGATTGCTCGCCGAGGTCCACTGGAACGAAAGTACAACCCCAAAGAAATTCGTGCGGTTTGCCACAACATTGATCAAGAGGCGTTACGCGAGGAATGTGTTCGCATCCGCCCTCGATTAGAAGCTGTTGGGCAAGACGCCGACAAAATTCTCAAAGAGATGACCGAGGATTTTACGAAGTGTGAAGCAACGGGAAGCTCAACGAAGATGGGGTTCCGGTTTCTGGCTTCACCCCGCCGTGTTCTGACCGATGCGCACAATCGCGTTCGGGCTCTGGAGGTCGAGGAGACGAAGCTCGAGCCGAAGGGACAAGACACCGCTGCCGTCGGACTCAAACAGTATTATGAATTCCCATGCGACAGCGTGGTCTTTGCGGTCGGAGACCGTGTCGATGACACGCTGGGTCTTCCATATAAGAACGGCATATTCGTCACCAATCCCTCCTCATCCGGTAATGATCCGGACGATGCCTTGTTTCAAACCTTCGATGAAGCCTCCGGTAAAGTTATCGAAGGTATTTTTCTCACCGGATGGGCGCGCAAGGCCAGCGAGGGCTTGGTGGGCATCGCCAAACGTGATGGCGAATGGTGTGCGGAAGTGGTGACGCGGTATCTCGACACTCGAGCTTCGGCAGAACGGGGAGCAGTGGAGGGAGTCTTACGCCGACTTCGGGATCTCTTAAAGGAACGGCATGTTCAAACGGTTGGAGTAGAAGGCTTGCGTTCCCTGGAACTGGCGGAAAAAGCATGCACCGCGACACAGGGCTCAATCGGCGAGTTTAAGTTCGCCACGAATCAAGATATGCTGCAACATATTCTTCAGAAAACCTAAACATCCTCGCGGGCGTTACCCGTCCCCCCACTTTAACTTTCTTCTCAAAACATCATAGTAGGTGTGATCCGGAAAACGGATGAGCTTCGTCCGATGGTCAGAGGTGTTCATAGAGACGGAGTCGCCTTGGACCATGGCCACGCCGACCTGCCCATCAAAAGTCGTCATCGCCCCCTCGTCTTTTCCTGTCAAGACGACCTCCAACTCGACGTTGCTTGGGATCACGAGCGGGCGATGTGTCAGGGTATGAGGGCAGATCGGCGTAAGGATCAACGCGTGGACCGACGGGCTGATAATCGGTCCGCCTGCGGAAAGCGAATATGCCGTCGAGCCGGTCGGTGTGGAGATAATCAGGCCATCGCCCCGCAAGCGCGTCACGAATTGTCCCTCGATCGAAATCTGAATCTCGATCATCCGCGCCAACGTTCCCTTGCTGATGACCACATCATTGAGCACCGTCGCCTGCGCGACGTGTTCCCCATGACGATCGATACGTGCCCTCAGCATGAGTCGTTCTTCAAGATGGTACTCACCGGCGAAGACCTTGAGTAATGTGGGATAGAGTTGATCGACACTGACTTCAGTAAGGAACCCAAGGCCTCCCATGTTGACGCCGAGGATGGGAATCCCTCGCTCTTCGACGAGGCGCGCCGCATTGAGCATCGTGCCGTCTCCACCCAACACGACGAGCATATCGGCCAATGCTGCCATCTGCGGCTTTTGATACGTGCCCGATTCACCGATCAGCGCCGCGGTTTTGCTGTCGAGCACGACCTCTTTACGCTGTTCTCGCAACCAGGAGACCAGATCCTTTAAGACCGGTTTGACGTCTGGGAATTTGGGTTTGGTCAGAATACCGATATGATGCATGGGGCCCGTCTCGCAATGAGGGGATTGCTGAAGGAAGGGCGATTGTATCGGGGCACGAAAACTGTGTCAACGAATACGCTGTGCTGCGCTGAATACACCTTTATCCGTCGATCGAGGTCTTGACATGACAGTGTTGGGTCGATAGAATTACAGCAGCATTTTCGGTAGTTTGCCTGCGTTTTTCGACTCACCGCCATACACAGGAGGTAGGATGTTCGAACGATTCACGGATAAGGGTCGCAAGATCATCATCCTAGCCAGGGAAGAAGCTGAGCGCCACCAGAACGACTATCTGGGCACGGAACACTTGGTGTTGGCCATTCTCCGTGAAACCGACGGGATCGCTCTCATGATCATCAAGAAGATGGGTCTGTCCACTGAACAGATCCGATTGGAGATTGAACGCAATCTTCCCGGCGGCGGCACCACAATGACGTTCGGGGAAATTCCCTTCAGTCCTCGCGTAAAAAAAGTGATCGAATACGGAGTAGAAGAAGCCCGCTTACTTGGACACAATCATATTGGCGGTGAACATCTCTTGCTCGGACTCCTGCGAGAGGAAGAAGGGATCGGGGGAAAAATCCTCCGAAGCCTGGGTGCTAATCTGCTCACTGCTCGTCAACTGACCGTCACGTTCCTTCGCAAGTCGGCGCCTCGTGAACGCGATCGCAAAAGCAATACACCGGCTCTTGATGAGTTCGGCCGCGATCTCACTCAATTGGCGCAAGAGGGCCAGTTAGATCCCGTAATCGGTCGCGCAGATGAAATCGAACGAGTCCTGCAGATCCTCAGCCGCCGCACGAAAAATAATCCCGTCTTAATCGGAGAATCAGGAGTCGGAAAGACCGCGATCGTCGAAGGGTTGGCTCAACGGATCGTGCAATCCGAGGTGCCGGACAATCTTCTCTCGCGACGGGTCATTGCCTTGGATCTGGGTTCCCTCGTCGCCGGCACCAAATATCGCGGTCAGTTCGAGGAGCGACTCAAGGTCGTGATGAAGGAGATCGCGCAGGCCGGCAATATCATCATCTTCATTGATGAACTGCATACCTTAGTCGGAGCCGGTGCCGCCGAGGGCTCGATCGATGCCTCAAATATGTTGAAACCGGCGCTCTCTCGCGGCGAGATTCAATGCATCGGAGCCACCACATTGGATGAGTATCGCAAGCACATTGAAAAGGATGGCGCGCTGAAGCGACGCTTCCAACCCATCTATGTCCAGCCTCCCAGCATCGATGAAACGGTTCGCATCATTCAGGGATTGCGCGATCGATACGAAGAGCATCATGGTGTGGAAATCACCGAAGAAGCCGTCGTGGAGGCCGTGAAGCTTTCGGATCGCTACATCACCGACCGGTTTTTGCCAGATAAGGCGATCGACCTAATCGATGAGACGGGTTCCCGTGCGAAATTGCAAACGTACGCGTTGCCCGGGGAATTGAAAGCGCTTGAGCAAGAACTCAAGAAAGTGTCTCGTGAAAAAGAAGTGGCTATTTCCCTCCAGAATTTTGAGGAGGCCGTCAAGTTCCGAGAGGAAGAAGAACGGCTCCGTAAATTGCTTGAAGAGTCCAAACGAGAGTGGAAAAAAAATCAGGAAAAGAATCGGCCCGTTATCAGCAAGGAAGATGTGGCCTATGTCGTCTCGAAGATGACCGGCATTCCTCTCTTCAAATTGGAAGAGGAGGAATCCAACAAGCTGCTCAATATGGAGGAGTTCCTCCATAAACGGATCGTCGGTCAGGAAGAAGCCATCTCGGCGGTCTGCCGTGCGATCCGTCGTTCACGTGCGGGGATCAAAGATGCCAAGAAGCCCATCGGCTCCTTTATCTTCTTAGGTCCGACCGGGGTTGGAAAGACTGAACTGGCCCGGGCACTGGCCGAATTCCTGTTCAACACCGAAGACGCCCTTGTGCGGATAGACATGTCGGAATATCAGGAGAAGTTTACCAGTTCTCGTCTCTTCGGCGCTCCTCCCGGCTATGTGGGATACGAAGAAGGCGGACAATTGACAGAACGCGTTCGCCGGCGGCCCTACTCGGTGGTGCTGTTCGATGAAATCGAAAAAGCGCATCCCGATATTTTCAACGTCATGCTGCAGGTACTTGATGACGGGGTGCTGACCGATAGCCTCGGTCGCAAAGTGGATTTCAAAAACACCGTGATCATTATGACGTCGAATCTCGGTACCAAGCTGATCCAGAAGGGTGTGTCTCTGGGCTTCCATCGCGTAGAGCAGAGCGATCACGATCGCCGCATCAAGGACGATGTGCTCGGAGAATTGCGTCGATCCTTTAGTCCGGAATTTTTGAACCGTATCGATGAAGTGGTGGTTTTCCACCCGCTTGAGAAGCAGCACCTGATCAATATTACCGATATCCTCATCAAGGAGCTGAATGTGCGCCTGCTCGAACGCGGCGTGCAGCTGGAAGTGGGCGACGACGTCAAGCAATGGCTCATTCAAGAAGGGTATCAGCCATTGTATGGGGCAAGACCCATGCGCCGGACCATTCAAAAGAACATCGGCGATCCGCTCTCCGAAGAATTGTTGCGTGGCCGGTTTAAAGATGTTCGGAGAATCAAGGTGGTCTTGCGGGACAATGCGCCGAACTTCATCGAAGCGGAAGCGCTGGCCGGCGTCTAAGCTGTACCTTTGAGTACACATGGTGGGCTGCACGACCCTCGGGTGAATTCACTCGAGGGTCGTGCTGTCTAGAGAGGTTTGCATCGCTTCGTGATCATTCAACACAT
>Ga0111539_10000189_pt1 | contig 72069 bp, 62 predicted proteins | sample RhiMethybrSRZTD1_FD_79667 | JGI IMG/M metagenome (GOLD analysis project Ga0111539, IMG submission 79667) | Populus rhizosphere microbial communities from Tennessee, USA - Rhizosphere MetaG P. TD hybrid SRZTD1 (version 2) (version 2) | ecosystem: Host-associated > Plants > Roots > Rhizosphere >...
CCCTCGCGTTCCCGCGCACCGCGGCCTGGGTGACGGCGGCAATATGGGTGTGCTCGGGGCCGGTGGCCTCCCAGGTCCCGATCTGGAACCAGCTCGCGGGAGCGGCCTGGATGCCGTGGACGATCCACTTCGCCCTCCAGGGGCTGCGCATGGGCCGAATGCGCGCCGTCCTGCTCTGGGGATGCGGGCATGCGCTGCAGATCCTCGCCGGCGCGCCCGAGGCCGTCCTCATGACCGGAGCCGGGATTGCCGCCGCGGCGCTCTGGATGTGCATGCGTCCTTCATCCGGCGGCCTGTCTCCAGGCGTGCGCACCATCGGATCGTTCGTGATCGCGGGTGCAGTCGCTCTCGGCCTGTCCGCCGGGCAGTGGCTCCCGTCGGTCGAAGTGGCGCGGCGTTCCGGGCGTGGAGAGATGACCGATGCCATGCGAACGCAATGGTCCGTCCACCCGGCCGCGCTTTCGCAGGCCGTCCTGCCCATCGCTCTTCCCGACGTTCCCCTCGGGCCGTCGCTTCGTCGCGGAATCTTCGAGGCCACCGACCTCGTTCCATCGCTCTATCTCGGAGCTGCCACCTTGGGTCTCGCCGGCCTCGCTCTCGGCGGGGCGCGGCGCACGGCCGCGGCCGCCCTGCTCCTATGCGTGGCCGCGACGGTGGCGATCGCGGTCGGCCGACATGCCCCCTTCGACGGCGCGCTCGGCTTCACGATCCCGTGGGTCCGGAGCTTTCGCTATCCCGTGAAGGCCATGGTCGCGGCTTCGCTCGCCTGGGCGCTGCTCTGTGGCCTGGGAGTCGACGCCTGGCGCCTGGACAGCATGACGATCCGAGCGCGCCGGCGCGCACTCACTCCCCTCGCCGCGCTGTCCGTCGCGTCGCTCGCCCTGCTCGTCGTCCTGGCCGGGTACGCGCGAGCGCGGTCCCTGCCCTGGTCGATCCCGGTGATGAGCGAGGCGGCCGCACGGGCCATGCTCTTCCCCGTGTTCACCGCGTGGACGGCGGCCACGGCCCTGCTGCTCCTCGGGACGTTGCGCCGCCCGTCGGAGCGCGTCGTCGCGATCGGAGCGGCATTGGCGGTGGCGGATCTCGCAATCGCTCACGCGACGCTGAACCCGACCGCGCCCGCGGCCCTGTTCACCCAGCGTCCCGCGGCGGCGGCGTTCCTCGCCGGCGACTCCGCGCAGCGGATCTACGTCGAGGACTACTTCGCCAGCCTGGATGGCCTGCGCCACCTCGGCCGCCTCGACCCCTATGCGGTCGAGCGGGCGCCCGTGGGTTGGACGGTCCCCGCCGCCCGCGCCCTCGCCATGCGATGGTGCTTGTTCCCGCCTTCGGCCGGCACCTGGGGCCTGCGCGGCAGTTTCGACCGGGACACGCCCGCGCTGTCTCCGCAGTTCCTCTCCGGCCTCACCGAAGCTGTGTCCGCGGCGGGGGGCACTCCGGACCAGGTGCAGCTCCTTCGCATCGGGGCCGTGAGCCATCTGGTCACGCTGCACCGACCGGGGGCCCCATTCGTGGCCGCCACCACGGTGGATTGCCTCCTTCCGGAGCCGGGGAGGATCGTGCGCGTACCGGATACGTTGCCGCGGACACGGGCGGTCGGCCGCGCTCGGGAAGGAGACACCGTGAGGGCGCTCCTGGATCCCGGCTTCGATCCGGCGCGGGACGTGCTCCTGGCCGGGCACGGACGATCGCTGCCGCCCGCGTCCGCAGCGAGCTTCCGCGGGGAGGCGCGGGTCGTGACGGAGAAGGCAACCCGGGTCAGAGTCAGCTCCCTGACCTCTTCGTCAGGGTATGTGGTGCTCGCCGACGCCTACGATCCCGGCTGGGTGGCGACGGTGGATGGCCGTCCCGTCGAGGTCCTTCGCGCCGACGTGGGCTTTCGAGCCGTCGCCGTCCCATCGGGCCCCCACGACGTCGAATTCCGCTACGAGCCGCCCGCGGTGCGGGTGGGCCTCCTCGCGTCTGCACTCTCCGCCGCGGTCGTGCTGGCCCTTTCCATCGGCGCGGGGAGCAGACGTGCATAGCCCTTTCGAAAGCTCCGTTCGTGCATCCTCGTCAGGCGGAGTCCTCCAGGGGTAATCCCTGAAGGGCGACTTCGGTCCCCTGCAAACGCCGGCGCAACCGGAGCAGGAACGCGAGCAGGTATCCCGCCAGTGCGAGAAGAAGCAACGCCTTCAGCCCCAGCTCCATCGACGTCATTTCCAGGAGCCCACCCGCCACCGCCCCCAGGAGGTTCCAGCCGAACGCGGCATCCGCCGACTCCCGATCGCGGAACAACCCGGCAAAGGCGCAAGCGGCGAAGAACATCGGCGTGCCGACGAATATGACCGAGAGCACCAACCGGGGCACGCGATCGGCGATCAGCAGCCACCCGGACGGCATCACGTAGAGCGCGATCAGGCTGGCGAAGAGACCGCCCATGGCCCAACCGTGAGACATCGGCCGCCGGTCGACCAGTACGGTCGAGAGAAGCACCACGAGCAGGATCGAGCCGAACACGATTGCGCTCGTGAGCCAGGTCGCGCCCCAGGCCAGGCTCATCTCGGTGACCGACCGGGTCTCGAGCAGCAGGAATCCGGCCCCGAAGAGGAACATCTCCCAGTCGGGCCGGCTCCGACGGATGATGCTCTGCCGCATCTCGCGGGAAGCGAGGAGAACGCTGCCGAGCGCCAGGCCGCCGAGGGCGAACATGAGCTCGCCGTAGAAGCGGCTCACTCCGCGCCGTGCAAGGTAGAGGAACGGCCAGTCGTCACTGGGCAGCTCCACCTCGCGGCGCACGGCGGCCAGGAAGGCCGGGGCCGCGGCCTTCCGTCCCTCGCCCTCCCGGACGGCGAAGCCGGGGCCGGCCATGTAGATGCGGTTGAAGAGCACCCGGTAGTCGGTCGCGACGAGCGGAACCTCGCCGAACGCCTCGGCCACCATGCCCCGCAAGCGGAGGTCGATGTACTCGGTGCCGGCCATGAAATAGAGGGCGATCGCGCCGTCTTCGCTGAGGTGAGCTCGCGCCGCGCGCAGGCAATCCACCGTGTAGACGAAGTTGTCGAGACGAACGTTCGAAAGCGCCGACAGCCGCGTCATGGAGTCCAGCGTTCCGAAGACGATGAAGTCGTAGCGGTCGGACGTGCCGTTCAGGAACGTGCGCGCGTCGGTATTGACCACGCGCACTCGGGGAGAATCGAAGGGACGGTTTGGATGACGGGCCCGCCCGATCTCGATGATGCGAGGATCGATCTCTACCGCGTCCACGCGCTCGGCGCCCTCGTCGAGCAGCACCGCCACGTCGTTTCCCGTCCCCGCGCCCACCACCAGCGCGTGCCGGATCCTCCGGCCCAGCAACTGGTGGGGGACGTGATACCCCGCGCGAATGGCCGCGATCCGCGTCCCGGGCTCGTCGGCGTTGCGCAGAGGCAGCGCGTGCTGGTGCAGCGACCCGTTCGCAAGCACGGAGAAGCCCTGGCTTCCGCCCGAGTCTCGGACGCGGAGTGCATAGTACGGGCTGTAGATCTCGGCGCGCTCGGCACGGATCACGAGGAAGAGGGTCAGGGCGGCAGCTCCGGCGTAGAGCAGGCCCGCACCCGGCCGCCGCACGACGAGCACGGCCCCCAACGCGAGAAGGACGGCGAACCAGACGGCCGGGAACGCCCCGGAGAAGCTGAGCGCCGTGAAGGCGATCACGGCCAGGAGCGAGCCGCAGAGGTCCCAGCTGTAGCCGTGCAGGGCACGCTTTCGCTCACGAAAGGCCTGCAGCCGTTGGGCCAGGAACTGGCCCAACGGAATGAACGACACCGTGCTCAGCAGGAAGAATATGAGGATCGGCAACCGGACGTCGTTGATGACGTACGAATCGGCCGGCAGGTCGTAGTAGAGCAGATAGAGATGCTCGGAGGCGTCGTTCTGGGTGAAGATCACGCGACCGAGCCAGAAGGCAGCGGCGGCCAGGGAAGCGAGCAGCACGGGCCAGGCCGCGAGCAAGGAACGATTCCGCGCGCGCAGGCATCCGAGGCCAAGGCCGAGGAACGCGCTGAGGAGGATGAGGTTCGGGAAGTAGGCGAGTACCCGGACCTGCGTGCCCAGCCAGCGGATGAGGACGAGCTCCTGGAAGAGCACGAGCGCCGAAGCGCCTAGGATCTCGAGGCCGAGGCGCCGGCCGGACGAGGGGTCTGGGAACATCGCGCTCCAAGGCGGCCGAGATGCCTGGCCGAGTCCGGATTCTAATATGAGACTACTGACCGCTCTGCTTTCCGGCGGCCGTCGCGCGGCGGGTTCGAGACATGGGCCGTGCTCGGCCTGACTCCCCCACGACGGCGCAGGATCGCGACCCCGAACCCGTTGCCCGAAAATGGTCGCGGCCCCACGAGCGAGATCGGCTCGTAGTGCTCGAGGGTCCAACGGAAGATCGCGACGCCGTAGTCCTGGCCGAAGTACCGGACTCCGAAGTCGGAGGTCTCCGTATCCACGAACGCGATCCACTCGGGAGGGGACCTGCTGAGGGCATCGAGCAGCGTGCGCTCCCCGTAATGCTGGACCTCGCTCGGCATGTAGTAGGCGTAGGGCGAGGGATTCCGCATCCTCAGCACATAGTTGAGAAGGAGCGCCTCCGGGAACACGGCCAGGGTATCGGGCGGGGCGGCCGACGCGGAGAGTACGGCGGCAGCCCGGGCGAGTATCTCGGCCTTCTCATCCCCGTAGATCCGATCGGCACCTTCACCCAGGGCATACCTCTTCCGCGAGAGCTGGAAAGACGTCGCCCGCAGATGGGCATGAACTGCGAGGGCAAGGAGCGCAAGCGCGATGCCGCGGAAGACCCACCCGTTGTACCCGCGCCGTTCGAGGGCCGACGGCCACCAATCGAGGACAAACGCCACGAGGAGGAGCAGGGCCGGCGGCGCGAGGGCGAAGCCGTAATGGTAGGTTCGGGCGGTAAGGCCGATCTTTGCAATCAACACCACCGCATAGACCGCGAATCCCAGGATGGTCGCGTGGCGAATCCGCTGTCCGCCTTCGGACCGGCGCAGGGCGACGGCACTCCCTGCGGCGATGACCAGGGCCACGAGCGGAAGGGGCCTCGCGGCATCCGACCACGCGATCGTTCGCCAGAGCGGCCAGAGCGCGCCTCCGACCATGCCGGCGGCGATGGCCCCGGCCCACGGCGATGACCAGCGCCTCAGCCGTATCGCGGCGAGCGTTCCCGCCATCCCCCAGACGCCGTATACGAGGCACCACCACCAGAGCGCCCGCAGGTTCGTTCCAAGCTCCGCAACCCCCATGGCCAGGCGGACGAAAGGCGAGGAGTTGAAAGCGGGGCTCATCAACGTGATGAACGTCGCGCCGGCGCCGCGCAGTGCATCCCGGAGCGGAAGCCGGAGGGCCAGGGCCAGGACCGCGGTCGCGAACACGAGCGCGGCGGAGCCGGCGACGACGATCAACCTCCTCGAGCACGGGCGTAACCGCGGCTCCCCGGCGACGAGGATCGCAGCGACGCCGGCGCAGGTGGCGGCGAATGGCTCGACCTTGGTGAGCGCGAGCGCACCGAGCGCCATCCCGCACGTGATCAACAGGGACGTGCGGAGGGATTCGAGGTACATCGAGGCGAGGAGCAGGGCGCCCAGGGAGAGCACCGCGGCGTGGACCAGCTCGTGGCGGTAGGGGGCCACGAAGTTGAAGCTTCCGGGTCTTACCGTGTGCGCAAAGGCGAACGCGCACAGGAAGACCACGATCCCGGTGGTGCCTGCGAGCCTCGAACTGAATCGCCGTAACAGCGCCCACATCAGGGCGACGATCACGGCGATGGTGCCGAGGTTCAGCAGGGTCAGGGAGCGGATGCTCGTGCCCAATATCGCCAGGCCGGCTGCGTTCCAGTAGGGCGACAAGGGGCCGAAGATGCTGTGAACGTCGCGGTAGAGGACGTCCCCCTCCGAGAGGCGCCAGGCGACGTAGACCTCTCGCCCGAAATCGATCTGTGGATCAGCGCAGCGGCCCCAGGTCCAGGCGGACAGGAGCAGGAACGTGTCCGAGATGACGATTGCGGGCAGCCAGTGCAGGAGGGTGGCCAGGACCCGCGACCGTCCATGTGGCGGTGACGCTTCGGCGCGGGCTCCATTCTCCCGCATCGATGGCCTAGGGCCGGAACAGCTCGCCCATCGCGATTCCGTCGAGGAAACCCAGGGCCGCGCCCTCCACCCGCCCGCCCGGGGCGACGCGCACGGTGTAGGGAACCCGCTTCATCTTGAAGGCGTCCGTCACCTCCTTGCCCGGCGACCTCAAGACCGGGAATGCGATCTGAGCGGCCTCGACGAATCCGGGCGGGGCCTGGTCCAGCATCACGCCGACCATCGCCATGTTCTTGGGGCGCCGCGCGAAGGCCTCGTTCCACAGGGGAAGCATCTTGTGGCAGGTGGGACAGCTGCTCAGGAAGAAGACGACGACGGTGGTCGTGCCCTTCGGATAGTCGATGCTCTTGACGGTGCCGTCGAGCCCGGTGGCGTGGAATGCAGGTACCGTGTCCCCGATGCGCAGGATCGGCTCGGCCGGGGGTGGGGTCGCCGCCTGGGCGACCGCAGCCTGGGGATGGACGAGGGTGGCGGCGAAGCAGGCGGCCAAGACGACCCGTGGTGTGAACATCGACACTCCTATTTGAGATTCGGGCGCCACAGCGATGAGCTCGGAGCGAGGGTCGCGCGACCCTCGCTCCGATCATAAGCGAAGGGCACGCCGACCGGATCCACGAGCGGTCCGCGGTATCCGGCCGCTCGAAGGTCGTCGAGAGAGGCGGGGCGGACCCCCGTGCCGCGCTCATGGGCGAGGATCGCCCCGTTCACGGCGTCGAGGGCGTCGAGGGCGTCGAGCTGGGCGAGATGGATCGCAGCGTTGTTTTTCATCGGGCCCTCGTCCTGCTCGTAGATCCGGCGCCATACCTGCCGCGAGGTCGCTCGGTCGCCCCCCTTCATGAGCACCTGGGCGGCGAGGGTGGCCAGGAACGGCGGTGATCCCGGCATCCCCGCCGCTTCCAGGAGGATCTGCGACGCCCGCTGCGGATCGTCCAGGAAGTAGTAGTGGAACAGGCCCAGGTCCTGCCGCAGGCGCCAGTCGTGAGGAAGGTTCCGCACGCCGCGCGCGAGCAGCTCCACCGCCGCCTGGGGCTGCCCCGCTCCGATCGGATAGGTCTCGGCGAGATAGGTCGCGCCGTAGCGATAGGCGATCTGCAGGCGCGGGTCGAGGGTCACCGTGATGTCCACCAGGGGCAGGAGCAGGTCGAAGCGCTTGTTCGCCGCGTACACCCGCTGGCCGCCGAAGTACTGCACCGTGCGCAGCCAGTAGACGTCGGCCAGGAGGTCTTCGAAGCCGGGGACCAGGCGCCGCACCTGCTCGCCGGACCAGAGATAGAGGACTTCCTCCTGGGCGCGGTGCCGGCCCAGCCGGGCGTCGATGCGGGCCTGCGTCCAGGGCACCGCCGCCGCCAGGAGCATGGCCAGGAGGACGAGCGCCCTCACGTGAGCTCGCGGCGCCGGAACGCGATCACGGCCAGGGTGATCACCGTGCCCGTGTAGGCGGCGGCGTAGGCGGTGATCCAGCCGAGGTCGCCAAAGCTGACCGGGTCACCATAGACCACACGATCCTTGAGGTCGAAGTTCCTGAAGTTCGGAATCAGGATCATGACCGCCCGCAGCGCCCAGGCCGGCATGCCGGGCACCACGTCGCCCAGGTTGAGGATCACGTCCGAATAGCGTCCGGCGATCACCAGGCACAAGGTGGAGACCGACGCGACGGCGGTGGACGTGACGATGGAAAGGAGCAGGGCGAGGGCGACGGTGACGAGGAGCGCAAGGTAGATCGCGAAGACCGCCTTGAGCAAGGCGGGGTCGGCGCCGCGGCGCAGGGCCAGCAGCGTCGCGTAGAGTCCCGCGGTCATGAGGCCGACGTTCACGAGCAGCGTGAATCCGAGCCCCGCGAACTTGCCCACCAGGAACTCGTCCCGCGACACCGGCTTCGCCAGCAGGGGGTGCAGGGAGCGGCGCTCGATCTCCTTGCTGACCAGGCCGACCCCGACGAACAGCGCGATGAGGGTCCCGAACAGATCCATGGCCGCGAGGCCCAGGTCCTTGATGATCTTCGCGTCCTGCCGGATCGACAGCTCCCCGAGCAGCAGCCCGGAGACGGTCATGATCACCGCGAAGAAGAGCAGGTTGTAGAGCACCCGCTCGCGCACCGACTCACGGAAGGTGTTGTGCGCCACCGCCGCCAGGCGCCTCATGCCCCGGCCGTCCAGGCCTCGCCCTTGGCCGGCTGCTCCATCTCCGCGACGAAGAAATCCTCGAGGGACTGGCGCACCGGCTGCACGGAGAGCACGCGTCCCCCGCGTTGCTCCACCGCCACCACCACGCCACCCAGCTGTTTCTCGGGCACATGGAGCACCAGGCGCTCGCCCATGGACCGGAAGGTCTCCACGCCCGGGGCCAGGCCGGACACGTCCGGGGGCGCCAGGCCGCTCACCAGGACCTCCATGTGGGACACGTCGAGGGTCAGGATCTGATCGAGGCGGCCCTTCGCCACGACCGACCCGCCGCGCAGTACCGCCACCTCGTCGCACAGCGTCTCGGCGTCGGGAAGGATATGCGTGGAGAAGAAGACGGTGCTGCCCTCCGCCTTCAGTTTCAGGATGATCTCGCGAACGCTGCGCCGCCCGAGCGGATCGAGGCCGGACATGGGCTCGTCCAGGAAGACGAGCTCGGGCCTGTTCACCAGCGCCTGGGCCAGGCCCAGCCGCTGGAGCATGCCCTTCGAGAAGCGCCGCATCTGCACGTCGGCGGCGGGCGTGATTCCCACGAGGTCCAGGAGCTCGCGCGCGCGGTCTCTGCGCGCGCCCGGCGACAGGCCGAAAAGGCGGCCCGCGTAGTCGAGGTACTCGCGCGGGGTCAGGTAGTCGTAGAAATAGGGATTCTCGGGCAGATATCCGAGGGACTGGCGGGCGGCACGGGCGCCCATGGGGTGGCCCAGGATCACGGCGTCCCCCGAGTCCGGAAAGATGAGGCCCAGGAGGAGCTTGAGGGTCGTGCTCTTCCCCGAGCCGTTCGGGCCGAGGCATCCGAAGACGGAGCCTCGCGGCACCTGCAGGGTCAGGTCGCGCAGCGCCGGGCGGCGCTTCCCTCGCAAATGTCCGATGCGATAGGACTTGGAGAGTCCGCGGATGTCCAGCGCGGGAGGGGCTTCCGTCACGGCAGCATTCTAGGGCAACGCTACGAGATCGGCACGGCGGCGATGTCGATGCTGGCGCGGGCCGGGATGCGTTCCGCGTGGTTCGCGAGGTCGATGCCCACGCCGCTTTTCGCATCGAACAACCTGTAGCCGAGCGGGGCGAGGAGGCTCACGTAGTCCGAGAAGGTGATCCCGCGCTCTTCCATCACGTACCCGGCGATCTCGAACACCACCACCGGCTGGTGTCGCGCTAGGAGACCGCGTGCGCCTCGCAGGACCTCGAGTTCGTGCCCGTCGGTATCGATCTTGATGAAGTGCACGCGGTGGAGCCCCCGCTGGGCCGCAAAGTCGTCGAGGGACACGGCTCCGATCTCGTCCGCGGGTTTCTGCGTCCCCCCGTGCAGCGGATGCGTGCCGGAAGAGCCTCCGTCGATCCGCCAGCTCGCGTACGCGGAGAGGCCTGGCTGTGCGGCGCTGGCGGAGGAGACGAACGCCTGCACGGTCTCCACGCGCGGTGACAGCTCGGGGTTGAGCTCGAGGTTCCGCTTGAGCCTGGTCCAGGCGTAGTGTGTCGGCTCGAAGGCGAAGACTCGCCCCTCTGGCACCGCCCGAGCGAGCTGGAGGGTCAGGATGCCGGAGTTCGCACCGACGTCGACGACCACGCCGTCGCGGGGGAGCCGCACGAACCGGTTCCGCACCACTTGCGGCTGGAAGGACCCGAAGAGAAAGACGGAGAGATCGATTCCTTCACCCAGGTCCAGGTCGTACCGGATTCCATTGCGGACCACCGTACCCCGCCGGCGGCCGAAGGCCAAAACGGCCGGGTAATAGAGAGCGCGCGCGGCGAGCAGCTTCAGCCGCGTCCAGGGGAGCTGGCCCAGCCAGGACCGCAGCGTCCGGCCGGGATGGCGGCCCGACGTCGCGGCTACTTGAGCGCGCCGCAGGCCGCGGTGACCCCGGTGGCCGAACAGCAGGCCACCGTCCCGTCGGTCGCCGAGAAGATCCCGGCGGTCTCCCCACCGAAGGCGCGGACGCCCGTCTTGTTCACCACCGACGGGTTCGATCCGTAGCAGAACGCCTGGACCGATCCCGGGCCGGGGCCCGTGACTGCGCTCTCCATCCACTGGCGGCGGTAGCCCTGCTTCGTCACGTCCGGGCCCGCGGCGATGGCACTGTCGAGGAAGGTCGGGGCCGCGGCGGGGTAGTTGGGGATGCAACTCGAGGGGACGGACAGGCAGGTGATGGAGCCATAGTATCCGGAGTTGGCGGCATGGTAGGCGGCCTCCGCGGAGATGATGGTCCGCGTGTCGCCAATGACCGAGGCCTCGTTTGCGGAGATTCTCGCTCGGAGCAGGCTCGGGATGGCGATGGCGGCGATGATCCCGATGATGGCCACGACGATCAGCAGCTCGATGAGGGTGAATCCCTTCTCACGCATTTAGCTCTCCATGTGTCACCACTCTCGTCGAGTGGACACAAAACGGGGGAGCGACGGGCGCTCCCCCGGTACGGACCGCGATCTACTTGAGTGCCGTGCAGGCAGCCGCCATCGTGGCAGCCGCGCAGCAGTCGGTGGCGGGGTCGTTGCTGACGCCAACGACGCCGCTGTCGTCCGCGCCGAAGGTGCGAACGCCCGTCTTGTTGGCAACCGAAGGCTTGGCACCATAACAGAAGATGTCGATGGAGCCCGTGCTGCCCGGGTTCGTGGGCGTGCCGCTCGACGTGAACTTGCGCGCGTAGCCCTGCTTCGTGCCGAGAGCCGTGATCGAGCCGTCCAGGAACGTCGGAGCGGCCGTGGAGTAGTTCGCGATACAGCCCGAGGGCGTCGACAGGCAGGTGATGTTGCCGTAGAAGCCCGAGTTCGCGGACTGGAACGCGGCCTCACCCGAAACGACCGTACGGGCATCACCGATCGCGCCGGCCTCGTTGGCGGACACGCGCGCGCGGAGGAGGCTGGGGATCGCGATCGCGGCGATGATACCAATGATCGCCACGACGATCAGCAGCTCGATAAGGGTGAAACCCTTCTGATTCTTCAATTTAAACTCTCCTTAGTTTGTGACATCGCGGCCTTCACTCAAGCAAGCCCGATGCCATGCCACGATCACCGTAAACGACTGAATCAATGAAAGATGCGACAGTCGAAGCCCGGACAAAATTTGGCGGGCGACAATTTTTGTCAGACGGCGGGCCCGTCTGCGGCATGCTTGCGGAGGAGATACCGAAGTGAGCGGGGGGTAATACCCAGGAGGCGGGCCGCCTCGGAGCGGTTCCCGCCCGCCTGTTCGAGCGCGAGCTCGAGATAGCGGCGCTCCATCGCTTTGAGGTGGGCGTCGAGGTCGAACCCTTCGCGGAGACGTGGGCCTTCGGCGGAGGCGGGCGCCTCTTCCACCGTCCGCGTCAGGTTCAGGGCCTCGGGCAGGGTCTCCACGAGGATCGCGGAGGCCGTCTCCAGGGCGACCGCACGCTCGATCACGTTCTCCAGCTCTCGCACGTTGCCCGGCCAGTGATACGCGACCAGCCGGTCCATCGTCTCGCTGGCGATGCGTCGCACCGGCTTCCCGATCTCGCCGCTGAACCGCTCACGGAAGTGCTCGGCCAGCAGCGGGATGTCCTCGCTTCGGTGCCGAAGCGGCGGAACCAGGATGGGGATCACGTTGAGCCGGTAGTACAGGTCCTCGCGGAACTGGCGGTCACGCACCAGCTGCTCGAGGGGGCGGTTGGTGGCGGCGATGACACGCGCGTCCACGTCGATCTCCTCCGCCGAGCCCACGCGGCGCACGCGCTTCTCCTGCAGCGCGCGCAGCAGCTTCACCTGCATGCTGAGCGGCATCTCGCCCACCTCGTCCAGCAGGAGGGTCCCGTGATGCGCGGTCTCGAACAGGCCCTTGCGGGTCTGGTGCGCGTCGGTGAAGGCCCCCTTCATGTGACCGAAGAGCTCGCTCTCCAGCAGCGGCTCGGGCAGGGCGGCGCAGTTGACGGACACGAAGGGCGCGTTGCGGCGGGGGGAGAGGGCGTGGATGGCCTTGGCCACGAGCTCCTTCCCCGTGCCGCTCTCGCCCTGGATGAGCACGGTGGAGGTGGTGGAGGCGATGGAGCGTACGAGGTCGAAGACCTTCACCATCTTGGGGGACACGCCGATCATCCGGTCGAGGCGATGGAGCGAGCGGAACTCGGCCTTCAGGAGGAGGTTCTCCTCCTGGAGCTGCTGGCTGTCGAGGGTCTTGCGGACGACGATCTTCAGCTCCTCGACGTCGAAGGGCTTCACGAGATAGTCCTGCGCGCCCAGCTTCAGGGCGGCCACCGCGCTCTCCGTGGAGCCGTAGGCGGTCATCACGATCACCACCGTCTCCGGCGCCGCCGCCTTCACGTGGCGCAGGATCTCTATGCCGTCCCCGTCCGGGAGCTTCACGTCGGTGATCACGAGGTCGAAGGGACCCGTGGCGAGGATGCGGGCCGCGGTGGCGCGACTGTCCGCCACCTCCACCGCGAAGTGCTCGCGGCGCAGCATGATCGCGAGCAACTCGCGCATGGACGGCTCGTCGTCCACCACGAGGATCTTCTTCATGCGGCTCTCTTCCTCCCGCCGGCCAGGACGGCGGCTACGGCGGCGCTGGCCAGGGACAGCCCCGCACCGGCCGCGAGCGCGGGTGGACGGTATCGCAGATCGACGAGATGGCGGCCGGCGGGCACGCGCATCGCGCGAAACACGCCGTTCGCGCGCGCGACGGACGCGGGCACGCCGTCGATGCGCGCGCGCCATCCGGGGGCGAAGGCTCCGGTGACCGTGAGCCAACCGGGCTGGTTCGCGTCCGTCTCCGCAGTGAGCGCATCGGCCCGCGAGGCGAGGACGCGCACTGAGCCCGCGAACCCGGGCGCGTCGTCGTCCGCGCCTTCGACTTCCACGAGCAGCTCCGCGGCCGGATCCACGGCGCCCGTCGCGATCAGGTCCACGGCGGCTCCGGCGGTCACGTGGCGCGCCCGGCCCACGAGGGTGACCGGGGCCGCCGGCGTGGGGACACGCAGCAGCCGAACGGGATCCGCGAAGACAGATGTGAACTCCGCGACCGGCACCAGGCCCGGCGGCGTCCGGAGGTCGAGCGCCACCACGTCCGTGACCCCGGCCATCTGCAGGAGCCGCAGGCCGAGGGCATTGGATCGGTTCTGCTCCATCACGCTCAAGAGCTGCGCCGCGGCCAGCGGGGCCATCCCGGTGAAGTCGGCGTCGTAGCTGCCCCGGAAACCCCAGCGGCTGCCGAGGGGGGCCTGCAGGGACTCCTGCAATCCGAGGGCGTAGCTCCACTCCGGCCGCCAGCCCGCCGGGCCACGCACGAGGCCCTGGTTCAGGGCGGCCAGGGTGGGCGATGCCGAGAACACGCGGTGCTCGCCGGGCTCGGCCGCGATGGCTCTCACCACCGGTGGGACGTGGGCCAGGAGCTCGCGCGGAGCCACGGGGTTCACGCCCCGGCCCGCCACCGCGAGATCGGCCACCGCAAGGAGCCCGAAGAGCGCGGGCAGAGCGGGGTGCGGATGCTCGGTCAGGCTGCGCCAGACCGCGAGCAGCGCGGCCATCGCACACAGCCCCGCGGCAAGCTGGAGCTTGGCCGCGAGCGGCTCGTAGGCGGCCCCGCGCCATCCCGGCGGCGCCGCCAGCGGTGCGCCCAGCTCCTCGGCATGGGCCACCAGGAAGCGGGCCAGGACCACCGCCCCCACCGCCACGATGGTCACCGCCACGGCCAGGACGCGCGCGCGGCGCCGCTGCACCGGCGTCCAGGACTGCCCGGCCTGATCGACGGCAAGACCGAGGAGAAGCGACCAGAAGAGCGACGCGAGGATCATGGCCTTCACCGGGTAACGGAACATCGACAGCACGGGCAGCCGGGCGAGAAGAGGCACCAAGGGGGCGTGCCTTCCGAGTGAAGCGAGCACGAGCAGACCCAGGGCGGTGAGGTACAACGTGCGTCGATCCGATCGCGGCAAGCCGCACGCCGCGAGCACGACCACCGGCACCACCCCGAGGTACAGGCTGGAAAGGAAGGGCTCGCGGGACGCGAAGAGGATCGCGCGCACGGCATTGCTCAGCGGCAGGTCGGCAAAGGCGCGCGGCAGGACCAGCTCGACGAGGCCCCAGGGGTGCACGGACCAGAAGAGGTTCGTGCCGGGAGGCATGGACTGCCGGGTGGTCCCGCGAAAGACGTCGAGGGTGGGGATCCATTGCGCGGCGGAGAGTCCGAGGGCGAGCACCACCGCCATCGCGAGCAGGCCGGCCAAGGGGCGCCAGGACGCGGCGTCCTCTCGGCGCCGCCAGGCCTCCAGGAGCAGGCGGAGCGCAGCCGCGGCGGCGGTCAAGACGGCCATGTCCCCGGAGCCGGCGAACACCTGCCCCGCCGCCAGCGACGCCAGGACGATGGCCCGCCCGCGGCTCGGCGCCTGCAAGAGCCTCTCCAGGCCGAAGAGGATCCAGGGGATCCAGGCCGCGCCCATGAAGTGGTGATGCACGCTCACCGCGGACAGGAACGGGCCGCTGGCCACCCAGGCCGCGGCGGAAACCATCGCGGACGTGCGCGACAGGCCGGAGGCCCGCGCGAGCAGGAACGTGCCGACGGCGGCGGCCCACGCGTGGCCGAGCACCAGCACTTTGTAGACCGTGGGCGGCAGGAGAAGGAAGTTGAGCCAGGTCGGCGGGTACAAGACCTGATGGGAGGGATCGGCGAGAAGGGGCAGGCCAAATCCCTCGTACGGATCCCACAGAGGCGCGGCACCCTCCGCCATCACGCGGACCAGCGTCTCCACCTGCGGCTGCCAGTAGCCGTGGATGTCGCGCTGGAAGAAGACGCCCCCCGTCAGCGCGGGAGTAAACAGGACCGCGGGCACCAGCGCGAGGAGGAGGGCCGCCGCCAAGTCGGACCGGCGGCCGGTCATGCGGGGGTCACGCCGGCACCGGGGTGTGGAGGAGCGGGATCCGCACCTCCACGTCCGTGCCCCGACCCGGCGTGCTGCGCACGGCGATGTCGCCTCCATGCTCGCGGACGATCTGGTAGACGATGGCGAGGCCGAGGCCGGTTCCCATCGGCGTGCCCGACTGGAAGGGTTCGAACACACGGCGCTGCTCCTCGGGGCCGATCCCTCGCCCCTGGTCTCGGCAAGAGAGCACCAGCGTGTCCCCTTGAATGAAGACGCGGATCTTCAGCATGCCGCCGCGCGGCATGGCCTCGAGGGCGTTGCGGGTGAGGTTCCAGAAGACCTGGGTGATCTGGTCCGGATCGGCCAGGCAGACATGGGGGGCGGCGTCCATCTCGAACTCGACGGTGTGCGTCGGGCCCACCTCCGGACCATTGCGCAGGAGCGTGACCGCTTCGCTCACCAGTCGTCCGACATCCACCGGCCCTCGCGCGGACGCGGACGGCCGCGCCTGGTAGAGGAACTGGTTGAGGGTGTCCGAAAGCCGTTTGGACTCGCGCGTGATGATGGCGAGGAGCCGGCCCTGCTCGGAGGAGATGTTGGGTTCGCCCATCAGGACCTGGGCGGAGCCGCTGATCGAGCCCAGCGGGTTGCGGATCTCGTGGGCGAGGCGCGCCGCCATCTCCCCCACCGCCGCCAGCTTCTCCTTGGTCCGCACCTCCTCCTCCAGCCGCTTGATCTCGGTGAGGTTCTGGAAAACGAGGAGATATCCCGCATTGCCGGGGTCGGCGGTGGCCAGCGCGGAGACGGATACGCCCAGCTGGAGCGCTTCGCCCGTGGGGCGCGTATAGCCGATCTCGAGCCGCTCCAGGTCATGGTGCAGTGCGCGCGCCTCGAGGGTGGAGGGCTCGAAGAGCACGGATTGGAAGATGTCGCGCAGTCCCCGGCCGCGCAGCTCGGAGAGCCGCTGGCCCAGGATGCGCTCCCCGAACTCGTTGAGGTAGAGGAGGCGCCCCTCCATGTCGCCGGTGATGAGGCCGCTGTGGATGCTGCGCACCATGACTTGTTGCAGTTCGCGCAGGTCCGCGACCTGCTCCGCCGCTTCCTCGAGCTTCTGGCCCACCGTCTCCAGGCTCTGGGCCAGGTACGAGCCGATCAGCGACACGGTGACGCAGGCGACGCCAGTCACGAAGATCGAATAGAGCACGTGCTTGACCGCCATCGCGGGCACGTCCGAGAGACCCTGGCCGGCCGGTACCCAGCCGCCGCGCACCGCCAACAACATCGCGGCGTACAAGAGCATCGCCACCCCCGCCAGCACCACCGACTGGCGCCGGTAGAGGATCACGCTGCCGGAGAGGACCGAGATCGGATAGAGAAGCATGAAGCCCGCGCGGCTGCCCGGCCCTCCGGTGATATAGACGAGGCCGGTGATGATGAGCAGGTCGAAGATCACCTGCACGTACACCTGCACGCCCCGGTAGGGCAGGTAGCGCAAGCCGAGGGCGTACACGAGCGTGAGGGCGTACGTCCCCGCGATCAGGAAGTAGAGCGGGTTCAGCGGGGCCAGCGTCTCGGAGAGCGTCTCGACGTAGATGGCGATGAGGAGGAGGGTGGTGATCATCACCACCCTCAAGAGCATCAGCCGCTTGAGCCGATGCTCCTGCATCCAGTCCGTCGACACGGCCCCGCCGGGTAGAACGCCCGCCGCCGTCAGCTCAGCTTGCTGATGAGGTCGAACAGCGGCAGGTACATGCTGATGACGATGCCGCCGACGGTGACGCCGAGGAACAGGATCATGACCGGCTCCATGAGGGTGAGGAGGTTGGCCACGGCCTGGTCCACCTCTTCCTCATAGAAGTCGGCGATCTTCGAGAGCATGGCGTCGAGAGCGCCCGTCTGCTCGCCGACTCCGATCATCTGCACGACCATGGGCGGGAAGACGCCGCTCTCCTTCAGGGGCTGGGCCACGGTGAGACCGCCCTCCACACCCTTCCGGACGGCCATGATCGCGTCTTCGATGATGGCGTTGCCGGAAGTGCGCGCGGTGATCTCGAGGCCGTCCAGGATGGGCACGCCCGAAGCCATGAGGGTGGCCAGCGTGCGGCAGAAGCGCGCGACCGCGATCTTCTGCATGAGGATGCCGAGGATCGGCAGCTTCAGGACCATGCGATCGACCACTCGGCGGCCGTTGTAGGTCGCGTAGTACTTCTTGAAGAGGAACACGAACGCGATTCCGAACACCACCACGAACGGCAGGAGGCGCACGAACCAGTTCGACGCCGCGATGACGAGGCGCGTGGGCAGGGGCAGCTGGGCGCCCAGGCCTTCGAACATGGCGGCGAAGGTCGGGATGACCTTCCAGAGGATGACGGCGATGACGATGCCGGCGATCCCGATGACCGCCACCGGATAGACCATCGCGCCCTTGACCTGGCTCTTGAGCTTGACCGCCTTCTCGATGTAGGTGGCCAGGCGCTTCAGGATGGTGTCGAGGATACCGCCCGCCTCCCCCGCCGCGATCATGTTGACGAAGAGGTCGTCGAAGGCCTTGGGGTGCTTGCGCATGGCGTCGGCGAGGCTGGCGCCGCCTTCCACGTCCATGCGCGTCTGTTGCAGGATCTTCGCGAAGGTCTTGTTCTCCTGCTGGCTGCCCAGGATCTCCAGGCACTGCACCAGGGGAAGGCCCGCGTCGATCATGACCGAGAACTGGCGCACGAAGATGGCGAGTTCCTTGGCGGGGACGCCCCCTCCGAACTTGGGAAGGACCATCTCCTTCCCCTTCTCCTTGACCGACGAGACCAGGATCTGGTCCCGCCGGAGGAGCGCCATCACGGCTTCCTTGTTCTCCGCCGAGCGCTCGCCGGACACCGCCTTGCCGTCGCGGGTCTTGCCTTTCCAGACGTAAGCAGGCATCAAGACCTCCTAGTCGGGCCCTCTATCGACCCGCCGGACGGGCGGGGGGCCGGCCTCCGGCCTGGGGGGTGGACAGGCCGGCGCCGCGATTGATCATGTCCTGCAGCTCGTCGGGATTGGAGCTCATCCCGAGCGCCGTCTGCAGGCTGATCTGCTTCGTGAAATACAAGGTGGCCAGGGACTGGTTGAACGTCTGCATGCCGTACTTCTCCTGGCCCGTCTGCATGCTCGAGTAGATCTGGTGGATCTTGTCCTCACGGATGAGGTTCCGGATGGCGGCGTTGGGGACGAGGATCTCCATGGCCAGGCAACGGCCGGAGCCGGAGGCCTTGGGGAGCAGGGCCTGGCACATGATGCCTTCCAGCACGAGGCTCAGCTGGGCGCGGATCTGCGGCTGCTGGTGGGCCGGGAACACGTCCACGATGCGGTTGATGGTCTGGGCCGCGGAGTTCGTGTGCAGGGTGCCGAAGGTGAGGTGGCCCGTCTCCGCGATGCGCAGGGCGGACTCGATCGTCTCCAGGTCGCGCATCTCTCCGATGAGGACGACGTCGGGATCTTCGCGGAGGGCGGCGCGCAGCGCGTTCGTGAAGGAATGGGTGTCCGCGTGCAGCTCGCGCTGGTTGACCACGCACTTCTTGTGGGCGTGGAGATACTCGATCGGGTCCTCGATCGTGATCATGTGATCGTGGCGCTCCGAGTTGATCTTGTCGAGCATCGCCGCCAGTGTCGTCGACTTGCCGGACCCCGTAGGTCCGGTCACCAGTACCAGACCGCGGGGTTTGTCGCAGATGGTGGCGATCACGGGGGGCAGGCCGAGCTGCTTGAAGTCCCGGATCTCGTAGGGGATCGTGCGATACACGGCCGCCACCGCCCCTCTCTGCATGAACACGTTCGCGCGGAAGCGGGCCAGACCCTTGATCCCGAAGCTGAAGTCCAGCTCCAGGTTCTCCTCGAACCGATGTTTCTGGGCATCCGTCAGCACGCTGTAGGCCAGCTGCTTGGTGTCCACGGCGGTGAGGGGAGACAGGTCCAGCGGGCGCAGCTTGCCGTCGACGCGGATCTGGGGCGCCGAGTTGGTGGTGACGTGGAGGTCGGTCCCCCCCATCTCCGTCATGGTCTTGAGCAGTTGGTGAAGGCTTACTGCCACGCTGTCCCCCTAGCTTGGCGATTCACAGCACCGTCTCCCGGAGCACTTCTTCGATGGTCGTGACGCCGTTCTTGATCTTCTCGAGTCCGCTCATGCGCAGGGTGAGCATTCCCTCCTCGAGGGCCTTGCGCTTGATCTCGACCGCGGTGCCTCCGGACATGATGATGTCCCGGATGCCGTCGGAGATCTCCATGACTTCGTACAGCCCGACGCGCCCCTTGTAGCCCGTCCCGTTGCACACGCCGCAGCCGCGTCCCTTGTAGAGCTTGAAGGTCCCCACCTGGTCCGGGGAGAAGCCGACGTCGATGAGGGTCTTGCTGGGAACGTCCTTCATCTCTTCCTTGCACTGGGCGCAGATGCGCCGGATGAGGCGCTGGGCCTGGATGAGGTTCACGGCCGTGCCCACCAGGAACGGCTCGATGCCCATGTTGACGAGGCGCGACACCGTCGACGGCGCGTCGTTGGTGTGGAGGGTCGAGAGCACGAGGTGGCCGGTGAGCGCGGCCTTGACCGCGATCTCCGCCGTCTCGTAGTCGCGGATCTCTCCCACCAGGATGATGTTCGGGTCCTGGCGCAGGAACGAGCGCAGGGCGGAGGCGAAGTTGAGGCCGATCTGGTCCTTGATCTGCACCTGGTTGATGCCGGGCAGGTTGAACTCGACCGGGTCCTCGGCGGTCATGATGTTCGTATCCGGCTTGTTCAGGGCCGCGATCGCCGAATACAACGTATTCGTCTTGCCCGATCCCGTGGGCCCCGTCACCAGCACGATGCCGTAGGGCTTCGAGATCGCGCGTTTGAACCGCTCGAGCGGCTCCGGCTCGAAGCCGAGCTTCGTCATGTCCAGCATCAGCTTCGTCTTGTCCAGGAGCCGCAGGACGACCTTCTCCCCCCAGATCGTGGGCAGGCAGGAGACGCGGAAGTCCATGTCGCGGCTGCGGTCCTCGATCTTGAGGCGGATCTTGATGCGGCCGTCCTGGGGCAGGCGCTTCTCGGAGATATCGAGTTTGGCCATGATCTTGAGGCGCGAGATGAGCGGATCGCGCAGCTTCATGGGCAGGGCCATCACGTTGTAGAGGATCCCGTCGATGCGGAACCGGACGCGGAATTCCTTCTCGTAGGGCTCGATGTGGATGTCGGAGGCGCCGCGCTTGAGGGCGTCGATGAGGAGGACGTTCGAGAGCTTGATGACGGGCGCGGCCTCGGACGACTTGGCGAGCGCGCCGAGGTCGATCTCGTCGTCTTCGGTCTTGACCGTCTCGACGTCCGCCTCGTCCCCGCCGATGGCGTCGATGTCGACCTCGGACAGGCCGACCGAAGCCATGTCGTCGAAGCTCAGGGTGGGGCCGTCCATCACTTCCTTCAGGGAAGGCGCGTCGCCGAGCTTGAGCCCGTGCGATCCCATGGACTGGCCGCCGCCGCCCCCGCCGCCCCCGCCGCCGTCCTGCTTGAGCGTCATGGACCGCGAGGAGCCGTAGTACTTCTCGATCGCGTCCTCGAGGGAAGTCTCCGAGGCCACCACCGGCTCGACGTTGTAGCCGGTCATGAACTTGATGTCGTCCATGGCAAAGACGTTCGTGGGGTCGGCCATGGCGATCGTGAGCGTGGCGCCGGAGCGGCTCAGGGGAAGGATCTGGTACTTGCGCGACGTTTCGGAGGGAATGATCTTGATGATCGCGGGATCGACCTCGAAGTGATCGAGGTTGATGGACGGCACGCCGTATTGGCGTGACAGGAGGCTGGTGATCTCCTCGTCGCGGACGTAGCCCAGGCTGACAAAAGCCTTGCCGAGCTTGCCTCCGTTCATCTTTTGATGACCGAGGGCTTCCTGGAGCTGCTGAGGAGTCACCATGTTCTCCTTCAGCAGGAGTTCGCCGAGCTTGACGGGCATGTTTGGCTGAGAAACCCCTACGTAGTCTGATACTTAGTCCGGGGGATCCTACTGCGGGACTCCTGGAGTGTCAAGGGATCGCGCCGCCCTGGTCCCCCGATGTGAGCCGCGGCACCGTCGCCGCGTCCCACCGCTCAGGGGGGCTCTTCGGGTGCGTAGCGGCGCAGCCCCGATCGCTGCAGCGCGACATGGAATACGAACATCGCCACAACCTGCGTCGAAGCTCGGGATCGCGTCGCACCTCCATCAGGCCGTGGACGTTGGCCAGGCACACGTAGGAGCGATGCCGGCCGCCGCTCCACTGCGCGACGATCTCGAGCGCGCGCGCGGGATCGACGGCCTGCGCCCACGTCCCGAGGACGGAGAAACGACGCTCTTGCACGCGACATGATTTGCTAGACTGAGCGCCGTCATGTCGACCCGGCCCACGAGGGCCCTTTCCCGCCTGCTCGCGCGACCCGACTTCCGCCGCAACCCCATGCGAGCCTTGTGGCGGCGCGTACGCTGGCGCGCCCGCTGGACCATGCACAGGGAGCCATGGACGATAGGCTTCGTCGGAGGGCTGCGCATCGCCGTCGTCCGTACGGGACCGGGGGCCCTCATCTTCTATCAGGGATTCTCCGAGCCCGACACCGCGGAATTCGTAGGCCGGTTCCTCCGACCGGGCATGACCGTCATCGACGTGGGCGCGTACGTCGGAGAGTACACGCTGCTGAGCGCCCGCCTCGTGGGGCCACCGGGTCACGTGCACGCCTTCGAGCCCAATCCCGCGCTCTTCCATCTCCTTTCTCACAACGTCACCGCCAACGGACTGACGAACGTGACCGTCAACGAGGCCGCGGTCGCGGAAGCCGATGGGGATGCCGTGCTCGATATCCCGGAAGAGGCGGCCCTGGCGTCGCTGCGACCGGCGGGGGCGGCGGCGGGTGTCGCGGGCTCCCGTGTCCGCACTGTCCGGCTCGACGACTACGTCGCGGGCCGAGGTCTCGGATCGGTCGACCTGATCAAGGTCGACGTCGAAGGGGCGGAGCGAAGGGTATTCGATGGGGCACGTGACCTCATGATGGCGGAACCCGCGCTCGCGCCCGTGCTGCTCTTCGAGCATGCCCCTCACAATTACGCCCGCCACGGGTACGCGCCGGAGGCGGTGTTCGCCACCCTCCGATCGCACGGGTATTCGATCTTCCTCGCCCGCCGTGGAGGAGCCCTCGCCCCCGTGGAGCCCGACACGGTGCCGGAGGGCACGATCAACCTGGTGGCGGCCAAGGACGCCGACCGGCTACACGCGCTCATCGGATCGTGATCGACGGCGCGCCGGCGGTAGCCGCGTGGCGACGATGGCGCGGCCCACTCTCCACCAGCGTACTCGACCAGGCGGCGGTTTCCGGCGCGAACTTCGCTCTTCACGTGCTCCTCGCACGCTGGACCACGCCCGCGGAGTATGGTGCTTTCGCCGTGGCCTACTCCGTGCTGCTCCTGGCCTCGGCGCCACATGGCGCGCTGCTCACCGATCCGCTGACCGTGGTCGGCCCTCGCCGGTTCGCCCATGCCTTCGCTCCCTACTTGCGGACGCTCGTCGGCACCCACTTCCTCCTGACGTTGCCGGTGGGCGTCCTCCTGGCCGCGTCTGCGCTGCTGCCTCCGCTGGCCGGCGGCCCCCTCACGGGTGTGCTCTTCGCCCTCGGCGCGGTGACGCCCTTCGTCCTGCTGGTGTGGCTTCTGAGAAGCGCATGCTATCTGGAGGCACGGCCCGGCCTTGCGCTGACCGGGAGCGGTCTCTACGCGCTCACGCTGGTGGGACTCATGGCCGCCGCCCGCGTCGCGGCCGGCCTCACCGGGCCCGGCGCCCTGGTGGCGATGGGCGCCGCCAATGCCCTCGCCAGCGTGCCGATGGCGGCCGGCCTCGGTCTCTTCACCGCCCCTCACGCGACGGCGGACCACGCGCTGGTGATCCGGGAGCATTGGGCCTATGGGCGATGGATCCTCGGCGCGTCCGTGGCCCACGCCGTTGGCCACGGCCTGTACATCCCTTTGGTGGGGGCGATGCTGGGGCTGGAGGCCAGCGGTGCCTTGCGCGCCATCCAGAACCTCGTCCTTCCGCTTCAGCAGGTGCTCCTCGCGCTCGGAATGCTGACCTATCCCTGGCTGTCGCGTGGCGTGGCGCGCGAGGGGCCGGGCTATCTCTGGGGGCGGGCGGCGCGGCTCATGCTGATGACGTGCGGCGCCGCGGCCGCCTACGGCGCGGTCCTCGCGGTGGTCGCACGGCCCGCGCTGTCCGTCCTCTACGGCAATGGCCGCTACACCTCGTTTGCGGGCGTGGTGCCGATCATGGCCGCCGCCGCCGTTGTGGCGAGCGCGGCCCAGTTGCTGAGCATCTTCGCGCGGGCCCTCGGCAATCCCCAGGTCGTCCTCTGGTCGAAGCTCGCCGCCGGGGGGTGGCTGCTGGCCGTCGGCATCGTGCTCATCCGCTCGGGCGGGATCAAGGGGGCCGTCGTCAGCCTCGCCGGCAGCTCGCTCGCCGAAGCGCTCGTTCTGGCGGCGCTGCTGTGGCGACGCCCAATCGGCGCCGGCACGTCGGGATGAGGATGCGGCTTGTGGAGGCGGCCCGGAGGGCGGCGGCGGTCCGCCGGATGTGGGCCCGGTACCGACGCGAGTCTCCCCAAGCCGCGCCGCGCGACTTCCGTGACTGGATCCTCACGACCATGGCTCCGGACACGATGCTGCGTGACGGCCGTCCCTGGATCACGTTCCCCGCCGCCCGATGGCTCGCCGCGCGTGTCCATGCCGGCACCTCGGTATTCGAATGGGGCAGCGGGGCTTCGACCGTCTTCTTCTCGCGCCGGGGCGCGCGGGTCGTCTCGATCGAGCACGAGACGGCCTGGCACGAGAGGGTCGCCGAGCGCCTGCGGGCAGAGAGCGGAGACGTCCGATTGCGGCTGGTGCCTCCCGATGACGGCGACGCTGCCCGCCGCATGTCGGCCGCCGAGCGGCCGCTCTACCAGTCGACCGACGCCCGTTACGAGGGCAGGCTGTTCGTTCGTTACGTGGAGGCCGTCCTCGACTATCCGGTGGGCAGCTTCGACGTGTTCCTCGTCGACGGCCGATCGCGGGTGGGATGCGCGGTGATGGCCGCGCGGCAGGCGGGACCGGGCGCCTGCGTGATACTCGACAACGCAGAGCGGCCCGCCTATGCGGCCGCCCTGGCCGCCTTCGCGCCGCCCGAGTGGGAGGCGCTGCAGTTCGACGGTCCAGGCCCGCGGTCGCTCTGGCCCGCCTTCTGGCGGACCACGGCTTTCGTGCGCAGGATCCGATGAGCGCACCGGCCCGCATCCTCCTGTGCCACGATTACTACGTCCAGCCGGGTGGCGAGAACACCGTCTTCGACACTCAGGTGCGCGGCTTGCGCGAGCGGGGCCACACGGTGACGGTGTACACGCGCCACAACGACGAGATCGCGGGCATGGGTCCGCTGGCCAGGGCCTCCCTGCTCGTCGAGGCACACGACTCGCGACGTACGCGGCGGGAGATCACCGCTCTCGTGGAGAAGGACCGGTCGGAGGTGGCCATCGTCCAGAACGTCTTTCCCCTGATCTCGCCGTCCGTCTACGATGTCCTTCAGCGGCGTGGCATCCGCGTTCTCCAGGCCGTCTACAACTACCGCCTGGTGTCGCCGGCAGGCGAGCTGTTTTCCCGCGGGGAGATCTGCGAACGATCGCTCGGCGGGAACTACCTCCACTGCGTGGCACGGCGCTGCTACCGCGGCAGCGCGGTCATGAGCGCCTGGTACGCGTCCATCCTGGGCCTCCATCGGCGGCGGCGGACCTTCGCGCGCCTGATCGACTGTTTCCTCGTGCCCGACGCTTTCATGGCAAACAAGCTCTCCGAGGGTGGCCTCCCCGCGGAGCGCATGCAGCCGATCGTCAGCCCCTTCTTCGTGCGCGAGCATGCGCCTTCCGAGACCCACGACGGTTACGTCGCATTCGTCGGGCGGCTCGTCGCCCACAAAGGCGTGAGGACGCTGATCGAGGCGGCTCGGCTGGCCGGGCCCAACTGCCGCGTGGTCCTCGTGGGCACCGGAGAGCTCGAGGGCGAAGTCCGCGCGCGCATTGCGCGTGACGGCCTCGACGGACGCGTGCGCCTCCTGGGACCCCGCTGGGGTGATGAGCTGCGGACGATCGTGCGCGGCGCGGCGGCGGTGGCGATCCCGTCGGAGTGGTACGACAACCTCCCGCTCGTCCTCTGCCAGGCCAACGCCAGCGGGAAACCGGTGCTCGCCTCGCGCATCAACGGCATCCCCGAGTACGTGCACGACGGCGAGAACGGATTCCTGTTCGAGCCTGGCGACGCTCGCGGGCTGGCCCGCCTGATGGACCGCATCGTTGGCATGCCCTCCGCCGAGTACGCCGCGATCGCGCGAAGCTCGCGCACCTTCGCGGAGCGCTCACTGGATTTCGATGCGCATTACGCCACGTTGAGCGCCGCGATCTCCCGTCTCCGGGCGACGGCATGAACCTCGGGCGGCAGCGCCATTTCGACGCGCTCTGGCGGCGCCGCGAGCCGGATGCTAGGCGCCTCGGCGCCAACGAGCGCGTGAGCAAGGCGGTCGAGCTCCTCCCGGCGGGAGGGCGCCTCCTGGACGTGGGGTGCGGCGCCGGCATGATCGCGACGCCCCTGATGGAGCAAGGAGCCGAGGTGCACGGAGTGGACGTGTCCGCAGAAGCGGTGCGGCGCGCCTCTGCCGCCGGGGTCCGGGCGACGTTGCTCGACCTCGACCGTGAGGCGCTCCCCTACCCCGACGCGTTCTTCGATGCCGTGACCGCGCTGGCAAGCCTCCAGTACGTCGTCGACGTCGGACGGGCCCTGGCCGAGTGCCATCGCGTGCTCCGTCCAGGAGGATCCTTCCTGGCCGCCGTCCCCAACGTCCGCGCGGCTTGGCGTGTGTGGAGGCTGGCCGTCGAAGGCATCCCCCCGCGCACGTCTCTCGACGAACTGGGCTGCGACGGCGGGACTCTTCATTACTTCACGGTCCGCAGCGCGCGAGAGTTGCTGGCCGAGGCGGGGTTCGAAGTGCTCCGCGTCCACGCCCTGTTCTGCCAGCCGCGAATGGCGCGCGCACTGCCCGACGGTGGCCCCCTGGGCACGATCAAGCGGGACCTGCTGGCGGCCGAGGTGCTCCTGGAGGCTCGGCGCCCGGGGGAATCGGAGCCCACGGCGCCCCCCGCGCCTCCTCGCCCGCCGGATGGTGCGCGCGGATGAGGATCGGCTTCATCACCAACTTCTGTCCGCATTACCGGCTGCGGACCTTCGAGATGATCTCGCGGCGGCTCGGCGCCGAGTTCCTGTTCTTCTCCGGTGGGCAGGAGTGGTACTGGTCCACACATCACGGCGTACGGCATGGCGATTTCCCGCACGAATACCTGCGCCCGACGGTGTTGGGCGCGATGCGCGTCTACCCCATCCTCTTCTGGAAGCTCTGGCGTGGCGGTTACGATGCCTACGTCTGCATCCCCGCCCGAGTGGCACTCCTGCTCACGTACCTGAGCGCGCGCCTCCGGCACCGGCCGGTCGTGCTGTGGACGGGCATCTGGTCGCGGCTGGGGACGCCGCTTCACCGCATCTCGTTCCCCCTCGTGCGGTACATCTACCGGCACTGCGATGCCGTGGTCGTCTACGGCGAGCACGTCAAGCGGTACCTGGTGACGGAGGGCGTGGCCGCGGAGCGGGTCTTCGTGGCGCCCCATGCCATCGACAACGCCGCGGGTGGCGCGGCGGTGACGGCGGCAGAGCGCGCCGCGATTCGCGCGAAGCTCGAAGTCGGCGACGACGAGAGGCTCGTCCTCTACCTGGGACGACTCGAGGACGGGAAGGGCTTGCCGTTCCTGGTCGAAGCCTTCGCGCGCCTTGGACCGCCGGACACGATTCTCGTCCTCGCTGGCGTCGGCTCGGAAGCGTCGACACTGGCGGCGGCCGCCCGCGCCCGCGGCATCGCCGATCGCGTGCGCTTTCCCGGGTACGTGGCGCCGGACGAGACGCGCCTCTACTATGCCGCTGCGGACGTTGGCGTCCTGCCCTCGGTCACCACGCCGCGCTTCAAGGAGCCCTGGGGACTGGTCGTGAACGAGGCGTTCAACCAGGGTTTGCCCGTGATCGCCACCGATGCCGTCGGCGCGGCGGCCGGGGGTCTGTTACGGGACGAGGAGACGGGCCTCGTCGTTCCGGAGCGAGACGCGGCGGCCCTCGCCGCTGCCCTGCGCCGCGTGCTCGAGGATACAGCCTTGCGCGCGCGGCTGTCGGAGGCGGCGCGACGAGCGGTCGCCATCTGGGACAACGCGGCGATGGTGGAGGGATTCCGGCGGGCGCTCGCCTACGCGGGCGTAACCGATGCTAGTTCGCCCCCCGCCCGCTGAGCATGGCGGGGATGGTCCGGAGCAGGACGGCGAGGTCGAGGCCCAGGCCCCAGTTGTCCACGTAGTGGAGGTCGAGGGCCATCCAATCCTCGAAGCGGAGCTCATTGCGCCCGCTCACCTGCCACAGCCCGGTGATCCCGGGCCGCACGCTCAGCCGCCGGCGGTGCGGACCGCTCAGCGCGCGCGTCTCGACGAGCGGCAAGGGCCGCGGCCCGACGAGGCTCATGTGGCCGAGCAGCACGTTGATCACCTGCGGCAACTCGTCCACGCTCGTCCGGCGCAGCAGGCGGCCGATCGAGGTCACCCGCGGATCGCGCGCGATCTTGAAGACGGGGCCGTCCATCTCGTTGGCATGAAGGAGGGCCTCGCGCTCGGCCTCCGCCCCCACGCGCATCGTGCGGAACTTCAGCATGCGGAACGAGCGGCCGTGGAGGCCCCCTCGCTCCTGCACGAACAGGATGGGGCCGGGGGAGCCCAGCTTGATCAAGATCGCCGCCGCCGCCATCAGGGGCAGCGTGAGCAGGAAGAGGACGGCGGCCGCCAAGCGGTCGAACAAGGCCTTGACCAGGCGCGCGGGACGGTCCGGCTCCTGGGTCTCGTAGCACACGTAGAGCGTGGGGCCGACGATCTCGCCGCGTGGCCGCGCCCGGGTGAGGTCCACCTGCTCGACCCGGACGAGGGCAGGGACGCCGACTTCCTCGCAGCTCTCGAGGAGCGGTCGCAGCGTATCCGCTCCAAGGGCGCCCGGGAGCACGACCTCGTCCACGCCGCCCTGGGCCAGACGGAGGCGTAGGCGATCGACCGCGATCGCCGGCAGCCGCTCCACGCGCCGACCGCGGAGGGAACCGACCTCCGCCGCCGTCGCGTCGTCCGCCATGACCAGGGTCAGGATCTCTCCGCGAAGCCCACGCAGCCAGTGTCGCTGTGCCACCTTGGCGATGCCCAACAACATCGTGGAGACAAGCAGGAAGACCGAGATCAGCGAGCGGTTCAGCGGAGCCTGGGCCGCCACGAGGATGAGGGACAGGGTCAGCGCGCCCCAGCCCTGGGTCCACAGCAGCGCGCGGAGCAGGTCCACCATCGGTCCCACGAGGGTGCGCACGCGGTAGAGGTCGACGCGGTCGGCGCACCAAGCCCAGGTCGGTACGAAGACGAGCAACAAATGGGCATACGTCGCGGAGGGAACCGCCGGCTTGAGGCCCGGCAGGAGGAGGGCCACCCAGTCCCGCAGCAGATGAGCGATGCCCAGCGAGGCCACCAGGATGGCCAGGTCCTGCAGCAGAACGGCGCGCTCCGCGGCCTTCTCGCTCACAACGGGGGCATGCGGGGCTCCGCCGTCGGCATCGCCTGGTCGAGCGGTAGCAAGCGCGGACTCCCGTCGATGTAGCTGAAGAGCCAGGCGCCGCGGTCGGGGAACCTCCGCCGCCACAGCTCCCGCGCTGCCTCCAGCGGCGCGGGCCCATGGAGGTGCAGAAACAGCACGTCGTCGTCGAGCGCTGGAGAGTTGCACCGGGGATAGTAGGCCCAGCTCCTCCGCGTCCACCACGGCACGACGCCGTCGTGGAACACCAGCGCGTGGTGGACGCCCTGGGCGTGCAGCAGCGTTTCGGGCGCGCGCTGGGCCGCACCCATGTCACGCAGGTCGGCCAGCTTCACGGGAAGGAACATCGTGAGGTCGACGGCGAGGCCGGCCAACACCAGGGCCACCGCCGCCGATCGCGCTCGCGCGGAGGAACGCGACAGGCGGACGAGGCCGGCCGCCGCCAGCACCACGAGAAGAGGGACGACCTCGAACAGGTACAGCGGTCCGGTGGCACCGACGCCGGCCTTCGGCGCGATCACGCGGTAGGCGACCTCCGCCCCCACCATCGCCCACAGCCACCGGCCTCGACCGTCCCCGAAGGCGGCCAGGCACAGCAACGGTGCCATCGGCCATCCCAGCAGCCAGACCGACAGCCGCAAGCCAGCCGATACGAGGGACATGCCGATCTCCGCCAGGCTTCCCCCGAGCATCTGAAGCGCTCCCGCCGATCCTCCGCCGGTCGCGTGGAACGTCTGGTAGCCGGTCGTGAGCGACGAGCCGGACTGCATGCGGTTCAGCGCGAGCCACAGGAGCACGGCGGCGAGGGGCCCGGCGGTGAACGCCGCCAGCGGCCTGAGCGACGGCCAGAGGCCGCGCACGCGGAGCAGCCGGACGGCGAGCAGGATGGCCGCGACGAGCACGAAGAGCGCGCCGGGCAAGGGCCGCACGAGGAGGCCGTACCCCAGCACGGCGCCCGCGAGGGCCAGCCATCCCCCTCGTATCTCGGGCACGAGACCGTTCCACAAGGCGAGGAGGCCGCCGACGAGGCAGAGTGCGGAGAGCGGCTGCGACAAGAACGTGGCACCGGTGAGCAACACCTGGGGGGACGTAGCCAGGAGCAGCAGGGAGGCGACACCCACCCCGGGCGAGAACAAGCGCCTCGCGAGCGCGTAGACGGATACGGCCAGGAAGCCGACGGTGAGCGGCACCACGAGCGTCTCGAGGCCTGCCCATTGGCCGAGCGCCAGCAGGAGGGGATGTCCGATCGGGTACTTGCCATACCGCGCGGTGTCGGTGAGCACCACGAACTGCTCGCGGAAGAAGTCGAGGTCGGCGCCCGGTGAGGGCGCGACGAGCGCGCCGCCGCGCAGGGTCTGGGCGATGAAGCGGTACACGTGCTCGTCGTCGGTCGTGACGGAATGGCCGAGATGGGTGGCGCCGATCCACCAGGTGGCCGCGGTCATCCCGATGGCGGTGATCCAGGCCACGGCCAGGCCGTGATCGGTCAGGGCGCGAAGCGCCTCCGCCGACCGTTCGGCCACGCTCGTCGCGACGAGCGCGATGGTGAGCCCGGCCACCGCCGCCAGTCCGAAGGCGCTGAAGAGCGCGATGTGGGCCAGCTCCTCGGGGAGGAGGTGGGTCATGCCCGTGCCTTGCGGCACGTGGAAGCCGGCATAGAAGGCGCGGCCCGCGGCGTGGTAGGAAAGGATGGCGCCGAGGCCGACGGCGAGCGCGGCCAGCCGCATCCAGTCGCCGCCCGTGGCGCGGGCCGCCGGCGGATCGCTCGGCACCGCGGCAGGGTACGTCCTCGGCTGGAGGCTCGTCAAACACGTTGACTTGCTCCGTGCTGAGCCGCTACCATGCCGTGTACACGAGGGCCCCAATCGATTTGGCCATCGTCGCGATCATCCCCGCTCGGTTCGGTTCCACGCGTCTTCCCGGAAAACCTCTCTCCCAGATCAACGGCAAGCCGATGGTGCAGCACGTCTGGGAGCGCGCGCGCGGCGCGCAGGCGGTGGACCGGGTCCTGGTGGCCACGGACGACGAGCGCATCGCCGACGTCGTGCGCGGCTTCGGGGGCGAGGTGGTGATGACCTCGCGCGCGCACGCCACGGGCACGGACCGGCTGGCGGAGGCGGCGGCGGGCACGGACGCAGAGATCGTCGTGAACGTTCAGGGCGACGAGCCCATGCTCGACTCGTCGTTCATCGACGCCATGGTCGCGCCCCTGCGCGTGGAGCCCGACCTGCCGATGTCGACGGTATCGCTGCCCCTCACCGACGTCGAGGAGATGCTCTCGCCCGTCGTGGTGAAGGTCGTCAGCGACGCGCACGGAAATGCGCTGTATTTCTCGCGCAGCCCGATCCCCTACGTGCGGGATGCCGTCGACATGCCGGCGGCGGCGGCCCAGGCCGTGTCCCGCCGGCTCGCACGCAAGCACGTAGGCCTCTATGCCTACCGGCGGGAGGCGCTCTTGCGCTTCGCCTCCCTCCCTCCCGCGCCCCTGGAGCAGGCGGAATCGCTGGAGCAGCTCCGGGCGATGCACCACGGAATGAAGATCAGGGTGGTGCCCATGGAGGGGCAGTCCGGGGTGGCGGTGGATACCCCCCAAGACCTCGAGCGCGTCCGCGCGATCATGGCTGGAGCCGCCGCTCCCAACACAAGGAAGACATGGCTACCAAATACATCTTCGTGACCGGTGGCGTCGTCTCGTCGCTCGGCAAGGGGCTGGCGTCCGCTTCCATCGGCGCCCTGCTGGAAGGGCACGGGTTCAAGGTCGCGATGATGAAGTGCGACCCCTACATCAACGTCGACCCCGGCACCATGAGCCCGTACCAGCACGGCGAGGTCTACGTGACCGACGACGGCGCGGAGACCGACCTCGACCTCGGGCACTACGAGCGCTTCACCCACAGCGCGGTCGACCGGCATTCCAACATCACCACCGGCAAGATCTACGGCAACGTGATCGCCAAGGAGCGCCGCGGCGACTACCTCGGGCGCACCGTCCAGGTCATCCCGCACATCACGGACGAGATCAAGTCCGCGATCCGCGCCGTGGGCCACGAAGCCGACGTCGTGATCGTCGAGATCGGAGGCACCGTCGGCGACATCGAGTCGCTGCCCTTCCTGGAGGCGGTGCGCCAGTTCCGCCAGGACATCGGGCGCGGCAACGCGATCTTCGTGCACCTCGCCCTCGTGCCCTACATCGCGACGGCCCACGAGCTCAAGACCAAGCCCATGCAGCACAGCGTGCGCGAGCTGCGCGCCATCGGCATCCAGCCCGACATCCTGCTCTGCCGCACCGATCGTTTCCTCTCCCCGGACCTCAAGTCCAAGCTCGCCCTCTACTGCGACGTGCCCGAGGAGGCGGTCATCACGGCCAAAGACGTCGACACCATCTACGAGGTGCCGCTCGTCCTCTCCGGTGAGGGCCTGGACCGCATCGTCCTCAAGACCCTGGGCCTCGAGGGCACGCGCCCGAACATGTCGGCCTGGGAGGAGCTCGTCCACAACATCAAGAACCCGCGGGGCGAGGTCGTCATCGGCATCGTCGGCAAATACGTCTCCTTCGAGGACTCCTACAAGAGCCTCAACGAGGCGCTCAGCCATGGCGGCTTCGGGAACCACGTGCGCGTGGTGCGCCGCTGGGTGGAGGCGGAGGACCTCGAGGCGGGCGACGTGGACCGCAAGCTCTCGGGCGTGGACGGCATCCTGGTGCCGGGAGGTTTCGGCACCCGCGGCACCGGAGGCATGGTGGCGGCGGCCGAATACGCGCGGCGCACCGGCACTCCCTACTTCGGGATCTGTTACGGGTTCCAGTGGGCAGTCACGGAGTACGTGCGCAACGTCTGCGGGCTGCGCACCGCGAACTCGACCGAGGTCGAGCCGGATGCCGAGCACAAGGTCGTGTACAAGCTGCAGGACCTGCTCGGGGTGGACGAGCTGGGCGGGACCATGCGCCTCGGCGCCTATCCCTGCGTGCTCGCTCCCGGCTCCCGCGCCTCCGCCATCTACGGCGGGGCGACCGAGATCACGGAGCGCCACCGTCACCGCTACGAGTTCAACAAGCAATACGAGAGCTGCCTGAGCGAGGGCGGCATGCGCATCTCGGGCAAGACTCCGGACGGCAAGTTCGTCGAGATCGCCGAGATCCCCGACCACCCCTGGTTCGTGGCCGTGCAGTTCCACCCCGAGTTCAAGAGCAAGCCGCTCACGCCGCACCCGCTCTTCGCCGACTTCGTGCGCGCCAGCCTCGAGAACCGGCGCGGCCGGTCCGCCCATCGCGAGGCCCCGGTGACCGTCGCCTCCAACTCGTGAAGGGGGCGAAGGTCCTCGAAGGCGAGCACCTCTGGCGCGCCCTCTCGCGGCGGAAGGGGCCCTTCTTCCTGATCTCCGGCCCCTGCGTGATCGAGAGCCCGGGCCATCCCGCGCAGGTGGCGGCACGGCTCAAGAAGATCACGGGCGAGCTCGGCATCCCCTTCGTCTTCAAGGCCAGCTACGACAAGGCGAACCGCTCCAGCCTCGGCTCCTACCGCGGTCCCGGGATCGAGCGCGGCCTCGACATCCTGGCCGGCGTGCGCGCGAAGCACGGTGTGCCGATCCTCACCGACGTGCACGAGGTGGAGCAGGTCGAGCGCGCGGCGACGGTGGCCGACGTGCTGCAGATCCCCGCCTTCCTCTGCCGGCAGACCGACCTCGTGATGGCGGCCGCGCGGACGGGGCGCATCGTGAACATCAAGAAGGGGCAGTTCATGGCCCCCTGGGACATGAAGGGGATCGTGGAGAAGGCGGCGGCGAGCGGCAACCCGAAGATCATGGTGACGGAGCGCGGGTTCAGCTTCGGCTACAACAACCTCGTCGTGGACATGCGGTCGTTCCCGGCCATGCGCACCTTCGGCTACCCCGTCGTGTTCGACATCACCCACAGCGTCCAGCGCCCGGGCGGGCTCGGAGACCGCTCGGGGGGCGACGCGCACTTCATCGACACGCTGGGACCGGCGGGAGTGGCGGCGGGAGTGCACGGCCTTTTCATGGAAGTGCACGAGAACCCGTCCCGCGCCCTCTCCGACGGCCCCAACGCCTATCGGCTGGGGCGGCTGCCGCGCCTCCTGAAGCGCCTGCTCCACATCCACGCCGCGACCGCGCACAAGGCTCCATGATCCCGGCCGGAAGCCCCCGGCGCTTCCCCGTGCTGGACGTCAACGTCGACGCCCTCGACGTCGCGGGGGCCGTGGCCTGGTGCGCCCACCACATCGCTCAGCGGGAGCCCACCTACGTTTGCGTGGCGAACGTCCACCTGGTGATGGAAGCGCACCGGAATGCGGTGTTCCGGGACGTCGTCGCCAGGGCCGGTCTCACCACGGCGGACGGGATGCCTCTCGTGTGGATCGGCCGCCGGCGCTACCCCGCGATGACTCGCGTCTACGGTCCCGACCTCACCCTCGCCCTGTGCGCGGAGGCGGCCCGCGTCGGTTGGCGGGTCTATTTCCACGGCGGAGCCTCCGGAGTGGCCGCGGCGCTCGCCGAGGAGATGCGGCGCCGCCACCCGGGGCTCGTCGTGGCCGGTGCCGACTCGCCCCCCTTCCGCCCTCTCACCGCCGAGGAGGACGCGGCCCTGGTCGAAGCCATCAACGGATCGGAAGCGGACCTCGTGTTCGTGGGCCTCGGCTGCCCGAAACAGGAGACCTGGATGGCGGACCACCGGGGCCGGCTGGCCGCCCCCGTGCTGCTCGGCGTCGGGGCGGCGTTCGACTTCCACACCGGCCGCGTGCGGCAGGCGCCCCGTTGGATGATGGCGGCCGGGCTCGAATGGTTGTTTCGATGGAGCCAGGAGCCCCGGCGGCTCGCTCGGCGCTACCTCGTCTACAACCCGTACTTCCTGGTCCAACTCGCGCTTCAGCTCCTGCATCTTCGCCGTTCGGCCCCCGACGCTCACGCCGACTGAGCCGGGGCAAGACCTCCGACGGCTTCATTTCCACCATTCACGAGCACCGCGGTACCATCGCTGGAATGTCACGCGAGACCGCGCGCAGGGTACTCGAGATCGAGGCCCACGCCATCCTCGGCCTCGTCCCGCGCGTCGGCGAATCGTACGATCGCGCGGTCGAGATCCTCTACGCCTGCGCCGGCCGCGTCGTGGTCAGCGGGATGGGCAAGAGCGGGCTGATCGGCCAGAAGATCTCCGCCACCCTGTCTTCGACGGGAACGCCGTCCCTGTGCCTCCATCCCGCGGAAGCGACGCACGGCGACCTCGGCCGCATCGTCAAGGGCGACGTGCTCCTCGCCATCTCCTACAGCGGAGAGACGGACGAGATGCTCGCCCTCATCCCCTGGATGCGCCGCCTGGACGCGCCCATCGTGGCCATGACCGGCAACCCGCGATCGTCCCTGGCCGCGTCGGCGGACGTGCACCTCGACGTCTCGATCCCGAAGGAAGCTTGTCCGTTCGGCCTCGCCCCCACCGCCTCCACCACGGCCGCCCTGGCCATGGGCGACGCGCTGGCCATGGGACTCCTCGAGCGCCGCGGGTTCACCATCGACGACTTCGCGGTGCTGCACCCGGGAGGACGTCTCGGCAAGAAGCTGATCCGGGTGGAAGACGTCATGCACGCGGGCGAGCAGGCCCCGCGCGTGCGGCCGGAAACGGTCATGAAAGACGTCCTCTTCGAGATGACGAAGAAGCGCCTGGGCATGACCACGGTCGTCGACGCCGACGGGCGCCTCCTGGGCATGATCTCGGACGGCGACCTGCGCCGCCACATGGAACGCGACGGCTACGCGCTTCTGGATCAGACGGCCGGGCAACGCATGACGCCGGGGCCGCTCACGGTGCGCCGGCGCGAGCTGGCCACGGCCGCCCTGGCCGTGATGGAGGAGCGCAAGATCACCTCCCTGCCCGTCGTGGACGCGGGCGGAGTCGTGGAAGGCGTCGTGCACCTCCACGACCTCTGGAAGACGGAGATGATTTGACCAAGGACGAAGCCCTCGCCGCGCGCTGCCGGGCGCTCCGCCTCGTGCTCACGGACGTGGACGGCGTCCTCACCGACGGGAGGGTCCTCGTCCTCCCCGACGGCAGCGAGGCCAAGTCCTTCCACATCCGCGACGGCCTGGGCATGGTGCTGGCGCGGCGGGCCGGACTGCAGGTCGGCCTCCTGTCCGGCCGTGACTCGCCCTCCGTGGCCGCACGCGCGGCCGAGCTGCACCTGGACGTGGTGCGGCAAGGCGTCTCCGACAAGAGGACGGTGTTCGAGGAGATCCTGCGCGCGCAAGGCCTCGAGGCCCCGGAGGTCGCCTACATGGGAGACGACCTCAACGACCTGTCCGTCCTCACCGAGGTCGGCCTCTCCGCCGCTCCCAAGGATGCGCCCTTCGAAGTGCGGGCCCAGGCCTTCATGGTGACGGAAGCCCGCGGCGGAGAGGGCTGCTTCCGCGAGTTCCTGGAAGCGATCCTCAAGGCGCGCGGGCAGTGGGAGACGCTGCTCGCGGAGATCGGGGCCGTCCTGCCGTGAGAGACCCCGGGCCCGCGTCTTCCCGTTGACGGACACCGCGCTCCTCGCCGTCCTGCTCGCCGCCATCGCGGGCCTCGTGGCGGGGCGGGCCTGGGCGGCCGCCCTGCGCCGGGGCGAGGAGAAGGATCGTGCGGCCTTCCGCGCCTCCCCCCACTACATCCAGGGTCTCCACTACCTGGCCGCGGGCCAGCTCGAGCTGGCCATCAGCGAGCTGGGCAAGGTCGCGCGCGACGAGCCGGACGCGGTCGAAGTGTCCCACGTCCTGGGGAACCTCCTGCGCGAATCGGGCCAGGTGGAGCGGGCGATCCAGGTGCACCAGTCGCTGCTCGCACGTCCGGACCTCGCGCGCCCGGAGCGCGCGCATGTGCTCTCGTCCCTCGGCACGGACTTCCGCAAGGCGGGGTTCCTCGACCGCGCCACGCGGACGTTCGGAGAGGCCCTGGCCGTCGACCCCAAGAACATCCACGCCCTCATCGGAATGCAGAAGCTGCAGGAGGACCAGCGCCAGTGGCGCGAGGCCTACGAGCTGCAGACGCGCCTGAGCCGCCTTCGCAAGACGGACGACAGCCGCGTGCTCGGCCACCTGCAGGCGGAGATGGGACGCGAGGCCGTGCGCGCGGCCAACCGCGAGGGCGCCGAGCGCGCGTTCCGCACCGCTCTCTCCCTGGACCGGCGCGTGTTCCCGGCCCATCTCGGCCTGGCCGATCTCCACGCGGAAACGGAGCCGCTCAAGGCCGCGTCCATCCTGGAGGATGCGGTGCAGGCGGCGCCCGAGCGCGCCTACCTCGCCTTCGACCGGCTCTCGCGCTGCTATGCGGCCGCGGGCGAGCCGTCGCGCTTCGCCTCCCTCTGCGAGCGCATCATCGGCCAGGATCCGCGCGACTGGCGCGCACGGCTCAACCTGGCCCGGCACCTGCGCGCGGAGGGGCGCCACGAGGAGGCGCACGGACTGCTCCTGCGCGCCCTGGAGACGAATCCCCACGTGATGCTCGTGCACCTCGAGATGTGGCGCACGCTCCGCGCCCTGGGCCTGCCCACTCCGGCCGCGCTGGCCTACGTCGACACCGCCGAAGGCTCCGTCTTCTACCGCGACCCGCACATCTGCACCGCCTGCCGCTATCGCGCGGACGATATGTTGTGGCGCTGCCCGCACTGCCACGAGTGGGACACGTTCGTGGAGGAGCGGCTGGGGCCGGGCCCGATGGGGGGCCGTTAGGAGACGAGAGTCGCGCCGCGCCGGAGCGCGCGCGCCGCTTCGTCGACCGCCGGCGTGGCCGGCGCGCCGGGACCGGCGGTGACGCAGGCGAGGAGGGCGTCCGCCACGCGCGGATCGATCCCCCCCCGACGTGCCCCCTCGCGCGCCTCGGCACGATCGGGGGGGTCGCGGCGGGCCCCATCCACGATCGCGTGGGCCCAGGACGGTACGGCGTGGCGCGCCCACCTCTCCGCCGCCGTCGTCCAGCTCCGTCGCTCGCCTTCGTCCGCGCGCAGCCCGGCCCCCAGCCGCGCGGCCGCGAGCGACAGCAGGCAGGCGCCCGCCGTCCGTTCGTCGTCTCGATGGGTCAGGTGGGCGGCCGTGAACATCGCCGACGCCGTGAACTCCGCATCCAGGCCGCGGCGGATCAGCGCCCAGAGGCCAACCACGACGGCCAGCGCTTCCGGGCCGGCACTCCGGCCGTCCGGCTCGGACGCGGCCGCGAACCACGGCCCCTCGAACGGAGGCACGAGGAGCCGCTTGAGCGGCTCCATCTCCATGCCGCCCGCCGCCCCCACACCCGTCGCGAAGCGCACCGGGTCCAGCCCCCGCGGCCCTTCCGCCGGCCCGTGATGAAGGGCGGCCCGCACCGCCGCCTCCGTAGGGATGGGATGCGGCGGAGGGTCGGCCAGGGCGAGGAGCCGGTCCGCGAGGTGCCGTGCCTCCAGGTCCGTCGCCTCCAGGGAGCCGGAGGCGTCGAGGACGATGTGCGCGAAGCGCCGCTTCTCCGCCGCCGGCATCTGGGCCGCGATGCGGGCCCGCGCCGACGCCTCCTCGATCCGGTCGCGGGCGACGAGGCGGCGGAGCTGCTCGCCCCCCTCGCAGTCCACGACCACCAGCCGGTCGAAGCGGAGATGGAAGCCGGCCTCCACGAGCAACGCGGCATCGGTCACGAAGACGCGGCCGCCGGCGGCCCGGTGGGCGGCGGCGCGGCGGGCCTCCTCGTCGCGCACGCGCGGATGCACGAGGGCATTGAGCTCGGCGCGCGCGGCCGCGTCCGCGAACACGCGAGCCCCGAGCACCTTGCGGTCGACCGTCCCGTCCGCGGCCAGGATGCCGCGCCCGAAAGCGGCCACGACGTCCTCGTAGGCGGGGCCGCCGGGGGCGATCATCTCGTGGGCGACGGCGTCGAGGTCGAGGGTGCCCAGGCCCGCGGCGGCCAGATGGCGCCGCACGCGCGACTTGCCGCAGGCGATGCCGCCGGTGAGCCCGATCCTCAACATGGGGATGGTCTCAGCCGCCGGCGCGGGAAGGGACCGCGGCCGACTCCGCCGCGGACACCGTGTTGCTCATGAGCATCGCGATGGTCAGCGGGCCCACGCCCCCCGGCACCGGCGTCAGCGCGCCCGCGCGCTCGCGCACGGAAGGGGCATGGACGTCGCCCACGAGGAGGTAGCCCTTGCGGGCGAACTCCTCGCCGCGATCGGGGCCGAGCTCCGCCGCCGCCGCCGCGTCGGCGACTCGGTTCATGCCGACATCGATCACCACCGCGCCCGCCTTGACGTGTTCGGCCCGCACGAGCCCCGCACGTCCCACCGCCGCCACCAGCACGTCCGCCTCGCGCGTGACCGCGGCCAGGTCGGGGGTCTTGGAGTGGGCGACCGTCACCGTCGCGTCCGCGTGCATCAGGAGGAGGGCCATGGGCTTGCCCACGATGTCGCTGCGGCCGAGCACGACCGCGCGCCGTCCGGACAAGACCACGCCCTCGCGGGCCAGCAGCTCCATGATCCCCGCAGGCGTGCAGGCCACGAAGCGCGGGCGCTTCTGCACGAGGAGCCCGACGTTTTCGGGATGGAAGCCGTCCACGTCCTTGGCGGGATCGACCAGGCGCAGGACGCGCGCGGTGTCGACCGTGGAAGGCAGCGGGGTCTGCACGAGGATGCCGTGGATCTCCGCGCGCGCGTTGAATCCCTCCACGACCGCCGCCACTTCGGCCGTGGACGCGGTGGCGGGCAGGCGCACGGTCTCGTGGAAGAGGCCGAGATCGTCTGCGGCCCGCGTCTTGCTGCGGACGTAGACGGCGGAGGCGGGATCGTCTCCGACCAGGAGCACGCCCAGGCCCGGGCGGAAGCGGCGCGCGCCCAGTGCGGCCACGCGAGGGCGCAGCTCTTCACGGATGGCGCGGGCGGTGGCGGCGCCGTCCAGGACGCGGGCAGTCATCGCGCGCGATGATACCTTCGTCAGCCGCGGATCGCGGCCGCGAGCTCGGTGAACGCGCGCGCGAGATCAGGGGCGTCGAGCAGGTCGGAGATCACGGCCACGCCGTCCGCGCCCGCCTCGACCACCGAACGCGCGTTGGCGCGCGTGATGCCGCCGATGGCGACGAGGGGTCGGGGGGTGGCGGCACGGGCCCGACGGACCATCTCCAGACCGACCACCGGGTCCGGGTTGTCCTTGGTCCGGGTCGGGAAGACGGGGCCGATGGCCAGATAATCCACGGCTTCCGTCGCGGCCGCGCCCAGCTGCTCGAGGTTGTGCGTGGAGACGCCGAGCAGGACGCCGGGGCCCACGACCGTCCGCGCGTCCGTGCCCGTGAGGTCTTCCTGTCCCACGTGGAGGCCGTCCGCCCCCGCGATGCGCGCGATGTCCGCCCGGTCGTTCACCACGAGATGGGCGCCGGAGGCGTGGGCGGCGGCCAGGGCGGCGCCCGCCATGGCCAGCCATCGACGGTCGGACAGGCCCTTCACGCGCAACTGGATCAGCCGTGCTCCCGCGCGGGCCAGGCTGTCCACGACGAACGCGGGATCGCGCCCGCGCAGCCGGCCGGCGTCGACGATCGGATAGGCGAAGGGCGCGGCGGGAAGCGCGGCCACGGGAGACGGCCCGCTCAGGAGGCCGCGATCCTCTTCTTGGGGGGCTGGAAGCGCTCCATGAAGTGGGTGTCGAGCTGGCCGGCCAGGAACTCCGGGTTGTCCATGATGCGGCGGTGGAGGGGCGCGTTGGTCTTGATGCCCTCCATCACCACCACGTCCAGGGCCCGCCGCATGCGCGCGATGGCCTCCGCGCGGTCGCGGCCGTACGTCATGAGCTTCGCGACCAGGCTGTCGTAATAGGGCGAGACCTCGCATCCATCGTGGGCGTAGGTGTCGATGCGGACGCCGGGACCGCCGGGCAGGTTCATGTGGCGGATGGTGCCCGGCGAGGGCACGAACGTCTCCGGGTCCTCGGCGTTGATGCGGCACTCCAGGGCATGGCCGGTCCAGGTGATGTCCTTCTGCGCGAAGGAGAGGGGCTCCCCCGCCGCCACCAGGATCTGCTCCTTCACGAGGTCGCGGCCGGTCACGAGCTCGGTCACGCCGTGCTCGACCTGGATGCGCGTGTTCATCTCCATGAAGTAGAAGTTGCCGGCGGGATCGACCAGGAACTCGATGGTGCCCGCGTTGACGTATTGCACGGCCTTGGCCGCGTCCACCGCCGTCTGGCCCATGCGGCGCCGCAGCCTCTCCGTCACGAAGGAGGAGGGCGCCTCCTCGATGATCTTCTGGTGGCGGCGCTGGATCGAGCACTCGCGCTCGCCCAGATGCACGACGGAGCCCTTGGCGTCGGCCATGACCTGGATCTCGATGTGGCGCGGCTTGTCCACGTACCGCTCCAGGTACACGTCGGGGACGCCGAAGGCCGCCTGGGCCTCGGCCTGCGCGGCGCGGAAGGCGGGCTCGAGGTCGGCGGCGGCCCGCACCACGCGCATCCCGCGTCCCCCGCCCCCCGCGGAGGCCTTGAGGATCACCGGGAAGCCGATCTCCTTCGCGCACTTGGCGGCCGCGGCCTCGTCCTCCAGGACGCCGGGGGAGCCCGGGATGACGGGCACTCCCGCCTTCTGCATGGTCTTCCGGGCCCGGCTCTTGTCGCCCATCATGCGAATGGCGTGGGGACCGGGGCCGATGAATCGGATGTTGCACGCCTCGCAGATCTCGGCCAGGTAGGCGGACTCGGAGAGGAACCCGTAGCCGGGGTGGATGGCGTCCGCGCCCGTGATCTCGGCCGCGCTGATGATGGCGGGGATGTTCAGGTAGGAATCGATGTTGCGCGGGGGGCCGATGCACACGGCCTGGTCCGCAAAACGGACGTGCAGGCCCTGGGCGTCGGCCTCGGAGTACACCGCGACCGTCTTGACTCCCAGCTCCTTGCAGGCCCAGATGACGCGGAGGGCGATCTCCCCCCGGTTCGCGATCAGGATCTTCTTGAACATTCCTGGAGCGGCCGCGTCTCCGCGGACTCTAGCGGTCGGGCCGGATGCTGAAGAGAGCGTCCCCGTATTGGACGGGCTGCCCGCTCTCGCGATGGACCTTCACCACTTCCCCCGCCACCTCGGCCTCGATCTCGTTCATGAGCTTCATGGCTTCGATGATGCAGAGGACCTGGCCGACCCGTACGCGGTCGCCCACGTCGACGAAGGGCGGCGCGTTGGGATCGGGCGTGCGGTAGAAGGTGCCCACGATCGGGCTCTTCACGACCGTCACCCCCGCTTCCGCTTCCGGCGCCGGAGCGGGCACGGCCGCGCCCACCGCCGCCGGCGGCGCGGGTGGCGGTGCCGCCGCCACCACGGGCCCTCCCAGCGAAGGCAGGACGGTGGCGACGAGGGGTGCGGCCACGGGGGCCGATGCGTGGTTGGCGGAGGGCGCGGTGGCCTTTCGGATCCGCAGCTTCATGCCCTCCTCCTCCAGCTCGAATTCCGTGATCTCCTTCTCTTCGAGGATCTGGAGGATCTCCTTGAGCTCCTTGAGGTCCAATGCCTCTCCTTCGTTGGGTTTCCGAGCTCGATCGGGACGGGAAAAGTCCATTATTCCGCCCCCGCTCACGGGGTGTCAATGCGTGGTGGGTCTATTAGGAACCCGTCCCACCAGGGCGGGACGGGTTCCTAGGCGAACTCGCGCTCGAGGGCGAGGCCGGCGGAGTGGAGGGCGAAGCGGGCGCGCCCCATCACCGCGCCGGGGGCGAGGGCGGCGAACAGGAAGTACTCCGGGGTGATCGACACGAGGAGCGCGACCATCCGCTCGGTGACGATCGAGAGCTCCTTGAGATCGCCGAGTCCCGTATCGGAGGCCGCGGACAGGCTCGCGCGCAGCAGCGTCGTGTATTCGGCGGCCACGGCGTCCAGGTTGGGCTGCGGACGCACGACCAGCTTGTCGATGGGGATGCCGTCCGTGCCCATCACGATGAGCACGTGCGTCTCCGGCACGCGCGCCGCGATGGTCTTGAGGGCGTCGGCGAAACCGGTCACGCGTTCATCCCTTCTTGATGGCGGCCAACATGCCCTCCAGCCTCGCTATCGTACGCTCCAGCGCCATGCGGCGGGAAGCGGGGTCGGGGCCGGGGGACGCCGCGGCCGCGGGTGCGACCGCCAGAGCCGGTTCCGCGGCCGGGGGAGCGGGCGCCGGCCGCGGGTGCTGGAGCTCGTCGAGTCGGCGGCGAAGCCGGTCGTTGTCCGGCTCGCGGTCGACGAGCTGGCGATAGACCTCGACCGCCTTCTCCACGAAGCCCTGGTTGAAATACAGCTCGGCCAGGGTGGCGGACATGAGCTCGCCGGCGGCCGACTCCTGGGGAGGCTCCGGGGCTCGTGCGGCCGTCGGTGCGGGCACCGGTTCGGGCACCGGTTCGGGCACGGGCGTCCATGCGGGTGCGGGCGCCGCGATCTCGCGAGAAGGCGGAGGAGCCATGCGCTTCGGAGGCGGTGCGGACCAAGGGACCTCGACGGTGCGCGCGGCGGCCGGTGACGGGTCGGGTTCCCTCTCCGGCTCGGGCACGAAGGCCGCGGACGGCGGCGCTGCGGGCGCTGCCGGCGGAGGCGGCGGTTCCACGGCACGGACGGGCTCCGGCGGAGGCGGAGGAGGCGGCGGCGGCGGCGCGGAAACCGCGGGCGGGGCCGACTCGGGCTCGGCCACGGGAGGCGCCGGGGCGGGCGGCGGCGCGAAAGGGATCGTCGATCCCGTCGGTCCCGTCTCGAATTCGAACTCCATCATCCCTTCCGCCGCGGGACGGGGCGGGGCCGGGGAAGGGGGCGCGGCCGTTGTCGCGGGGCCCGGGGGCGGGCTCGTTTCCACGGGTCGCGGTGGCTCGTAGGGTCGCTCGAGCTCGAACTCCTCGTCGGCAGCGGAGACCGGAATCGGTGCGGGTGAGGCCGAGGGCGGAGGTGGCGGCGACGCCGCCGGCTCCGCCAGGCCCGGCGCTGAGGCAGCCGCCTCCGAAGAGAACGAGGTGACGCGTTCGTGGGCCTGCTCGAGCTCCATCGGGGTGTCGACTTCCACCACGCGGATCGGCGCCGGCGAGGCCGCGGGCGCCGCATCCGGCGGCCGTCCCGTGCTGCCGGATGGAGCGGAGGCGCCCGCGCTCGCGGCGGCAGCTCCCCCGCCCCCACCTTTCTCCAGGCTCTCGAGCCGGGCCAGGACCTGCTTGTCAGCGGGGGCCAGGGCCAGCGTCTTCCTGTACCGCGCGATGGCGCCGGGGACGTCGCCCAGGCTCTCGAGACACTCGGCGAGCAGACGGCTGGCGAGGATGTTGTCCGGCGCGCCCTTGAGGACGAGCTCGAACTCCGCGCGCGCCGCAGACCAATCGCCGGTGTCGAAGAGGGCGCGGCCCAGCGTCATCCGCGCCGACGGGTAGTTGGAATGCTTCTGGAGTCCCTCGCGCGCGACCTGGATCGCGTCCTCGAGGTCGCCGTCCTTGCGCAGTTCCTCCGCGAGCTGGGCGAACAGGCGCGAGCCCGGCTCCTTGTCCAGCTTCCTCCGAAGCTCGTCGATGCGGGGATTGCCGGCCACGGTGCCTCGAGATGGAGAAGGTCCCAGGCCCTCCGCGGAGAGCCTGGGACCGATCACGCCGTCCGGACGGCGGGATTCTACATCAGGGAGTGATGACGATTCCGGGAGCCTGGGTGAAGCAGCTCGCCCGTCCGCCGTCATCGTCGATGACGGAGTGGGTCACCGTGTACGTCCCCGGCGTGCGGTAGATCTTGGCCGTATCCGGGGCGTCCCCGCTCGTACCGTCACCGAAGTTCCACTCGTACCGGATGATCGTCCCGTCGGGGTCACTCGAGGTCGAGTGGAACCCGATCACCTGGTTGGAGCGGAAGGGTCCCACCGCCGGTTCCGTGATGAAGTCGCACTTCGGCAGCACGTTGGTCGGATTCTGTGGGAAGAGTCGCGGCTCTGCCGACCGCAGCTCGATGCGGACGGTATGATATGTGGCGCCGTTGGCGTCGCTGCTCACGAGCCGGGCCTTGACGAGCACGGTTTGGTTCGCCGTCGCGTCCGTGCGGGCGGGCGCCTCGTAGAGGATCTGGGCCACGCCGGCTGAGTTCGTGCGCACGGTCGCGCCCGTACCCGGGCCGTTGCTGCCCACGATCACGCCGATGTCTGCATCGCGGCCGCTCTCGTCCGCGATGGCGAAGAACACGTCCAGGTTCGGCGCCACGCGGCCGTCCGGCCCGCGCACGGTCGCGGTCACCACCGCGAAGTCGCGGCCGTCCGACACGAGGACGTCCTTGCTCACCGTGAGCTGGAGGGACAACCCCGTCTCGGATGGGCCCTCGAGGGCGGGGATCTCGACATCGTGCAGGCCGCAGCCGCCGTGGGTGAGGGTGAGGGCGAGGACGAGGACCGCCGCCGTCCAGGGCCTCAGGCTCCGCCGCCCGTCCAGATCATTCCGAGTCATAGTCTCCCTCATTCGCTTGCCGGACGCTCAATCAGTCGCATCAGAGCCTCCAAGCCACTACTGCGTCGGGCAGGCCGTGAGTGTGTCGCCGAAGTCGGCGAAGTCGATCTGCACCCGCGCCGTCGCCGTGTTCAGGCTCTGTTGGATCGTGCTTCGCGCGTGCAGCGTCACCTCTGCGAACATCGTCACGATTTGCGCCCCGCCACCGCCAGCGAGGTTGCGCAAGGGCGGCTCCAGCTTGGCCTGGCGGCGCACGATCTCGAGGCGCAGGACCGCGGAGTTGCTCGCCTGGATCTCCTGGGCCACGTTACCCGTGATCCGGAACGGCACGTCCACGCCCTCCGTGCTTCGGCCGTCGGAGCGGAAGTAGCGGACATCGTAGCGCTCGATGACGACGTCGCTCCGGAAGGACGCGTCGGTGTTCAGCGGATTCTTGAGGTGGTTCTCGACCCGGAGGTCGACGAAGTCCGGGCAGACCCCACCGGACGAGATTCTTACGTCGGAGTCGATCGGCGCCCCGCTGTTGATCCCGGTCATGAGGAGCGTGTTGGGGGAGTCCCCTTGTTCCGCCCAGTCGGGCACACACCCGCTCATGGCCAGCGCTCCAAGGGCCAACACCACAGCCATTGCTCTCATCAGATTCCTCCCCGATCGGATCGGGAACGTAGAGTCGTTTGCCAGCACTTGGCTACCCCCTGTCCTTGATGATCCGCGGCGTGATGAACAGCAGCAGCTCGTTGTTCGTGCTGGTGACGAACCGATTGCGGAACAGGAAGCCCACGATGGGCACGCGGCCCAGGAACGGCGTGAGGTTCTGGGCGGTCTGCTCGTTGCTCTGGTAGATCCCGCCGATCACCGCCGTCGACCCGTCGCGCACGAGCACCTGCGTCTTGGCGGACTGCGTGTTGATGGGGGGGATGCCGTTGACGAGGTTGGCGAAGTCCGCAGAGTTGTTCTGCACGTCCACGGTCAGGATGACGGTGCCCGCTTCCGTGATCTGCGGGGTCACCTTGAGCGTGAGGACTGCGTCCTGGAAGCTGACGGTCACGGTGTTGTTGGCGACGGTCTGGATCGGAATCTGGACGCCCTGCTTGATCTCCGCGGCCTGGTTGTTCTGGGTCGTGATCTTCGGCGTCGAGAGGAGGCGCCCGCGGCCCTGGCGCTCCAAGGCGGTCAGGGCAGCGTCGAGGTTGAAGCTGCCGAGGATGTTGCCGAGGGAGATGCCGATCGCGGAGTTGAACCCGGCCGCGGGCAGGTTCACCGCGTAGCCTCGGCCGGTGGTACCGATCCCCGCCGCCGGGCCCTGGCCACCCTGGTCAGCGGGGAGGCCGCCGGTGGCGGGCACGCCCTGACCATTCACGATGATCGCGCTCGGGAAGGTGAGACCCGTCGTGTTGCCAAATTGCGGGGAGTTGACCTGGTTGAATCCCCACTGGATGCCGAGGTCACGCGTGAAGTTGCGGCTCGTGACGACGATCCGCGCCTCGATCTCGACCTGGCGGGTCGGAAGGTCGAGGGTGGCGATCAGGTCCTTCGCCTTCTCCAGGAAGGCGGGGAGATCGTTGATGATCAGTGTGTTCGTCCGGGGATCGACGTTGAGCTGGCCGCGCGCGGAGAGGGCGCCCGCCTTGCGGAGGACGTCGCCGAGCTCCTGGGCCTTTGCGTAGGAGATGCGCGTGGTGAGGCTGAGCAGGTCGCCGGCCAGGGCGCGCTCTTCCTGGAGCTTCCGGCGCTGCTGCTCCTCGTTCTGCAGGGCAGCCAGGGGGGCAATGCGGATGACGTTGCCCTCCAGCGTGTAGCCGAGGCCGTTGGCCTTCAGGATGAGGTCCAGGGCCTGATCCCAGGGCACCTCGTTGAGCTTGAGGGTGACCTTCCCGCTGACGCCCGGGTTCACCACGATGTTGAGGCCGCTGATGTCGGCGAAGAGCCGGAAGATGTCCTGCAGGTCGCCGTCCTTGAAGTCCAGGCTGATCGGATGTCCCGTGTACGCCTTCTCCCCGGGGTTGAGGGTCACCGGCTGGAACTCGGCCGGACGCTCGGGGGCCGGGGGCGCGGCCTGGGGATCGGGAAGCACGGGTAGAGGCGCCGGCGCGGGCCCGGGCAGGATCTGCACGGGCATCGACGCTTCCGGCATCGCGGCCGCGGCGTCCGCCTCGGGCCGGAGTGCGGCCAGGGGAGCCGCGGCCGGGACCGCGCCTTCGCCGAAGAGGATCTTCACTCCGTCCGCCCCGTCGACGATGCGGTAGGGCGCGCGGGCGGAGAGGTCCAGGACCATGCGCGCGACGCGCGGGGAGGCGGCGCTGAACTGGGCGAGGCGCACCTTGCGCACGGGACCCTTGTTGACGTCCAGGGACCGCACGTTCGCGCGGCTCGTCACGTCCTTGAAGTCGATGACGAGACGGTCCGGGTTGCCCAGGAAGAAGTCCTGGTACTTGAGAGCGCCGTCTGCCTTGACGTCGAAACTCAAGCGGCCGTCGTCATCGCCCTGGCTGAGGGCGACGATGCGCGACGCCGGATGACGGTCGGCGCGCGGCGCGGCCGGCGCTTCGACCACCGCCGTCGTGGCCGCGGGCTGCCGCTTGCGCGGCGTGATCACGATCGCGCTCTCCGTCGGCCTGGGCGCGTCCGCCATCTTTGCCGTGGCCGCATCGGGCGGCTCGACCGGCTCCGCGGCCTTGGCCGCGGCCGGAGGAGCAGGGGCGGGCTCCACCGCCGCCGTGCGCGTCGCCGAGGCATTGGCCGAGGCCGCGTCCGCGCCGCGCTCGAACACGAGGTTCAGGGTCGTGTCCTTGGACAAGATCTGGTAGGGCACGAGGCTGGCCAGACGGACCTCGACCCGGGCCAGGTTCCGCCCGTCCGCGCGTACCATGCTGGTCACGCGCACGGACTCGACCTCGCGGGTGCCGACGGCGATCCTCGAGGGGACCTTCGAGGGGTCTACCTCCGGGATGTCGACCACCAGCGTGAGCGGGTCGGGGCTGTAGTAGGTGTAGGCGACGGGACCCGTGCACGCCACGACCAGCCGGGTCGAGTGCGAGTTGGAGTCCTGTCGGATCTCGGTGATGGCGGCGGTGTCGGCGGCGGCGCTCCCCGCGAGGAGCGACGCCAGGATCACCAGCGACGCGCCCGCCAGCTTGGCTCTCATTGCCTGCCCTCCTCGGACGGATACAGGGTCTTCTTGACGTCCCGGCTTCTCACACTCGAGAGCGGATCCGTCACCTCTTGCCGGAAAGTCACGGTCGAGGCATCGATGGCGGTGATGACCCCGTCAAACAACCGCTGACCAACCTTCACGAAATAGGACTTGCCGTCGGTGCCCAGGAGCATCGCCGTGAAGCCCTTGGAATCCTTCACGATTCCCTTCAGGGCGACTTCCTGGATCAAGAACCCTTCCATGCCCGGCCGCCTCTTGCCGGGACCGGATTCGGATACGGGCTTCAGAAGGCTCACGAAGGGGTCGCGGCGGCCCTGGGCCGTGTACGCGTAGGACCCGGGCGCGGGCGCGATCTCCTGGTCGATCCGGTTCTTCACCACGTCCGGCGAGATCGGCGAAGGCGAAGCCTCGGGTGCCGGCGCCTGGGCCGCGGCCATCGTCGCCGCCAGCAGCAAGGCGATCCCCGCCAGGGTGGCCTTCATGGCTGCGCTCCTCATCGGGGCGCCCCTGCCGGCTTGGGCGCGCCCGGCGGCGCTTCGATGTAGACGAAGGTGGTCGCGGTGTTGCCGACGGTGATGGTCTGGCTCGCCGTCTGGTTGCCCATCGCCGTGATCTTGATGTTGTTGATGTTCACGAGGCGCGGCAGCCGCGAGACCTTGTCGAAGAAGAGGGCGAGGTTGTGGTAGTTGCCCACCAGCCCCATCGCGATCGGCCACTCCTGGTAGAACTCCTTGCTCACGGTCGGACCGGGAGTGAAGTTGTTGATGGTCAGGTTGGACTGGGCGGCCAGGGCCTGAACCTTGCGCATGAGGTCCGGGGTCTCCTTGGCGGGCGGGAGGATGCTCTTCAGGGTCTCGAGCTTCTTCTCCAGGAGGGCGACCTCGCGCTGGAACTCGCCGAGCTTCTGCGCGGTCACCTCGAGGGCCCGGATCTCCTTGTTCAGGGCCTCGAGCTTGGCCGTCTTCTCGTCACGCTCCACGGTGGCGTCGGACCAGTACAGGTACCAGAACAGGCCGCCGATGAGCACGGCGAGGGCGGCGGAGACGCCGAGCTGCCCTCCCAGCGGAAGCTTCGTATAGGCGTTGTCGGCCATTGCCTCTCCTCGCCTATCTCGGCGCGGGGGCGGGGGCCCCCGCCGCCGGACTTGCGCCGGGAATGGGCCGCGTGGCGTTCTGCTGCTGCTTGACGATGGCCTCGGGGTTGCTGAACGAGGCCTGCAGCGCGAACGTCACGAGGCTGTTGGCTTCGGTGCTCGACACCAGGTTGACTTCGGGGAACCAGCACAGGGAGCGGTCGAGGGGGTTCGCCTTGCCGCACCCGTACTGGTCCGTGCCCGCCGCCTGCAAGGCGGTGATGAAGTCGGCGACCGACGTGAGGCTGTTGCTCTGCCCACCGAGCCGGATCTGGTTTCCGGTCTGGTCGAGGCTGCTCAGCCACACGAAGTCGGGGAGCGCCTTCGACAGCTCGTCGAGGAGGTGCACGGGACCCTGCTGCTCGGCCTGCAGCCGGTAGATGAGGTCCACCTTCCGCTGGAACGTGGCCCGCTTCTGCTCGAGCTCGTCCACCTGCTTCTTGATGGCCTGCAGCTCCCGCTGGCGCTGCTCGGCGGCGACGATCTTGCTGTCCAGCTCCCGGATCTGGCCCGCCATATAGAGGTAGAGGGCCAGGCAGGCGAGGACGGCGCCGCCCGCGAAGACGGTGAGCAGGAGATACGCCTGCACGGAGCCGGGAGCGGACGGGACGCCCGCGGACTTCTTCTTCTTGGTGGGCCGGTCCGCGGCGAGGAGGTTGATCCGGATCATCGGTCGCCCACCTTTCGGGCAGCCAGACCGACCGCGATGGCAGCGCTAGGGCCGATCTCGTTGATGAACTCGGGATCGAAATCCCTCGGGTTGTAGGTGATGTTGTTGAAGGGGTTCATGATCTCGACCCCCGCCTCGAACCGGTCCGCCAGCAGCTCCTGGAGCCCGTGAACCTTGCTCGTGCCGCCGGCGAGGAAGATGCGGTCGATGCGGTCCTCCGAGGAGGTCGCCTTGAAGAAATCGAAGGTCTTCTGGATCTCGAGGGCGATGTTCTCGGATACCGCCTGGAGGATCGGCGAGAGGTTCTCCGGCGCCGCGCCCTCCACGCGCGAGCCACGCTTCAAGGCCTCCGCCTGGTCGAAGGAGAGGTTGAGGTCCTTCTGGATGGCGTCGGTGTACTGGTTGCCGCCCACCGCGATGTCGCGGTTGAAGATCGACGTGGCCCCCTTGATGATGTTGATGTTCATGATCGACGCTCCCACGTTGAGGAGCGCGATCACGCGGCCGGCGTCGATCCCGTAGTTGATCTCGTAGGCGTTCTGCAGCGCGAAGACGTCCACGTCCACCATCGCGGGGTTCTTCCCCGCCTGGCTGATGGCCGAGGTGTAGTCGCTGATCTTGTCCTTCTTGACCGCGACGAGGAGGACGTCCATGTTGCCGCCGCCGCCGGAGCCCTCGATCACCTCGTAGTCCAGGGCGACGTCCTGGATGTCGAAGGGGATGTACTGCTCCGCCTCCCAGTGGATGGACTCGGCCAGCTCCTCCGGGCTCATCTGCGGGAGCGAGATCTTCTTGACGATGACCGCGTTGCCCGAGACGCTCGTGGCGACGTCGCTCGTCTTGATCTTCTGGGAGGTGAAGAGCCGCTGGATCGCGTCGATGACGGCGCCGGAGTCCATGATCGCGCCGTCGACGATCGCTTCCGGTGGAAGCGCCTCCATCCCGATGTTGACGAGCTGGTGCTCGGCTCCGCCCTTGCCGCCGGACTTGAGCTCGACGGCCTTGACAGCCGAGGACCCGATGTCGAGTCCGACCAGCCCTTTCTTCTTGCCGAACAAAGCCACGAGTTCTCCTCGCGCTAGCGACGGCGCCAGATCCCGGCCAGCCCCAACCGCCTGCGATGTCGCCCCGAAACGGAACCGAGCCGACGTACTACTTTACGCAAAATAGTTAAAGTGCTGGTTGAAGCTAGCAAAGGAGTTTCTACCTGTCAAGGAAAAAATGAGCACGCGTCCAGTAAGTTGTGACGGGGACTAGCTCTCTTCGCTTTGGGTCGTTCGCCCAATCGCGCGGACGCCCGTTGCGACGGCGTGGGAACGGGTCGCGTAACTCATGAGTGTCGTGTCACTTGAGAGCCAGGTATCCTCAGAAGCGGATCTTGACGTCCGGATCGTCCTTGGCGTGGATCGTGTCGATGAAGCGGACCTGGTGAGGCACGGTCGTCATGACGAGAGTGTGCGTCCGCGTGCCGTCACCGAAGAACCGGACGCCGCGAAGGAGGGCGCCGTCCGTGACTCCCGCCGCCGCGAAGATGATGCTCTTGCCCGGAGCGAGGTCTTCCGTCCGATAGACCCGCTCGATGTCCGGAATCCCCATCCGCTTGAGCCGCTCGCGGTCGGACTCCTTGGTGAGGACGAGCTTGGCCTGGATCTCGCCGTTGAGGCAGCGCATCGCCGCGGCGGTGAGCACGCCTTCCGGCGCGCCGCCTGTCCCCATCACCGCGTGCACACCGGTTCCCACCACGGCGGCCGAGATCCCGGCCGAGAGGTCGCCGTCACCGATAAGGCGGATGCGCGCGCCCGCTTTCCGGATATCCGCGATGAGCCGTTCGTGACGAGGACGGTCGAGCACGATGACCACGAGGTCGTGCACCTCGCGGTCGAGCGACTTGGCGATGACCTTCAGGTTGTCCTCGACGGGGGCGTTGATGTCGACCTTGCCCTTGGAGGACGGGCCGACCACCAGCTTCTCCATGTAGATGTCGGGCGCGTGCAGCAGGCCGCCCTTCTCGGAGGCGCCCAGCACCGCGATCGCGTTGGGGGCGCCGGTGGCGCAGAGGTTGGTGCCCTCCAGGGGATCGACGGCGATGTCCACCGGATAGCCGCCCTTGCCGACCTTCTCCCCGACGTAGAGCATGGGCGCCTCGTCGCGCTCGCCCTCGCCGATCACGATGGTGCCGTCGATGTCGACGGACTCCATCTCCTTGCGCATCGCGTCCACGGCCACCTGGTCCGCGTATTTGCGGTCGCCCTGGCCCATGGTGCGGGCGGCGGCGATGGCGGCCCGCTCCACCACCCTCACGAACTCCAGAAAGAGGTCGTCGCGATGCATGGTACTCCTGGCTATCTCTTGTATGCCGGCAGTTCGACGCGCCGCGGCTTGTCCTGGCGGAGGCCGAGGGCGTAGTCGGCTTGCATGACCTTGTGGATCTCGCGGGTGCCTTCGTAGATGACGGCGGCCTTGCAGTTCCGGTAGAAGCGGCCCACCGGGTATTCGTCCGAGTAGCCGTTGCCGCCGTGGATCTGCACCGCGTCCGACGCCGCGCGCTCGCTCTGCACCGTCGCGAACCACTTGGCCAGCGAGGTCTCGCGCGTGTTGCGCTTGCCCTCGTTCTTGAGCCAGCCCGCGCGCAGCCAGAGGAGGCGTGCCGCGTCGTAGTCCGAGACCATCTGCGCGATCATCTCCTTCACGAGCTGGTGCTCGCCGATGGGCACGCCGAAGGTCTTGCGCTCGGTCGCGTATTTGACGGAAGCGTCCAGGCAGGCGCGAATGAGGCCGGTCGCCCCCGCCGCCACCGTGTAGCGGCCGTTCTCCAGCGCGAACATGGCGACGCGGAAGCCCTCGCCCTCCGCCCCCACCCGGTTCTCCACCGGCACCTCGACGTCCTGCATGGAGAAGCCCCCGGTGTTCCCGGCGAGGATCCCCCACTTCTCCTTGATCGTGTACGAGCTGAATCCCTTGAACGCGCGCTCCACGATGAAGGCGCTGAGCCCGCTGTGATCGCGGTTCTTCTTCTTCTCGAGGTCCGTCCAGGCGATGACCAGGAAGTGATCGGCCACGTCCGCCAGCGAGATCCAGACCTTCTCGCCGTTCAGGACGTAGCGGTCGCCCTTCTTGACCGCGGTGGACTGGATGCCCACGGCATCGGACCCCGCGTTGGGCTCGGTGAGGCCATAGGTGGCGATCTTCTTCCCCTGGGCCTGCGGGACCAGGTACTTCTTCTTCTGCTCCTCCGTGCCCCAGCACATGAGGGTCATGCTGTTGAGCCCGACGTGCACGGACATGATCACCCGGAGGTGCGTGTCCACGTATTCGAGCTCCTCGGACACGAGGCCGAGGCTGATGTAGTCCATGCCCGCCCCGCCGTATTCCTCGGGGATGCAGATGCCGAGGAGCTGCAGGCCGGCCATGCCCTCCAGGAACTTCCGCTCGAAGCGGTGCTCGCGGTCGAGGTCGTGGATCTTCGGCGCCACCTCGGCGCCCGCCCACTCGCGCACGGTGCGCTCGACTTCCTTGTGCTCGTCGGCGAGATCGAAGGAGATCATGACGTCACATCCATCAGCGGTCCTTCCAGACGGGCTTGCGCTTGGCCATGACCGCCTTGAGCCCCTCTTCCGCGTCCTCGGAAGCCATGAGCTGGTTGAGGTAGATGTCCTCCGCGTGCCGCACGGCCTCCGCGAAGGGCAGGTCGAGGCCGCCGCTCATGGCCCGCCGCGCGGTCTGCAGGACCACGGAAGACCCGTCCTGGAAGCGCTGGACGAGCGCCGCCACCTCGGCCTCCAGGCGGTCGTCGGGGATCGCGCGCGTGATGAGGCCGTAGCGCTCGGCGTCGGCGGCGGTCATGCTCTGCGCGCCCAGCAGCATCTCGAACGCCTTCTTGCGCCCGACGAGACGCGGCAGGAGGGCGGCGGCCACGGGGTTGAACACGCCGCCCTTCACCTCGGGGTGCCCGAACTTCGCGCTGGCCGCGGCGTAGACGATGTCGCAGCCCGCGGCCAGCAGGCTGCCCGCGCCCAGGGCCGGGCCGGCCACCACCGCCAGCGTGGGCTTGTCCGTCTTGGCCAGGTTCTCGAAGATCTTGTGGAACTCCTCGAGCATGATGTACGCGCGGTCGCCCAGGTGGTCGCCGAGATCGAATCCGGGCGAGAAGTACTTGCCCGCGGCGGAGAACACGACGAGCTTGACCTCGCGCTGGTACTCCAGCGACTCGAGGGCGGCGTTGATCTCCCGCATCGCATCGATGGAGAGGACGTTGGCGGGCGGCCGGTCGAGGGTGAGGCGGGCGATGCCCTGGGTGGTCTCGAACCGCAGCGTCGTATAGGAGACGGCCCGCGGCGCGGCGTAGGCGTCGTCGTCGACGTTTTCGGTATCGCCCATGTTCAGACGGCCTCGAAGGCCGCGGCCAGCCCCATGCCGCCGCTGATGCAGAGGGCGGCCAGCCCGCGCTTCACGCGCCGGCGGGCCATCTCGTGCAGGAGGGTCACCGCGATGCGGACGCCCGTCGCGCCGATGGGATGTCCGAGCGCGATGGCGCCGCCGTTGACGTTGATCTTCTCCGGATCGAAGCGGAGCTCGCGGTCGCAGGCCAGGACCTGGGCCGCGAACGCCTCGTTGACCTCGACGAGGTCGAAGTCCTCCAGCCGGAGCCGGGTCTTCTCGAGCAGGCGGCGCACCGCGGGGACGACGCCGATGCCCATCACGTGCGGATCGACGCCGGCGGCGGCCACGCCCAGCAGGCGCGCCATCGGCCGCACGCCCAGCTGGGCCGCGCGATCCGCGTCCAGGACGACCATGGCCGCCGCGCCGTCGGTGATGCCCGAGGAGTTCCCGGCGGTGACGGTGCCGTCCGTCTCCTTGAACACCGTGGGCAGCTTGGCCAGGGACGCCGTGGTGGTGTCGGCCCGCGGATGCTCGTCCCGCGACACCTCGATCTCGCCGCCGCGCGCGGGCACCTTCAGGGGCACGACCTCCGCGCGAAAGCGCCCGTCCTCCCAGGCGCGGGCCGCGCGCTGCTGGCTGCGCAGGGCAAAGGCGTCCTGCTCCTCGCGCGGGATCCGGTATTGGACGGCGAGCGTCTCCGCCGTCTCTCCCATGACCTGCTCCGCGAGGGGACACAGGAAGCCGTCCTGGTACATCCCGTCCACGGCGGCCTGGTCGCCCATGCGGTAGCCCCAGCGCGCGCCGGTCAGGAGGTAGGGCACGCGGCTCATCGACTCCGTCCCGCCCGCGAGCACGACGTCCAGGTCACCGTCGCGCACGGCGCGGTAGGCGAGGTCGATGGACTTGAGGCCGCTGCCGCACGCCATGTTCACGGTGAAGGCGGGCACTTCCTGGGGGACGCCGGCACGAAACGCGACCTGGCGCGCCACGTTCGGCCCCCCGCCCGCCTGCCGCGCGCAGCCGATGATCGCCTCTCCCACCTGGCCGGGAGCGATCCCGCTCCGCCGCAAGGCTTCGCTGGCCGCGGCCGCGCCGAGCTGGGCGGGGGTCAGCGAGGCCAGCGCTCCGCCGAACTTCCCGATCGGCGTGCGCACGGCACCCGCCACCACGACGTCGCGCATCCGTCGATCCACCCCCGACAGCCGCTAAACCCAACAAAAGCCGGGCCGAGAACGGGGTTGATCATAGCACACGCCTCGCACTACGACCGGCCGCCAAGGGCGGCCCGGAGCCGCACCGAAGCACCGCGCGCCGCCCCGAGGATGCGCGCCGCGTTGCCGCCGTGGATCGCGATCTCGAGACGGCGGCTGCTGCCGACGAGGGCACACGGTTCCCCCTCGGAGACGTCCCCGTAGGTCCGGACCAGGGGCAGCACGGCCCCCTCGACGATCACCACGACCTCGGTCGGATCACCGCCGAAGTTGGAGAGCACGTCGCTCAGCACCCGGTCCGAGATGTTGGTGGTGAGGTTGCCGAAGCGGTCCACGTGGACGACCTCGCCCTCCCATTCGTGGTGTCCGCGGGCGCGCACCTCAGGGAGGCGGAGGAGATGGGGATCCTCCGCCACCGGTCCCACCTCCTCGATGGCCATCCCGCGCGCGAGATGGCCGGCCACGGGTCCGAACACGTCGCGGCCGTGGAAGGTCGAGGAGACGTGGAAGCGGAAGAGGCCCGCGTTGGTGATCGCGTGCACGCGCGCCGCGTGGTGGTCGGCCAGGATGTGGGTGAGGAGCCCGTTGTCCGGGGCCACGAATCGATGCGCTTCCGTCTGGACGGCGAGGCCCCGCCGCGACGTGCCGACGCCGGGATCGACGACGGCCAGGAAGACCGTCCCCGTCGGAAAGGCCTCGACCGAGGCGGCGAGCACGAAGCTGCCCGCCTCCACGTCGTGCGGTGCGAGGTCGTGCACGACGTCCACGATCTGGGCGTCCGGGCACACGGACAGGATGGCGCCCTTCATCGCCCCGACGTAATGGTCCTGGGTCCCGAAGTCGGAAAGGAGGGCGACGATGGTCCGCATGCCGCGGATTGTAGAGAAAAACGGCCCGGGCGGTAGAATCGCCTGGTGGACCGCATCTACCTGGATCACAACGCGACCACGCCCGTCGACCCCCGCGTGCTCGAGGCCATGCTGCCCGCGCTGCGCGAAGGCTTCGGGAACGCCTCCAGCCTGCACTGGTTCGGCCAGCAGGCCCGGGCGGCCCTCGACGACGCGCGCGCGGAGATCGCCCGGCTGATCGGCGCCAATCCAGCCGAGGTCGTGTTCACCTCCAGCGGCACGGAAGCGGACAACCTCGCCCTGCGCGGCGCGGCCGGGATCGCCCGGCCGCCGCGGCGCGGCATCGTCTATTCCGCGATCGAGCACCATGCGGTCATGAACACCGCGAAATCGCTGGCGGAAGAGGGATGGCCGGTCGCGTCCGTGCGCGCCACCGCCGACGGCACCGTCGATCTCGACGACCTCGCGGCCAAGGTGGACGAGACGACCGCGCTCGTGGCGGTCATGTTCGCCAACAACGAGACGGGAGTGATCCAGCCGGTGAAGGACGTGGTCACCCTCGCGCACGCGCGGGGGGCGCTCGTCCACTGCGACGCGGTGCAGGCGGCGGGCAAGGTCCCCATCGACGTGCGCGCCCTCGACGTGGACCTGCTCGCGCTCTCCGGGCACAAGATCTACGCGCCCAAGGGCGTGGGCGTCCTCTACGTCAAGCGCGGCACGCGCCTGCGCCCGTGGGTGCGGGGCGGCTCGCAGGAGCGCAACCGCCGCGCCGGCACCGAGAACATCCCCGGCATCGTGGGCATGGGCCGCGCCGCGGCCATCGCACGCGAAGAGCTGGCGGTGGAGAGCGAACGCCTGGCCGCGCTGCGCGACCGGCTGGAGGAGCGCCTGCTCGCCATCCCGGGCACGCGGCGCAACGGCAGCGGTCCCCGCGTGGCCAACACCACCAACGTCTCGTTCGACGGGATCGAGGCCGAGAGCCTGCTCATGGCGCTGGACCTGGCCGGGGTAGCGGTATCCACCGGCGCGGCGTGTGCGGCGGGGGCGGTGGAACCCTCACACGTACTCCGCGCGATGGGCATCGCGACCGAGCGCGTTCAGGGCTCGGTGCGATTTTCGTTGGGCCGCGCGACGCGCGACGGAGACGTGGATCGCGCAGCGGACCTCGTGACCGTCGCTGTCGCGAAGCAAAGGGCTCTGGCCGTTGCCAGTCGCTGATGGCAGCCGACCTGACCCGCACCTCTATTCGTTAATCGAGCCGATCGATTTCCGTTTGTCGTTGTTCGTTGCCGTTGACTTCGCTGGCACCTGCTCCTCCGCGTGGTACGACGATCGCACCAGCGGCCCCGACTCCACGTGCCGGTACCCGAGCGCGAGCGCGAACTCGCGGAGCCGCCCGAACTCCTCCGGCGTGTAGTAACGGAGCAGCGGCAGGTGCTCGGGGCTCGGGCGCAGGTATTGGCCGACGGTGAGGATGTCCGTTCCCGCGGCACGGATCGCCCGCACCGTCTCTTCGATCTCCGCCCATTCCTCGCCCAGGCCCAGCATGATCCCGCTCTTCGTGAGCAGGCCCGCGCTCTTCGCCCGCCCCAGCAGCTCGAGGGAACGGCTGAAGCGGGCCCCCGGCCGCACCTCCCGATAGAGGCGCGGCACCGTCTCCGTGTTGTGGTTCAGGATGTCGGGACGGGCCGCGATGACGACGTCCAGGGCGGACCAGTCCCCCTTGAAGTCGGGGATCAAGACCTCCACCGCGCAGCCGGGCACGCGCGCACGGATCTCGCGGATGCAGGCCGCGAATACCCCCGCACCCCCATCACGCCGATCGTCCCGGTTGACGGAGGTGATGACGGCGTGGCGTAGCCCCATGCGGGCCACGGCGTCGGCGACGCGGCCGGCCTCTTCCGGGTCGGGAGGACGCGCGGGGAGCCCGGTCTTCACCGCGCAGAACCCGCACGCCCGCGTGCACACGTCTCCCAGGATCATGAAGGTGGCGGTGCCGCGGTTCCAGCAGTCGCCGATGTTCGGGCAGTGGGCCTCCTCGCAAACGGTGTGGAGGTCCAGCCCCCGCATGAGGTCCCGCAGCCGCTCGTAGCGCTCGCCCATCGGGGCGCGCGCCTTGATCCATTCGGGCCGCGGGAGGAGAAGGATGGGAGCGCTCATGCCACCCTCAGCTCGAGGTCACTCCTCTTCCTCCTCCTCGTCCTCTTCGTCGTCGTCATCATCGTCGTCGTCCCAGTCCTCTTCTTCTTCGTCCTCGTCCTCGTCGTCCTCGTCCTCGTCGTCATCCTCGTCGTCGTCATCGTCGTCGTCATCGTCATCGTCGTCTTCGTCGTCTTCCTCTTCCTCGTCCTCCTCCTCGTCCGCTACGTCCTTGACGGGGTCCTCCTCGGCGTCGTCGTCCTCCACGTCGTCCTCTTCTTCGTCCTCATAGTCCTCGTCGTCGCCGAACCAGGCGGTGTCGTCTCGCCTCACGGATCCTCCTCTGTTGGCGGGTTCCCGTCCGGCGGGCGTGCGCCGGACGAAGTCGTTAGTCGTTTTTCCCCGGCGGCGCGCCACCGAGTGCCTCCTTCCCAACATACCTCATCGACGCGTCGGGACGGACATCGTCACGCACGGGGACGGCGGTGTGAGCGTCACCTCTCCGCGGCATTCTAGCAGTGCCGCCGTCCCGGGGTTTCGTATTATGCTTCCCACCGCATGATCATCGTCTGTCCCAGTTGCCAGGCGCGCTACAAGTTCGACGAAAGCAAGCTGGGCAACAGGCCGCGCGCACGCACGAAGTGCGCGAAGTGCGGCGGCTCCATCGACATCGAGAACCCGCTGCTCGCCGCGATGACCCTGCCCCCGGGGACCATGGCTCCGCCTCCGCCGGCCCCGCCCGAGCCTCCGCCGCCGGCGGCCTCGCCCGCCCACGACACCGCCCCTTCCGCCACGCCTACGCCCGTGCCGTCCAGCGGTCGCTCCGAGGCCCACCCGGAGAACGTCAAACGCGAAGCGGGCACGGGCACCATCACCGGGCGCGACCTGCACAAGGCGGGGCTCATCGAGCTGCCCAAGGACAAACGCTTCTCGCTCGCCGTCATCCAGGGCGCCGCCACCGGCCAGATCTTCCAGATCACCAAGACGCGCACGACGATGGGACGCTCCGGCGCCGACATCAACCTCGACGATCCGGAGGCCTCGCGCCAGCACGCGATGCTGGAGGTGATCGGCGACCACGCGATCGTCCGCGACCTCGGCTCGACCAACGGCACCTTCGTCGATCTCGAGCGCATCGAGCAGCAGGTCCTGAACAACCACATGGAGTTCCGGATCGGCAGCCACGTCCTGATGTTCATCGTCACGGACGTCGAGTAACCTTCCCGCCGTGACGCTCGCCGGCCCCCTCGGAGACCTCGATATCGAGGCGTTCCGAACCGAGGGCCGCCGCCTCGTGGACTGGATCGCGCGCTACCTGGAGGGCGCGGAGCGGCTGCCCGTGCTGCCGCGCGTCCGCCCGGGGGAGGTGCGCGCGGCCCTGCCCGCCTCTCCGCCCGCGCGGCCGGAGGAGCTGGCGACGATCCTGGCCGACGTGGAGCGGATCATCGTCCCCGGCCTCACGCACTGGAACCATCCCGGCTTCTTCGCCTACTTCGCGAACTCCTCCACCGCGCCCGCCATCCTGGGCGAGATGCTGGCGGCGGCGTTCAACGCGAACGCGATGCTCTGGAAGACCGCGCCCGCGGCCACGGAGCTGGAGATCACGGTCCTGGACTGGCTGCGCCAGATGACGGGCCTGCCCCAAGGGATGTTCGGCGTCATCCAGGACACCGCCTCCGCGGCCACGCTCGTCGGCCTCGCCGCCGCCCGCGAAGCCGTCCCCGGGCTCGACGTGCGTCGCCGCGGCCTCGTGGGGCAGGCGCGCCTTCGCATGTACGCGTCCGATCAGGCGCATTCGTCGGTCGAGAAGGCGGGGATCGTGCTCGGCATCGGACAGGACGGGCTGCGCAAGATCCCGGCCGGGGCCGACTTCCGCATGGACCCCCGCGCCCTGGCCGAGGCCATCCGCGAGGACCGCGCCGCGGGCTGGACGCCGTTTGCGGTGACGGCCACCGTGGGCAGCACGTCCACGACCAGCATCGATCCCGTCCCCGAGATCGCGGACGTCTGCGCGCAGGAGCGCGTCTGGCTGCACGTGGACGCCGCCTATGCGGGCAGCGCGGCGGTGGTGCCGGAGCTGCGCTGGCTGCTGCGCGGCTGCGAGCGCGCCGACTCCCTGGTCATGAACCCGCACAAGTGGCTGTTCGTGCCCGTGGACCTCTCCGCCTTCTACACGCGGCGGCCGGAGGTCGTGAAGGCCGCTTTCAGCCTCGTGCCCGAATACCTGCGGACGGCGGAGGAATCGGTGGCGCCCAACCTCATGGACTACGGGGTCAGCCTGGGCCGGCGCTTCCGCGCCCTCAAGCTGTGGATGGTGATCCGGGCCTTCGGCCACGAGGGGCTGGCCGCGCGCATCCGCGAGCACGTGCGCCTGGCCCAGGTCTTCCGGGGCTGGGTCGAGCAGGACGCCGCCTTCGAGGTGGCGGCCCCCAGCCCGCTCTCCGTGGTCTGCTTCCGCTGGCGGGGGGACGGGCGGGCCCCGGAGGACGCGGACCGGGCCAACGAGAAGGTCCTTGACTCCGTCAACATTTCCGGCGAGGCCTTCCTCTCGCACACGAAGCTGGGGGGGCGGACGGTGCTGCGCCTGGCCATCGGGAACATCCGAACGGAGGAGAGGCACGTTCGGAAGGCCTGGGACGCGATAAGGAACGCGGTCGGCTTGATTGACAAATAGAGGCTGGGGTCAGGTCGGCGGCCGGCTACGAACGCCGGCTTAACGGACGCTAGGTCGGCCAGTGGGCCAGATAATCCTGCGCGCTTCGCGCGATCACATCGTGGGCTTCGTCTCTTCCGTATACGTGCGTGATCTGCACCGTATGGGCGGCGCGATCCGGCCCTTGCTTGTACGTCAGAAAGTAGTGACGTAGCCGGTCTACGAGCGGGGCCGGACACTGCGCGATGTCGGTGACCGACCCGAACACCGCGTCCCCGCTGAGCACCGCGATGATCTTGTCGTCCGCTTCGTTGCCGTCGATCATGCGCAGCCCGCCGATGGGGACGGCCTGCACCAGGATGTCCCCGTGCGAGATCTCCTTCTCCGTGAGCACGCAGACGTCCATGGGATCGCCGTCGCCGTGGATCCCGGGCCGGCCCGTGCGCTCCGAGCAGAGCGCGCCCACCCGCTCGGCGCACAGCGTGCGCGGGAGGAAGCCGTAGAGGCTCGGGCACACGTTCGAGTACTGCTGGGGCCGGTCCATGCGCAAGATGCCGGTGAGCTTGTCCATCTCGTATTTGACGGTGTCGGTGGGCACGATCTCGATGTAGGTCGTGACCACGCGCGGCGCGTCCTTCCCCATGGAGACGCCGTGCCAGGGATGGGCGCGGAAGGTGCGGTCCTCGGGATCGCCAGCGGTCATCGCCTGGTCCAACCTTATACTCGTTTCATGCGCGTGGTGGCCGCCATGTCGGGCGGAGTGGACTCCTCGGTGGCGGCGGCCCTCCTGCAGGAGCAGGGGCACGACGTGGTGGGCATCTCCATGCAGCTCCACGACCAGACGGAGGGCGCCGGCCCGGCCTTCGGACGCTGCTGCGCCCTCGACGACCTGCACGATGCCAAGGCGGTGGCCGGCCGCCTGGGTATCCCCCACTACGTCGTCAACCTCGAGCGCTCGTTCCACGACGGCGTCATCGCGCCCTTCGTGAAGGACTACCTCGAAGGCCGCACACCCGTGCCCTGCTCACGCTGCAACACGGAGGTCAAGTTCCAGAGCCTGGTGGACCGCACGCGCGCGCTCGGCATCGAGCACGTCGCGACCGGGCACTACGCGCGCGTGGATCGTGACTCCGCCACGGGCCGCCATCGACTGCGGCGCGGGCGCGATGCCCGCAAGGACCAGTCGTATTTCCTCTTCGGCCTGACCCAGGAGCAGCTCGGCCGCGCCGTCTTCCCCGTGGGCGAGCTCACCAAGGACGAGGTCCGCCGGCTGGCCGCGGACCGCGGCCTGCCCACCGCGGACAAGCCGGAGAGCCAGGAGATCTGCTTCGTGCCCGACGACGACTACGCCGGGTTCGTGGAGCGGCACTCCGCGCCCGAGGATCGCGGCGGCCCGATCGTGGACGCGGGCGGCCGCGAGCTGGGGCGCCACGGCGGCGTGCACCGTTATACGGTCGGGCAGCGCCGCGGGCTGGGCGTGACCTCGGCGCGGCCGCTCTACGTGCTGGCCGTCCTCCCCGCCTCGCGGACCGTGGTCGTCGGCGAGGCCGAGCGCCTCGAATCTCCCGGCCTCGTCGCCCGCGACGTGAACTGGCTGTCCATCGCGCCCCCGGGCGGGGCGCTGCGCGCGGACGTGAAGATCCGCTACCGCGCGGCGGAGGCCGCGGCCACCCTCCTGCCGTTGCCCGACGGCCGGGTGGAAGTGACCTTCGACGCGCCCCAGCGCGCGGTCACGCCCGGCCAGGCCGCCGTCTTCTATCAGGGCGACGTCTGCCTCGGCGGCGGCTGGATCGATTCCGCGCAGGCCTGAACGGCGCGCTCAAGGCGCGGCGATCACCTCGTCCTTCACGCGCACGCCGGCCACCAGCGTCTTGTGCACGGGGCACTTCGCCGCGATCTCGCCGAGGCGCGTGCGTTGCTCGTCGTCCAGATCGCCGTGGAGCGTGATGCGGCGGGAGATCTGCTGGACCATCGCGCGCGGGTCCTCGCAGTGCTCGCAGTCCTCGGCGTAGGTGTGCCCGATGTCGAGCTCCACGACCGCCTCGCGCAGGTCCCAGCCCTTGCGGCCGGCGTAGAGCCGCAGGGTCATCGAGGTGCAGGCGCCGAGCGCGGAGAGCAGGAGGTCATACGGATCGGGGCCGGCGTCGGTACCGCCCGCGGCCACCGGCTCGTCCGCGCGCAATGCGTGGGCGCCCGCCCGGATCTCCTGGACGAAGCCCGGCCCGGATCGCACGGTGACCTTCGGCATGGCGCCCTCCTTCATCGGTCAGGCTCGCGGAGGCGGACCAGGGGCAGCGCGTGCCGGGCCGCCTCCTGCTGCGCCTCCTTCTTCGAGTAGCCCTGGCCCTCCGAGATCGCCTGGCCGCCGATCAGGCACTGCACGCGCCACGACCGGCGGTGTTTCGGTCCCTCTTCGGCGACGGTGACGTATTCGGGCACGGGCTCCCCACGCGCCTGGAAGAATTCCTGCAGCGCGCTCTTGTAGTCCGGAGGCTGTGGGAGTTGAGGGGCGGCGAGGTCGGCCGCGAACTCGGTGGAAATGAATCGCGCGGCCGCTTCCAGGCCGCCATCGAGATACAGCGCGGCCAGGACCGCCTCGTAGGCGTCGGCCCACAGGGCCGATTTCTGGCGGCCACCCGTCTTCTCTTCCCGACGGCTCATCAAGAGAAGATCGGGCAGCCCGAGTGCCGCCGCGCGATCCGTGAGGTTCGGTTTGGCGACGAGGTGTGCGCGGGCCTTCGTTTTGCCACCCTCGCCGCCCTCGGGGTCGCGGCGGTGGAGCATCTCCGCCACCACGAGGCTGAGCACCGCATCACCGAGGAATTCGAGCCGTTCGTTGTGGCCTTGGGGCGTACCCTGGTGCTCGTGCGCATAGCTCGTGTGGGTCAGCGCGCGGTCCAGGAGGGCGAGGTCGTGGAACCGATGACCGAGGCGCTCCTCGAGTGCGTGCAGGGCCTCCGCTCGCTCTTCGTTCACGCGCCCTCTTACCGCGCCGGCCCGGGCTCGCCCGCCTCGCGATCGAAGACGACGCGGCCGCCGGCCACCGTGAAGTCCACGGGCGTGGTGAGGATCTCACGCGCGGGGATGCGGAACAGGTCGGCCGCAAAGACCACGAGATCGGCGAGCATGCCCGGGTCGAGCGTGCCCTTCTCCTTTTCGGCGAACTCCGCGTAGGCGGATCCCCGCGTGTACAGGTCGAGCGCGTCTTCGAGCGCGATCTTCTCCTCGGGGAACCAGCCGCCGGGGGGGCCGCCTTCGGGCCGCTCGCGCGTCACCGCGGCGTAGAGGCCGAGGCGGGGATCGAGCGGCTCCACGAACCAGTCCGTCCCGAAGGCGACGGGGATCCCGGCCTCCGTGAACGAGCGGACGTTGTAGGCGTCTCGGGACCGCTCGCGGCCGATGCGCCTTTCTGCCCAGCGCATGTCGTCGATGCCGTGCGAGGGCTGGATGGACGCGATCACGCCCAGCCGCCGGTAGCGCGCAAGGTCCGCCTTGCGCACGACCTGCGCGTGCTCGATGCGGAAGCGCCGCTCGCGCGCGGGGTTGACCGCGGCCGCCTTCTCGAACGCGTCCAGGACGAGGCTGTTCGCGCGGTCGCCGATCGCATGCACGGCGAGCTGGAACCCGGCCGCGTCCGCCTCCCGGATGAGCCGCTCCAGCTCCGGCACCGGGTACAGCAGGAGCCCGCTCGTCTTTGGATCGTCGGTGTACGGATCGAAGAACGCGGCCGTGCCCGATCCCATGGACCCGTCGGAGAGGATCTTCAGCGCGCCGAGCCGGATCCACTCGTCGCCGAGGCCCGTGCGCAGCCCCGCCTTCTCCAGCGGCTCCAGCGCCGAGGAAGCGTAGCGCCAGACGTAGAAACGCGCGGTCAGCTCGCCCGCCGCGCGCAGGTCCTGGTAGGTGCGGAGCGCGTCCACCGACGAGTTGTCCTGGATGGTGGTGACGCCGACGCGCGCCGCCTCCCTGAGGGCCGCCCGCGCCGCGCGCAGGTTCATCTCGCGGGAGGGCTCGGGAATGGCGCGCGTCACCAGCTCCTCCGCGTTGTCCTTGAGGATCCCCGTCGGCTCGCCGCGGGCGTCGCGCACGATGGTGCCGCCTTCGGGATCGCGGCTCTCCCGGGTGACCCCGGCCAGGCGCAGGGCCAGGGAGTTGGCCAGGGCCATGTGGCCGTCCAGGCGCTGCACGAACACGGGATGGTCAGGCGTGACCGCGTCGATGAGCGCCCGCGTGGGCAGCGTCTTCGAGGGCCAGGTCTCGTGGTCCCAGTTCCCTTCCTGGATCCAGGTCCCCTTGGGCAGCGTGCGCACGTGGGCGGCGATGCGGCGGACGAAGTCCTGCTCGTCGCGGGCGTCGCGCAGGTCCACGGAGAGGAGGCCGAAGCCGCCGCTCAGGAAATGCACGTGCGCGTCGTTGAAGCCGGGCACGACCAGGCGGCCCCGCAGGTGGATCACGCGGGTCTCCGGGCCGACCCAGGCCTGCACCTCCGCGTCGCTGCCCACGGCGGCCACGCGGCCGTCCTTCATGGCGATGGCGGTGGCGAGAGGACGGCCCTTGCCGACCCAGATCCGCCCTCCGCGCAGGGCGAGGTCGGCGCGGGTGCCGGCCCGGGCGTCACCAGCCACGGCGACCGCGACGAGGAGCAGCCATGGGAGCCGCCTCATTCATACCACCTTGAGGATCACCATCGTCATGTCGTCGTTCTGGGCGGCGTCGCCGACGAAGCGGCGGATCTCGGCCAGGATGCGGTCCTTCAGGACCGAGGCCTCTTCCCCCTCGTTGCCGGCGGACTCGATGACGTCGCGCAGGCGGCGCTCGCCGAACAGCTCGGCCCGTCCGTTCATGGCCTCGGAGAGCCCGTCCGTGAAGAACAGGAAGAGGTCGCCGCTGCGCAGCGGCACCTCCGCCTCCTCCAGGATCTGGTCGAAGCGCGTCCCCTCGTCGATGCCGAGGCCGAGGCCGGGCGGAGTCAGCACGCGCGTGCGCCCCGTGCCCGCCTCCAGGTGGATCATCGGGTTGTGGCCGGCGCGCGCGTAGCGCATGGTCTGCGCGGCCGTGTCCACCACGGCGTAGGTCATGGTGATGAACGATCGCGCGTCGAGGGTGGCGGCCAGGATGCGGTTGGCCTCGGAGAGCAACCGGGCCGGGGAATCGTAGATGCGCGAGAGGGAGAGCACGAGCCCCTTCAGCTCCGCCATGTAGAGGGCGGCCGAGGTGCCCTTGCCGGACACGTCCGCGACCAGCACGCCGAGGCGCGTGGGCGAGAGAGGCAGGAGATCGTAATAATCCCCGCCCACCTCCGCCGCGGGCAGGCAGAGCGCGGAGACGCGGAGGCCGGGCAGGGTCACCGCCCCCTGGGGCAGCAGGCTCATCTGGATCTGGCGGGCGATGCGCAGCTCTTCCTCGAGGCGCTGCTTCTCCGCCTGCTCCATGAGCAGGCCCTGCATGCTCGCCGCCATCACGTTGAAGGACTCCGCGAGGTCGCCGAGCTGGTCGCGGCTCTGAACGCGGATCCGGTTGCCGAAGTCGCCCTGGCGGAGCCGCTCCGTGCCGCGGTACAGCTCGTGGATGTTGCCGGTGATCGACCGCGCGAGCAGGAGGCCCAGGCCGAAGGCGACGAAATACATCACCAGGAACACGGCCGCCACCGCCGCCAGCGCCTTCACGAGCACGTCGCCGAGATTGAGGGTCCCCGGCGAGAGCTTGCGCAGGAGGTCGTACGGCTGGAAGTGGAAGAGCATGGGCACGAGGTCGGCCTTGCCGTCCGCCCAGCGGCGCGCTTCCGGCGTGGCCGGGAACGAGATGCCGGCGAGCTTGTCCGCGTCCGCGGCCTTCTCGCGCGCGAGTTTGCCGACGTCGATCCTCACGCCGTGCCCTTTTTGCCGGACGGTGCCGCCGGACGTCACGAAGTGAATTCCCATCCGCTGCTCGAGCGGAGCGAAGAGACGGTCGTCCACCGGGACCTGCAGGAGCAGCGCGCGGTCTCCACGCCGGGCCACGGCGGTCAAGGCCGTCGTATCGTCGTCCGGGTCGGCACGCACGAGGCCGGCGTACCCGCCGGGACGCGCCCATTCGGGCAGGCTCGCCGGCGCATCGGGGCTGGAGGCGACGACCTTGTCCGCCCGCCACAGGGAGAACACGAGATCCGGGCTGGCGGCGCGCACGGATTCGAGGTGCCGGTCGAGGGACGCGCGCGCGCCCGCGTCGTCGCCGGACATGTCGGCCAGCGCCGCCTCCGCGCTGGTGCGCAGCAGGGTCGCCCGGCGGTCCACTTCCGCGGCCACGATGTGTGAGGCCACCAGGCCGGAGAAGAGCACGCCGGCCAGGCCGAAGAGCGCCAGGAGGAGGACGACGGGCACGACCGCGATGAAGAGGTACGACACGAGCAGCTTGGTCCGGATGCGCCAGAGCAGCCGGCGCACGAGGTAGCGGCCCACGCGCAACAGGGCCCAGCCCGCATAGATGAAGAGGCTGATGCGGGCGAAGACGTCGAGCCCGCAGGGCAGGGCGGCGCCCGCGCGCTCGGCCGCGTACAGGGCGAGCGACACGAGGAGGATGCGCCCGGTCCAGCGCTGCAGGAAGAAGCGCTGTATCCGCGCGCGCAGGCGGCGGTCCGGCGCTTCGGACGCGGGGGGGAGGAAGCGGGAGCTCGACATGGTCGCGTCTGGCCGTCGGTTTCGGAGCCCGCGGACTATAGCACGCGGCTCCCGGCGGCCCGCTATAATCGGGGGCATGTTCGCCCTCCTGCTCGCTGCCGCGCTCTCCGCCCCCCCCACCGACCTCTCCGCGGTCGGAATCGTGGCCAGCCGCGACGCCTCGCGCTCCGTCGTCCTCCTGCGCTCGGGGGGCCGCACGCGCGTGGTCTCCGTCGGGGAGAACGCGTTCGGGGGCCGGGTGACGGCGATACGGGCCGACTCGGTGGCCCTGGAATTCGAAGGACGCCGCATCGACCTGCGTCTCTCCGGCGATTCCGTACGGGCGGCCACCCCCGCACCCGTCCCCGCCGGCGACCCGGGCGCGCACGTCCTGGCCCGCCGCGACGTCGAGCGGCGCATCGGCGAGGAGGCTCCGCGCATCCTGGCCGAGACGACCCTCGTGCCCGCCGTGGACGCCGGGCGCGTGGCCGGCTTCACCCTGACCCGCGTGCCCGAGAACAGCCTGCTCACCGAAGCCGGCCTGCGCGCGGGCGACGTCCTCACCCAGGTCAACGACACGCCCATCGACAGCATGGCCACCCTCATCGGCCTGTGGCCGAAGCTGCAGGGCGAAAGCACGCTGACCGCCGTCGTACTGCGCAACGGGCAGCCCGTCTCTCTCAGCGTGAGCTTGAGGTAGCCGCCGCGTGACGGCTGTCCACGCTCGGCTGCGGCCGCGCGCCGCGAGGCCGGCGCTGTGCCGCGTCCTGCCTGCGGCCTTCGCCCTGACCGGCGCGCTCGTCCTCGTCCCCGCGCCCGCGGGGGCCTGGGGTTTCACGGGCCACCGGATGGTCGGGCGCAAGGCGCTGCGCACCCTGCCCGATCCGCTGCGCAAGGTGTTCGAGGCCAACGCCGCCTACCTGACCGAGCAGGCCATCACGCCCGACCTGCAGCGCAACGGACCGAGCGATCCCGACCACTTCCTCGACATGGACGCCTTCGGCAGCGCCTATCCGTTCGCGACGATCTCGCGGGTGGAGGCGGAGAACGTCACCCGGCTCGGCAAGGACATCACGGCCAAGGGCCGCCTGCCCTGGAAGATCAGCGAGGTCTACCGCGCCCTGGTCCAGGCCTTCCGCGATCGCGACACGCCGCGCGTGCTCGCGCAGGCGGGGACCCTCTGCCACCTGATCGCGGACGCGCACGTTCCCCTCCACGCCACCGACAACTACGACGGCCAGCTCACGGGCCAGCGGGGCCTGCATTCGCGGTGGGAATCCGATCTCGTCGAGCGCAACCGCCTGCAGCTCGAGGCGGAGGTCGAGCCCGCGGCCGCCCAGCGCATCGGCGACCCGGTGGACTACACCTTCACGGTCCTGCGCGACTCGTATCTTCATTCATTGCAGGTGCTGGCCTCGGACCGGGAGTCGGTCACGGGCCGGGACCTCGCGGAGACGCCGGAGGACGACCGCTACGACGACGAGTACTTCTCGCGCCTGTACGCGCGCGAAGCCTCCCGGGTCGCGGCCCGCCTCGGGGCCTCCGCCTCCGCCACCGGCTCGCTGTGGCTGAGTGCCTGGGAGGAGGCGGGACGCCCCGCCCTCGACGAGACGTACCGCGTCCCCTACGTCCGTCACGGCGCGCGCGCCATCCTCCTGAGCCTCGACGCCGCCGCCGCGCCCCTGCTCGACGACGCGGTCAAGAGAGGCGTCATGCCGAACCTCGCGCGCTTGCGCGGGCGGGGAGCCACGGCGCGGGGATCGCTCACGACCATGCCCAGCAAGACCGCGCCCGGCCACGCCGCTCTCTACACCGGCGCCTGGAGCGACCGTAACGGGATCACCGGCAACGAGGTCGTGATGCCCGGCGCGGCCATCACGGACGGGTCGAGCGGCTACAGCTCGCTGCGCCTGACCGCGGAGCCCATCTGGGCGGCGGCCGCGCGGCAGGATCTCGACGTCACCGTCGTCTCTGCCACCCAGACCTATCCCTTCAGCACCTATCTCGCCGACCACCGGTTCCCCGGCTACTACGGACGCCACCTCACGATGTTCGACGGCTACCAGAGCCTGGAGGCCCGTGACCGCGTGTACGGCGCCTCCGATCTCCACGCCGCCACCCTGGAGTGGCTGGGCCCGCTCCCCGAGCACGCCGGCGAAGCGCGCGCCTTCGCGCTCGAGGATCTGGGCGTCCGCTTCGACGCGCTCTTGTACGACGACCCGCGCGACCCCGCGACCGGTTTCGACACGCTGCTCCTCACCCTCGACGGCGATCCCAAGGGTGGCATCACCCTCAAGCCGCAGCCCGTGCGCCCGGACGCCTCCGCCTTCGGAGGGATGGCGGTCCCCGTCGCCGGAGGCGATGCTGCCGTGTACTTCCGTCTCTTCGCCCTGGCGCCCGACGCGTCCGCCCTCACCCTCTACCGCACGGCGCCGCACATCCTCCGCTCGACCAAGCCGCGCCTGGAGCAGGCCGCGCTGGACGCGAGCGGAGGCTTCGTGGGCAACGGCGCCTCCTTGACCTACGAGCGTGGCCTCCTGGGCAAGCCGCTCTGGGACGGCGGGGACGGCACCGCGGAGAGGAGGTACCTCGAGAGCGTCGCCCTCGTCGTGCGCCAGATATCGCGCGTCAACGACTTCGCGATCGATCGCACGGGCTGGGAGCTGCTCCTCACCTATCTGCCTTTCCCGGACGAGGCCGTGCACGTCTGGTACGGGTACCTCGACCCGAGCCTGCCCTCGCACGATGCCGCCCTGGCCTCCAAGCTGCGCCCATTCCTCGACGAGGTGTTGCGCCTGGCCGACGGCGAGATCGGCCATCTCGTCGCGCGCGGAGGGAAAGACACGATCGTGGCCGTGGGTGCCGACCACGGCGTGATGGGAGTCGACCGTGAGCTGCGGCCGAACGTGGCCTTCAAGGCGGCCGGGCTCCTGGCCCTCGATGCCAGCGGACGCGTCGACCTCGCGCGCACGAAGGCGTATTACTCGCCCGCGCAATACGTCTTCATCAACCGGACCGCGCGCGTGGGCGGCATCGTGAAGCCGGAAGGGGAGGAGGCGGTGCGCCGCGCGATCGTCGAGGCTCTACGCCAGGTCCCCGGCTCCACCGCGCGCGCCCCCATCGTGACCGCGGTGCTCGACCCGCGCACGCCCGGTCACGTGCCTTCTTTCGGCGGACCCACGGGCGGAGACCTGTATCTGTCCGTGGTCCCCGGCTACAACGTCTCGGCCCGGCTCGACGGCGAGGCCGTGATGAAGATCGCGCCGCGGGGCGAGCATTTCCTCGACCCGGAGCAGCCCGCGATGCATGCGGCGTTCGCGCTGGCGGGGCCCGGGGTGGCAGAGGGGGCGCAGCTGGGACTGATCCACCAGATCGACATCGCGCCCACCTTGTGTCTGTTGCTAGGGATAGAGCCGCCGGCGCAGGCCACCGGCGAGGTCCTGCGCTCGGCGCTTGGGCGCAGCGCGCCCATGCCGCCGTTTCGTTAGAGCCGGCGTTCGTAGGAAGACAGGCCCTCCTGGCCCCCAACCTCTATTTCTACTTTACGAGGATCACCGTCTCTTCTTTGCTCCTCCCGTCGCTGACCGCGACCCTGTGCTCGCCGCGGGCGAGCGGCCAGTCCAGCGCGCGATCGGCGGGCGCGGCCCCCACCGCGCGGCCGTCCACCTCCCAGGCCAGATGCGCCGCGGCGGACTCGGCGACCGCGCGCAGGGGCAGGGTCTGGAACTCGGCGCGCAGCGTCGGGTCGAAGAGATAGGTCGCACCGGGCGGGGGGTTGACGATGCGCAGCCGCTCGGCGCGCGCCGCGCGCACGCGTGAGGGCGCGGGGCTGGCCACGGAAGCCGCGGTCGGCGCGAGCACCGCCGGCGCCGAGGACGCGGCCAGCCCCTGCTGCCGCGCCCAGGACCGATAGGCCGGGGGCCAGTCGACGACGACGCGATCGTGCACCCGTCGGTGCCAGCGGCAGGGCGCAGCGGGGCGATCGATGGGGATCCACTCCGTCGCCAGGCGTGGGCAATACGGCGTGGCCTCGCGCCCGGACAGCGCGCAGATCGTGCGCGGCGCGAGATCGGCCGGACG